>Ga0247837_1005561_pt1 | contig 18745 bp, 13 predicted proteins | sample LaCtaG_2_FD_187115 | JGI IMG/M metagenome (GOLD analysis project Ga0247837, IMG submission 187115) | Freshwater microbial communities from meromictic Lake La Cruz, Castile-La Mancha, Spain - LaCruzMarch2015_14.5m | ecosystem: Environmental > Aquatic > Freshwater > Lake | place: Spain: Castile-La...
AATAAGATCTGGAAATGTTCCATTGGTAAAGATAACCTGCCCAATGTGTTATAGTATGCCTCGACGGAAATCTGCTGGTGAGCGAAGCAACACTGTTAACTCTGAGGTATATCTAGGCTGATACAAGCCACTTCTGATACAGTAACTAGGATCAATGTGGGAATTATACTAAATCTCCTCCTATCCATCCTGGGCCTACGAAATGACTCAAACATCTGTAGGTGTGGATTATCTAGTAGATTACGGAAATACAGAAGACAGAGTTACAGGCCGTAGAGATAAACCTATCGGTAGTCTGGAAAGAAGGAAATAAGGGTATTTGGAACTAACGCATAGAGGGAAAAGCGATACGAAGGACTTTCCCAAAAGGCCTTATTAAAGAGATATCGTTTTTAGAAATACTTGAATAAGAGTGAACTTTCTGGCTATTCCGATATCACCCTGCTACCTTCCAACTTAGAAAATAGTCTTTTTTCTCAGTGAAACACAACTTTAGCGAAATTTTTGCTTATTTCCTTGCATATATGAATAGGTACAGTTAGTATTTTCACATTTCTAGAAAGATCTGGGAAACTGAATTCTTCAGTTGATTTGGGGATTTATGTATGAGTAGGGAGGGATGCTATACTTAAGGAAATAGGATTTATAGGTCCAAAGAAAGTAGTGTAATAGGAGTAAATTTAGCCCTGTAATGTCTTACAAGGGACAGACTGCAAGCTGTATAAAATCCCCAAAGTCCAGAAGTTTAGCATTCTTTACGAGCGGCCTGCACACAGAAAGCCTTAATGAAGTAATAAGAGTCGATAGATCCACATAAGGGCTATTAGGTCTTCAGAGCTCATAGAAGCACTATTCGTGCGGATGTAAATGGCCATTTCGCCTAAGGACATAGACTTAGCTGCCTCAGCTTCGAGTCTAGGCGAAGTGCTGGACTCTCTGAGCAGTCTCAAACCGCGCACTTTCCAGACCGCTGGCATTCCCAGGGTCATGCAGACTTGTGGGAACGGAGTAGTGGCCGGGTACTTCGGTGGCAATGTGGTTTTCGTGTCTATGTACCCGGAATTCACATGCTACTGCCTGGAAAGGTCCGACTCCTTTATCGTCCAAATCACCTCCTTGGCGGTTTCCAAGAGCGGACAGATCTGCTTGACAGGCGCGAATGACGGCAAAGTCAGAATGTGGAGTCTCACGGAAAAGAAAGAATTGGCGACTTTCGAAGGACACTCAAAGGATATAACAGCGCTGGTGATTACCCACAATGACATGCTGGGCATATCCGCCAGTTCTGACACTTTCCTCAAAGTGTGGGACTTGCAGCAGAGGAAAGAGACTTTTACCCTTGAAGGCAATAATAGACCTGTTCTCTGTCTGGAACTGTCCGCAAACAGTCAATATCTGTACTCCGGGGATCTTTACGGAGAGATAAAAGTGTGGGATTTGGAGGAAAGGAAGGAAATCGCCACTTTGACGGGTCATGTTGAGGGCGTTTTGTGCCTGGCGATGTCTCAGGATGAGAAATTGATGTGGTCTGGTTCGTATGACTGCACAATTCGCGTATGGGACTTAATCAATCGCAAGGAAATCGCAGTTTTCACCGAAAAAACCAAAATTCACCGAATTCGCCTGATGAAAAACGGACACATGGGTCTATCCCTCACCCATACCAAAGAGATAAATCTATGGAATCTCGCAACAACGCAACCTGCACTCACACTAACAGGCCACACCGATACTATCAACGACCTAACAATATTCAACTGTGAGAAATTCTGCCTCACAAGTGCCGAAGACAAGTCAATTCGCATGTGGGACTTGGAAACGGGTGAGGAAGTGATGACTTTTCCAGGGGATAACAGTATAACTGATGGGTTGAAGTTGACAGAGGACAATTTGCATGTGGTCAGTACGATTTCAGCGGGAGTGCTGGGTATATGGAGTCTGGAGAGGAAGAAAGTGCCTAGGGTCATTGAGGAGTTCGGAGATCTGATAGAAACACTGGCGATTACGCAGGATTTCGTGTTCGGTCGAGTGGGGTGCAGACTGAAGTGGTGGAGTTTGGAGGACTGCAAGGAGGTGGGGGAGCTGCAGGGACAAATGGGCGATTTCAAAGCCGTCGCAGTGACTCCTGACCAGAAGACACTCATATCTGCAGATGGAAATAAGACCATTCGGCTTTGGTCTTTGGAAAGCAAGAGTTTGGAGCATGTTTTCGAAGACCTGGGCAATGATGTGTCTTTTCTGGTGGCTACACCAGACGGAAAACAGTTCATTTCCGCAACTCAAACGAGCAACGGACTGCCAAATGTTGAAGAAAGACTGTGGAGCCTTGAGGAAAAGCGGGTGACTAAGACCAACACATACCCCTGCATGCATCTAAAAGCGCTGGCAATGCGGCCAGATGGAGCATGTGCTGCCGTGGCTATAGACCGAGATGTAATGAGGTGGGATTTCATAGCAGGACAAGTGTATACTTTCACAGCGCCTGGTGGAAGGTGCACAGCAGTGACCTATACACCTAACGGCAAACTACTAGTTGTTTGTGGAGACGACGGGTCTGTCTGCTTCTGGGAGTTTGGGGAAAGAGACATTATTACTTTCTTTCAGGGACATTCCAAGCGAGTCAACAGTGTGCAGGCCTCGCCTGATAGTCGGTACGTGGTTTCCGCCAGTGAAGACTGCACTGTGAGGGTGTGGAGTGTGGAAGAACAAAGGCAGGTCGCTTGTTATAGCTGTCAGTCAGAGCCTTATACAGCGGGCTTTAGCTCTGAGGGCTCGGGGGTGGTATACTCGGAAGCGGGGAAAATACATATAGTTCCGTTCAGTGTCCCCTGGGAATGTGCACAATCCGCGCCCTTTCAAGCCACTTTCGAGGCTTCAGTGATCGTGAAGGACCTTATAACCGGCAAAAAAGTTAGCGATACAGCTTCGAAATTGCAACTTTCCCCTTACAATGTCAACTGTCTGCATGTATGCGCTTTCTATAACCACGCTGAACGATGCAGTGAGTACCTAGCCGCGGGAGTGTTGTTCATTAAGGGAAGCTTTGGCTCGCCTCTCACTGTGGCTTTGCAGCGGAAAACCATCAAATGTGTGGAGACTTTCCTCAAATACCTCCTGAGCCTTGCAACAGAAACGAAGAAAGACAAGGAGTGGCCAGCCTTTGCCTGCATTGTGGAGGATATTCCGGCTCTGCTGGAGTGTGGGTCTACCCTGCTGCAGTCTTTCTTTGAGGTGTTGATGCAGACACCCGCTATCCCTGTCCTTCCTTACTTCATCAATCCCAGGTCGGACTTGCCCATTGTGACTTTCTCAGATAACCGCCTGCTTCACATCGCAGATTTCGATAGAGTACCAAATGGAGAAACCGGCTCCGAGCTTGTGAAATTCTCCATTAGTCTGATCAAGCAAAACCTCACTCCCGGCTCAGCCCCATCTTTGGAACTAGTGGAGGCCTTGCAGGCCTGTGAGGACAAAACAGTCCTCAATACTCCCTACATTTCCACGTTAATTGAGCAAAAGTGGGCCTACTTCTACCTCTTCACACTGGCATTCACCCTGCTGTATGCTGCTATGCTGGCTTCATTGGTGATGATACTGTTCAACGTGTGGAATAGTGTGCCGCTTGCGTCCGCCTTCGTAGCCATCAATGCGTTCTTTATTGTCTACGAAATGGCTCAAATGTTGGTAGACAAGTTGGCATATTGGATGGACCCTTGGAATTATGTGGACATATTCCGAGTTTTCCTCAGCCTATTTTGGGGGACACTACTGCTATTAGGCCAGGAACAGTCTTTCCTACTGGAGTATCAGAGAAATGTACGCCTGATATTAGCGCTACTCTGCCTACTGAGGGGCTTCACCTACTTCCGCAGTTTCCGCACAACTCGGGTATTTGTGTACATGACTCTAGCAGTGATCAAGGAAATGTACTCCTTCCTCTTCATAATGGCCTACTCTGTCTTTGCCTTTGGAGTGTGCACCTCTGTACTATTGGGACACACCACCCTGGGCGATAGTTGGACTTCTGCATTTAGTTTGGTACTGGGGGACTTCGACAGTAGCACTTTTGGGTTTATGGAGTGGACCATATTTTCGTGTGCGGCAATCATCAATGTGGTAATTATGCTAAATCTCCTCGTATCCATCCTGGGAGACGCCTACGGAATGACTCAAATGTCCGTCCGCGAAAACGATCTATACATGATGCTGGAACTAGTAAACGAGTACGAGTCTCTGATGTTTTGGCGGAGATCTGCGGGCACTCCAGTGATAATGTTTACCTGCGATAGGGCTCTGGACGCTGAGTCCGCAGACTGGGCAGGTCAGGTTTCCAAAATCACCGAGAAAGTGAAGGAGGAAGTCGGGAAATCCACAGAGACAATCGAGAGTAGAGTGGCAGAATTGAAGGAAGAACAAGCGAAAGCCACCAAGACTATCGAGCAAAACACGGAAATGCAGAATACGGGATTAAAGGCCGTCGAGACGGAGTTGAGGACTGTAGAGCAGCGGATGACAGCGATGGAGGGGAAGCTGGAGGCTATTCTGGGTCTTCTCAAGGACCCCAGCTAAAACTAGTTCGGCTCCTAGGTGTGTCTTGCATAGTAGAGTTACTCAGGCCTATTGGTGCGTATTTACAGAGAATGTGTACTGGAAAGCAGAAATAGCTATGGGCCCACTCCGTGTTTTCCTTCGGAGTCTGTACCTCCATCCTATTAGGCCACAAAGGCTTAGGAATCAGCTGGACTACGGCCTTCAGCCTATCCTCGGAGACAGCAGTACTTTCGGCCTATTGGAGTGGGCGGTGTTCATGTGTGCAGCCATAATAAACGTTATCATTATGCTGAATTTCCTGGTGTCCCTCCTCAGAGACGCCTATGAGAAAACCCAAATGTCAGTGCGATAAAACGAACTTTATCTAATACTGGGACTAATTTCCGAGTAAGAATCTTTGTTGTTTTGGCGGAGAAGTACTGGCACTGCCACAGTTCTCTTTGCCTGTGAAAGTGCTCTGGTAGGGAAATTACTCAAGAGTGGGCGGGACTGGCGGTGGATGTTAAGACGGCTGTGAAAGTGGAAAGTGATGAGATTAAGCAGCAACTGAGAGGAAAATGAGAAATTGACCGGGAGATTGAAAAATCTCGAGGATAAGATAGACTGATTGCCAGTTGTAACACTCATTAGGATTCGATAACGTCTAATTTCCCATTAAATCTGCTGATAAGTTTCCCATCCGATTTCTGCCTAAGGAGTCAGAGCTAAGGACAGTTACTACTCGGGGCAGTCTCAGCGTAGTAGTTCAGTCTCGGCCGATAACTCAAAAAGGAGTGATGCTCCAGCCAACATTTGTGGCTTTTCCTGCCTCTCATCAGTCTTTCCCCGTCCCCCATTTCATCGAAATGGTACTTCTCGACTTCTCCGCTGAGGTAATCCTCGCGTAGTCTTACCGCCTCAGCGTGGAATATGAAGAAAGAAGCAGAGCGCTGTGTTCTTTTCTTGCAGTCGTCATCACTGGCGCACATATCTGAGGAAAGGGTCTGGGGAGAGGCGGTCCAGGACTTACTTTCCATGAATTTCAGGGCTTCTGGACGCAGGGCTTCTCGGTATTGGTCGATTTGTCGTATGGTGACGCTGTCCATGAGGTCGTTGGCCAGTTCTAGGATGAGCTCTGCATTGGTCAGAGCTCCGGGCCGGGTGCTGAGGATGTGAATGGCCTTCTCGAAGGTCTTTGCGGCTAGGAGTTCTTCAGACATGATTTGTAGTAGCGCCAGTCCTGCTCTAAACAGCAGCTCAGAGCCTTGCACCATGAACACGTCCCACACCCTCAACACCACTTCCTTACTGAGCGTGTTCGCGAACAAACAGCCCAGCCACTTCACGCAAAACATCGACGCGTCAATCCCCAGCGTCTCCAAGTGCAGCTTCAACTCTGGATTCGCACAGTTCAGCAGCGCCCCAAACACTCGCTGGTCTATGAGAATCCCTGACAGGACTGAGAAATAGTCAATAGGCAGCAAAGACTCCACCACTGCGGAAAGGACCCAAAAGGCTTCTTCCTCTCGGAAGCCGTAGGAAAGGAACCGAGCAGCGATGAAGTTCATACCCTGGCAGTAGCCCACGTTTGGGTTGCGCCAGGAATAGGCCACTAACACATTGTGTAGCCAGGCCTTGCCGCTGCCCAGCTGGAAGAACGCCTCTTCCGGGAAGGTCCGGCCTACATCTCTATCAATCATTTCAGCGAATATCGAGTGATGTGCGTTTGCGTCACTTAGCAGCCGGCTGTAGTAACTAGGGTTGAAGCGGAGTTGCTTGGCTGCTCCAGTCAACTCCAGCCAAATCTGCTTCCTCAGCTGGTGAGTGGTCCCAGTCAGCATCAAGTTGAGCAAGTACGGCTTGTTGTCGACGGTGAGGCCGTGAGAACGCAGGTCGTCCAGCAGTTCCTCCATGTTGGAAGCTTAGCTACCACGCCACTATCACTACTGTCATGTTGTCGCACCCTTTGCCTTCGCTTTCGGTGGTGCTGCGGGCCAGACAGCGGGTGCAGAGCTCTTCAGCGATGGCTTTGAGGCTTTTCCCTTCCTTCCGAGCATATATGAATTCGACGCATTCTTGAGACGACAAAATGTCCCAAATGCCGTCGCAACACATCACCAAAAAGTGGTCATCCGGGGTCAGATTCATAGTGCGGACATCAGGAAAAGCAGTCACCGCCTGTCGCTCCGGAGTCAAGTTGGGCACATTCTTGTACTCCAAGTCGCCCAAAGACCGGGACAAGTTGATGTTCCCATTCACTCTCCCCTCAATTATGCTTGACCCTGCGGCCCGGATGCGTGCGGATTCCTCCGGGAGGTCGGGCTTGTGGTCGACGGACATGTCGACGGCTCGGCCGGCTCGGGCGAGGACTGCTCGAGAGTCGCCGGCGTTGGCTACGAATAGACGGCCGGATTGGAGCACTGCTACGACGGCTGTGCAGCCTGCGGCTCCCACTCCGTCTCGAGCAGCTCGCAGGTCTACAGGGGCGGAACTAGGCAGGTCTCTCTGTATGCGATAGACTTCTTTGCAGCCTTCAGAAGTACGCAACAGAGAATCGATCGCAAGGTAAGTTTCCTTGAGCGCAGCGTCAACAGCGCCCGCTTGATACTTCGGGTTTTTCACCAACTCCTCCACAAAGTGCCTCTGTGCGAATATCGCCACTTCCTTGCCTCCATGTCCATCGAACACTGCAAAGCACATGCCTCCTCCAGGCAAAGCCATGTTCGTCACATGTGCGTCCTCCATGGTATTGCGCCAGCCCTGCATATGCGTCGCTCCGTACCTGATCCTTCCGCTGCTGCCCTCAGTGGACTCCTTGTCTGTGATCGGTGCACTGAGGTACGGCCCCATTATATCTCCCGAAGGGCCAGAAGGACTAATGAGAGGTTTCAAGAAAGCGCAGCGTACGCCCACGTCTCCACAGGCGGACTTTCTGTATGCGAGTTTCGACCAGAAAGACGCAGATATGCAAAGGAACAGGTCCAATTCTGAGGTCGGAGGGCGCAAAGGTCTCCCTCGGCCCCAAAAAACCACCACTGAAAGAGCTGGCTTGAGACGGCACACTACTGACAAGGTCGATATTGGAGCTACTCAAAGACCTAATGTGCAAGTTGCCATGTGGGAAACACAAATTGCGGAAATCGATGAGGACAGTAAGGACAAGCGATCTTACCTGCGGACATCCAATGCGACTGAATGGTCTGAGCGACTTTTCTACTGCAGAAGGATTGGAGCGACCCGCAGAAACCTTGTAGTCCTGCTGTATGAAGGAGTCCTATGGACTGGTCCTCCTGCCTCTCCCACAGCTATCTACCGAGATTCGATCCTGCAGGGACTCGATCTCCTCAGAGAGCACTGCCATGTAGCTGTACTAATGCACAAGAAAGCCAACATCAAAGACTTGGATTTGCTAGTGCAGGACCACGTAGACGCTATCTACGCTTCAAGAAGCACTGAAACAATAGGCTCTGGCAAGCAGGTCTGGATGCAGAACTACACACAAGTACTGAACGACTTCGACCCTGTGAAGACAGTTTTCGTGTCTTGCCTGGGACTGAGCAACGATGAATATGAAGGGAAGACGCAGAGCTGTATGGTCGCTGAGCCTTTCAATGGGAATTGGCAGTTTCATGTGTAAGTGCCAACTAGGAACGGAGTGCCTGCTTTGGATAGTCCTGTGACGATGCTGTGCATGCCCTATTTGACGTTTGGTCCGAGACAGGATTTCAACATGGTCGAAGTCGCTCAAAATGTCCTGAGTTTACTTATTAAGGACCACTCTCCTCTATACACATACGAAACTGTGATATACACATATGAGCGACTGAGACGTGGAAAGCCTCCCTGCGCTTCGCTAATGACCCAACAGACCAGAAAGATGGTCCCACTTGTGGAGATGGAGAGACCGAAGACACTCGCGGATGATGTGAAGCAGGTAAGACAGGCAGATAACGGCTCAGTCCTTACCTTTAGAAGTCTCAATCCGAAGGTGGTTTCCGACGCCGAGCGCCAGCTAGAGCAGCAAATGTGGGCGAATTGCCGCTGTCCGGCAGAACTCCGTCCCCAGTGCTACATACTGAAGTGGAAGCACTGCCTGACGGAGCGCCGCTTCTGTCACTATCTAGCCCTGGGTCTGTCCATCCCTAGGACCTGGGCCTCGTGTAGATTCGTCCTTCTGCTGTAAGTCCATGCGTAGTTAGGGAATATGGTCGATTTCGCAGTGAGCTAGAAAGGACTAGGCGATATGAAAATTGCTGAAATCAGGCTTATTAGTCCCTTAGGTTAGTATGGACTTGGCGGCTGCTGACATTCTTCCGCTTTCGAATCTCCGATAGGATGAAACTTCTAGCAGTTTTCTTGTATTCCTGTACGAGTGGGGCGATTTTATCTGTTTTGGTTAGATACTATGAAGGATTTGAGCGATATATACCGACATTTTCCGAAAGCGAACTTTGAACTTTTCTCACTAGTCCTGCATTTCACTAGCGCCAGGCTAATTTTAGGCCCTAGTGCAGCAAAGGAACAATATTCAATTCGAAGGGTTGTAATCTCGGCCTGCTTGGAAGCAGGTTTGCACTCCGCAGCTGTCAGATTCGAAGGAAAAAGGGGCTTGCAAGCGCTGCTTCTGGAGAAGTGTTCAAGTGTGCACTTGAATTGCCTCTATGAGTAGTTTATATACTCTTTATGGATTCGCCCAAGGCGCGGGTGCAGGCTCTCAAGCGGGAAATCGAGAGTCTGGATAAGCGCCTCACTACCTCCGCTCAAACCCGCCCACTGTACGAAAGTTTGCCGCTCCAGGTCAAAATCGAAAGCCCCCAAGACTCCCGCAGAAGCGAACTTTCCGCCCAACTCTCAGTCCTGCGCCAACACACCGAAGGCAGACTTTCCCCACTGCAAGCCCGGGTCACCGCCCTGCAGCAGGAAGAGTCCCAGCTCGAACAGACCATTGCCAAGGAACAGGCTGCAATTGACTCTCAAAGGAGGGATGTAGAGAGCAAGTTGGAGCAGCAAACTGCTTTGTTGAGGGTGCTGCAGAGACAGTATGAGGACAGCCAGTTGCAAGTGGTGCAGACGCAGACTCGCTTGGAAGCGGAATATCATGCAGTGGCTGGGGACTTCGACAAGCAGTTGGTGCCCTTGGAGCGGGCGTTGGCAGCAGCGGGACAAGAGTGGGAGACTGCAGTGAGCGAAGGGAATACGTTGGAGGAGGAAAAGAGAGGGCTGGAGGAGAGAATGGCCATGTGTGTGGAGGAAATGGACGGAGTGACGCTGCAGCGGGCTGAGTTCGTGGCGCACAGGGAGGAGATGGAAGACCTGTACGACGACTTGAAGCGGAAGTACGGCCGAGACATTTCCGACTTCATATCAGGTGCAGAGTCCAAACACGCAGCCACCAAGCTCAAAGACCGCAAAAACGTGCTCATTGACAAGGTGAAATCCGTCGATTCTCGACTAGAAGCCAACAACTCCGCTCTCAAAGCCACTCAAGACCGCTTCCAGTCCATCCAGAACCAACTCCACTCCCTCGTCTCCGCCGCTCCCAACATGCGCACTCAGCAAGACCTCGAAAAGCTCGAAACCCTGCTCAAGCTCAAAGCCCCGGACTTCACCCAACTGCTCGAGGAAGCAGTACTGGACATCAACGCCGCCAACGGCTGCGACATGGACGAGTGGATCCTGAGACAGCAGATGAAGGAGGTGGATAGCCGACTTGCAAAGATGGAAGCAGACACTCAGAGGGAACACTTGAGACTACAGCAGGAAGCGGCGGATGTAGCGGAAGAGATGGAAAGAGCTGGGAAGGACGGCAATGAGGACTACAGCAGGGAGTTAGGCCGCAGACTAGGCAGTGCGAAGGAGGCGCAGCTGCAACTAGCCAGGCAGTACCAGCGCAGGAGAGCTGCAGTGGAGCAGTGGAGGGCTGAAGTGGTGCAGCTCCTCAGTCAGCCGCCCATCCTCACTGAAGTCAGGGCAGCGGATGAACTCATTCTGGACGACTTGAGGAGCAGGGCGCAGTTCCAGGGCAGTTTGGACCCGCTGCTGAGTCAGTATATTGTCAAGTTGAGGGAGAGGGAGCGGTACTTGCAGGCGAATCAGGCCATTGTGGCGGACTTGCAGGCGCAGTTAGCAGCCAGCGAGGCCCAAGGCGCCTCCCTCCAGCTTGAAAAAGACCAATTGACCAGGGAAAAGTCCAAACTGCGACAAGAACTCACCCGCTTCCTTATGGAGGAAAAGCGCCTTTCCAAGCGACCAGACGACCCCATGGCTCCTGTCCGCTCCACCCAAACCCTCAAAGCAGGGAAACGAATTGAGGAAATACTGGGGAAAGTGGACTTTTGGGAAGAGAGAATTGCTGCCTGCAATAGACATTTGGGGGAACTGGGGACAGGGTATGGACAAGGAGAACAGCGGAAGGAGGAAATCGCAATATTGAGGAAACAGGCGGAGGAGAAGATAGGCAGGGGGAAGGAAAGGGAGGCGGGACTGTTGCGAGATATAGCCAACTTGCTGGAGCGGAAAAAGGCCTCTTTGAGTGAAATCTTGGATAAAATCACCGCTTCGCCTGGACAAACCGGGAAGGAAAAGACACTTTTGGCTCAAATCAGCCAGACAAGTTCCTCTACAGAGGGACTAAAAGCAACACTGAAGGCTATTAGCTACGACAACAGTCCTGCACTGAAATCCCTCCAGCAGCGACTTGGCGACATACAGCTTTCCCTCAGTCGCATCAAAGCCGAACTAAGCGACCTGGAAACCGACCTAGAAAAGGCCAACAACCTAGAGATACAGCTGGCTGAACTCGAAGGTCCGAAGCCTATTCGGTCCAACCGAAGACAGTATACACTCCAAGGAGAAGTGCCTGATGCCTCCCTTCGCTCCTCTCGCAGTATCAGTCAGCAGAGAAGTGCTACGAAGCGGGGAACTCAGAGCAATAGCCCTACTCGACAGGGCTTTGTGGACTCTCACAGTAGTATTTATTCGCATATCCCCAGTGAGGCGGATCAAAGTGTGGACAATATTGACCTTTCCATTGCGAGAGGGCTGCAGTTGGCGGGGGAATTGCCTTCGGATAGCGTCGCTGCTAGCAAGGGAAGACTGAAAAAGTACTTTCGGCTAGAAGACGCTAGCAGCCAGGAACAGCAGTTTTTTGAGAAGGTGAAACACACTTAGGTGCAAGCAATGTTGGAGGGGACAGACCTATATAAGCGCTTTACGCAGCGACATTTCCTCAAGCAAAAGTCCTTTGACCCTTTAAACGCCAGAGAAGTGCCACCCGAGGCTTGCGGGTACGGAATTCGGAATTTGAGACTGAGTGCGACTTTACTGCAAATAGAAGTCCGCCACCCTATGAAGCCAGGGGTGGACTCAAGTCTCCTAGTGGACCACGTCCTCGCTCCCTTGGTTCCTCCTGCCACTATGGCAATTCTCAAGCACCAGAAGCGACTTCTCAGTGCGGAAATGTCCCTCGACGACCTGCCTACCTCTATCTCCACTATGCGCGGAGAGCGCGAATACGCGGAAATGCGAGAGTCAGGGTTCATCAATGTAAACAGTGAGGTGTTCCAGGAGCGGTGCAGGACTTGTGGTCTGTACCCCTTCTCAATAGCCCTACAGCAGGGCGGCCGGGTGGAGCTGATTGCCAGGTCCTACAGTGCCTTTAAGGCCTGGGTGTATGGACTCAATGCTTTGGTGAAGTTCCGCAAACAGCTACCCAGACTCAGACAGAAGATTGAGACATACACCACTGTCACTTAGTCCTAATCTTGCGCTAATAACAGAGGCGTAATATATAGGGAAGCGTCAATTGGAGGGTTCCGGTGACATAGAGGCAGAGAGCGAGCTAAGGCTATAGCATTGATCCGTATAGGGTCTAGGGCATACAATCAAATTGGAGGATGCTGAAAGCCTGTATAGCGTAAGAGTAGATTAGAGCAGGTAGGAACTTCGCAATACCTTCCAACAGCTGCGCTATATTAGCCTCGGGTAGACCTTCTAAAGTGTCTCTGGCGCCTGTCACTCCCTTTATATGTGGGAGAAAGCTAAAAGCTGGAGCGCGAGAACCGGGATAAATTGCAGTTCCAGTCATTTCTGAAATATCGGACAGATCAGGAGAACTACACAGGATTTTTGAGTGCCAGGCCCAATAGTGACTATAAGGCCTGGGTCTAGGGACTGACCGTATGGCGAACTGCGCACACTGTTCATAAGTACGTACAGTGTTGGAACTATACACCGCACTTCTACATGCACTATTAGCTGAGAATTTGAGTGCGTCAAGCCGGATTTCCGATAAGTATGAGCGGCTACAGAACTAGCGTTCCTATCGGAGAGGGCTACAAGCGGAGGCATCACGTAGAGCCAGCGCAGCAGTCGCAGTCACCTATAGCGCTCTAAAGCCAACTTTGTAAAATAATGGCTGTTGCCTTCTTTGCGACTTATCTTAGCACGCATTGGCGGCTTGAAACCTAAGACCCTATCCTTGCTCCTAGGTGTCTCTACACGTGTGGTTGTAAATGGCAACTTTGTCTCTAGACTGCGCCTCAGCCTCCGTGGCTGCGAAAGGCGCCAGCCTCGGCGAAGTGCTGGACTCCCTTAGCAGCCTGCAACCCCACACTATAGAGCTCCCCGAGGCTCCCACAGCCATGCAAACCTGTGGAGACGGGGTGGTGGTGGGACTGAGTGATGGGAAGGTGTTATTGGTGTGTGTAAGCCCTACCCCCACTAGTTACTGCTTGGAAAGTGCCACTCCCCAGACAAGCCGAATTGATTGTTTGGCTGTGTGCAGGAATAGAGAGATGTGTCTGAGTGGGGCGAATGATGGTTGTGTGAAGCTGTGGAGTCTCATGGAAAGGAAGGAACTGGCTACACTCTCTGGCCACTCAAAAGACGTAAAGGCCTTGCTAATTACTCCTAATGATCTCTTTGGCGTATCTACCGGCTCTGACACTGTTATAAAAGTGTGGGATTTACAGGGGAAATGTGAGTTCTTTTCGCTAGAAGGACACACTGATCAAATCAACTGCCTCGCAGTCTCAGCCGATAGCCGATTTCTCTACTCAGGAGATGAGTCTGGTAGCATAAAGATGTGGAACTTAGAGGAGAGGAAGGAAATAACCACCTTGTCAGGCCATACTAAATGCAAGTGCTTAACTCTGTCCCCGGATAACCAATTACTATGTTCAGGCTCGTATACCGATATCCGCATATGGAACTTAGCGGATCAGAGTGAAATCGCAGTTTTGCACTGTCAGTCGACTTTCGAACATATCCGTTTTGTCCAGAAAGGACAAATCTGCCTATTAACATTCAATGGCCTCGAGCTATGGAATCTCTCCACCAATCAACAAATCGCTACTATGATAGGGCACACTTCCTATGTATCGGATTTGGCAGTGTTCCAAAACGAGACATTCTGCTTAACCAGTTCAAATGATAAGACGATTCGAATGTGGGATTTGGAGAACTGTGAGGAAGTCGCAGTCTTCCAGGGACACGAAGAAGGCGTTTATCGGGTTCAATTGACAGAGGACAAACAGCACTTTGTCAGCGGAAGTTGGGACAAGACGCTCAAAGTATGGAATGTAGCGAGGAGAAGAGAGAGGCAAGGAATTGAGGGGTTTGAGAATTCGGAAAAACCGCTCGCTGTTACTCAGGACTTGGCCATCACTGCTGAGGGTGGGTTTATCAAGCTGTTTAGTCTGAAAGACTGCCAACAAATAGCGGAATTGAAGGCACATATGGGTTTTTTAAAACGAGTCAAAGCGTTATTAGTGACTCCTGACCAAAAGACTCTGATATCATCGGGTGCAGAATGCACTATCAAGGTTTGGACCTTGGAAACCAGGACACTGGAGCACACCTTCGAAGGTTTGGAGGATCCGGCTTCTTTTCTCGCGGTGACGCCAGACGGAAGGCACCTGATATCTGCGGCCTTACTTGAAACGGGGCTGACCTTGTGGAGTATAGAGGAAAAGTGCGAAATTGGCCGCGTTTCCACTAAAGAGAAGATAATCCAGGCAGTGATAATTAGGCCAGATGGGCAGTGTGCAGTCTGCGCTCACTATAAGGGTGTGATATCTATTTGGAGTCTGCCGGAGCTGAAGTCGCTAGGGAAGTTCACCGCTCATAATGAGATAGTCACAGGACTGGCCTTCACTCCTGATGGAAAAACATTGGTTTCCTGCGGAAACGATGCAGCTATCAATTTATGGCATTTCGACCAAAGAAGCTTATTTGCTACACTTCAAGGACATTCCAAGTCTGTGATAAGCATTAATATGTGTCCAAACGGTCTCTATGTAATTTCCTCCAGTACGGACAGTACTGTGAGAGTGTGGAGTTTGGAGGAAAAGAGAGAGTTCGCTTGCTATCGTCATATATCCGCAAATGCCTGCTTTAGTACTGATTGCGCGTATGTTATCTCGTCAAAGGACAACACAGTGCACTTGACTCCCTTCATAGTGGTCTGGCAAGCCACAGACACCGCTCCTGTGCAAGCCACTTCCGAAACAATCGCTATCGTCAGAGACCTTGCTAGCGGGAAACCAATGGGCAAGGTGGCCTCCAACTGGCTCGTAGCCCCCTATCGGGTTAATAGTCTGCACATCAGCGCTTTCTACAATCACACCAAACGCGCTCAGGAGTATTTAGCGGCAGGAGTGCCCTTCATTAAGGGAGCATTTGGTTCACCTCTCACTGTGGCTTTACAGCGGAAAACTATGAAGTGTATAGAGGTCTTTCTCAACTATCTGATTAACCTAGCGAAAGAAACCCATGATGATTTGGAGTGGCCTGCCTTTGCCTGCATTGGGGAGGATATCCCGATATTGCTGAGGTGTGGATCTACCCTGCTGCGGCCTTTCTTTGAGGTGCTGATGCAGCCTCCGGCCACTCCTGTTCTTCCTTACTTCATCACTCCCAAGTCGGAACTACCCATGGTCATCATCTCCGACAGTCGCCTGCTTCAGATATCTGAATTTGATAGCACACCAAAGGGGGAAATGGGTTCTGAACTCGTAAAATTTAACATTAGTCTGATGCGACAAAACCTCACCTTTGGCTCAGCCCCGTCTTTGGAACTAGTGGAGGCCTTGCAGGCCTGTGAAGATAAAACAGTGCTCAATACCCCTTACATCTCTACCATCATTGAGGAAAAGTGGGCCTACTTCTACCCCTTCACACTGACTTTGACCCTGCTGTATGCAGCAATGCTCACTTCACTAGTGCTGCTACTCTTTAATATGTGGGACACTACGCTGCTTTCGTCCGCCTTTATAGCGATCAATGCGTTCTTTGTTGTTTACGAAATGGCTCAAATGTTGGTAGACAAGTGGGCCTATTGGATGGACCCTTGGAATTATGTGGACATATTTCGAGTTTTCCTCAGCCTATTTTGGGGGACACTACTGCTATTAGGCAAGGAACAGTCTTTCCTACTGGAGTATCGGCGAGATATACGTCTGATATTAGCGCTACTCTGCCTACTGAGGGGCTTCACCTACTTCCGCAGTTTCCGCACAACTCGGTTATTTGTGTACATGACTATGGCAGTGATCAAGGAAATGTACTCCTTCCTCTTCATAATGGCCTACTCTGTCTTTGCCTTTGGAGTGTGTACCTCTGTATTATTGGAACACACCACCCTGGGAGAAAGCTGGACTTCTGCGTTTAGTTTGGTACTGGGGGACTTTGATAGTAGTACTTTTGGGTTTTTGGAGTGGGTGGTATTTTCGTGTGCAGCAATTATCAATGTGGTAATTATGCTAAATCTCCTCGTATCCATCCTGGGAGACGCCTACGAAATGACTCAAATGTCCGTCCGCGAGAATGACCTATACATGATGCTGGAACTAGTAAACGAGTACGAGTCTCTGATGTTTTGGCGGAGATCTGCGGGTACTCCAGTAATCATGTTTACTTGTGACAGGGCAATTGAAGCCGATTCTGCAGCAGACTGGGCAGGTCAGGTTTCCAAAATAACAGAAAAAGTGAGGGATGAGGTTGAGAAATCCACAGAGACAATCCAGGGCAGAGTCGAAGCCTTGAAGGGCGCCCAGGAGAAATCAATCGAGGCTTTAAAGAAGACAATGAAAGCGCAGAATTCCGAGTTGAAGAATGCAGTGAAGACAATAGAGGAGAAGTTGGAGGTTATCCTGGTCCTTCTCAAGGACCGTAGTTAAGCACTTAGCCTCCAAACTAGTGATGCGGTAGAGTCACAAGGTAGTAGCCGCAGTTTACTGACATTCAAGGTAACCTTAGATAGATGAAAGGACTGTCAATATGATCCACTTCTAGAAATATCAAACTTAGAGTATTAGTAGTGACAGCTCTTGAATACTATTTTCTCAATTTAAGTCGACATAACAAATATTCGGCTACTGCACTATGAGAAACGGATTAACATAAATGTAAATAATCATCCGAAACAGCAGTGCTTGAAGAAGGAGCAATATTCGGCTTAAGCGAGGCAACGCGTAATAGCGCTGATATGTTTCTGGAGGTTTAGCGAAGTTTTCGTAGGCACTTCGAAGTCCGACATTTCGGAAGCCTGGGGTGACAGAGTTAGCCAGTTTAGCGCCTCCCCCGGCTGTTGACTAAGAACCGCCCTTCTTTATATATGGGAGACTCCTGTAGCCGGATGTACTGAAGTGGGAACAAGTCTTTCTCGGATAGGAGGGCTCCCCACGAAGAAGCAGTGCTGGCTCTGCGTTGAAGACGTACATCTCTGCTTCATGTGAGCAATGAGGGATTTCGCAAGGCGAAGCAGAGATTAAGCTAAATGTGTACACGTGCGAATCACTACAGTCCTACAGCAGTAGCAAGGGCTGGTTGAAAACGCACTTTCGATGAGAAGACGAAAGCAATCAGGAACACTTGTTTTGACACTTAGTGCCAGCGATGTGGAGGGACAGATCTACACAAGCGCTTTCTCAGCAACATTCCCTCAAGCAAAACCCTTTAAACACCATCGAGGTACGGAATTCGGCATCGAGACTAAGCGCGACTTTACTGCAAATAGAAGTCTGCCACCCTATGAAGCCGGCGGGACTACTTCATCACTCCGTTGCTTTCTCCTGCCACTAGGACTATCTTCGAGCATCAAAAGCGACTTTTGAGCGCGGACCTGCCTACCTTTATTCCAACTATGCGCAGATAGCGGAAATGCAAACATCGGAGTTAATGTAAAGGGCAGGACTTGTGGACTATCCCCTTAAACAGAACTACAGTATGAGACCTGGGCGAATTCCGCAGAGTCATAGCCAAACTTTGAGACATACACCATAGTCACTTAGTTCTAATAATCTAGCGCTAATTCCAGAGACAAATTCTCTCTGTATGGTTCAGAATCTAGCGCAGTATGTAGAAAATTGATTAATTTGAGGGAAAACTTTATGCGACAAATTGACATTTTTTGCAAGAAAGCCGAAATTCACGGATATGAGGGTAAAATCAAATTGAAGACTGCTGAAAGCCTGTATTATGCGTAAAAGCCAGAGTAGAAGGACATAGCCGCTAAAGCCCATGAAAGTCTACACTGGTAAAAGATGGCGGCGGTTTTCCACGTGGCTTATCCAGAAGAAGCCTCCAGCTTATGTGCTAAAGACAGATCTGGGGAGATTCTGGACTTGAGAGTGATTAAAGGAAGAAAAAGCTTGATAGCGATGAATTCGGTCCCTGTCCTACAAAACCCTCCTTCCAGCCTATAGTGATTAGGGAACAGTGGGGACACTACATAGAGCCACTCTAGTGTCTTATGGATAAACAGCCCCTTTGTAAGTGGTTGTAGATGGCTATTTCGCCTAAGAACAGCGCCTCAGGCGCTCAAGGCAGCAGCTTCGGTGAAGTGCTCGAGTCCCTGAGCAATGCGGAGCCCCAAAGCATTTCCATCCCAGCCTACCTCACAGCCATGCAGACCTGCGGAAACGGTGTAGGGGCTGGACTCTACGACGGAAAGGTACTGGTAGTCTGTGTGAGTCCTGTGCCTACTTGCTACCACTTGGAAAGTGCTGGCTTCAACAAAACTGTGGTTTGCCTGGCAGTGTCCAAAAGTAAAGAGTTCTGTCTGTCTGGGGCGAGTAAGGCAATGTTAAGGTCTGGAGTCTTGTAGAAAGGAAGGAAATTGCGAAGCTTGCAGGCCATTCAGAAGCAGTGTCTGCCTTGGAAATCACTCATGATGACCTACGAGGGTGCAATCCTACCTCTATGTTGGAGGGAT
>Ga0247837_1005562_pt1 | contig 18734 bp, 14 predicted proteins | sample LaCtaG_2_FD_187115 | JGI IMG/M metagenome (GOLD analysis project Ga0247837, IMG submission 187115) | Freshwater microbial communities from meromictic Lake La Cruz, Castile-La Mancha, Spain - LaCruzMarch2015_14.5m | ecosystem: Environmental > Aquatic > Freshwater > Lake | place: Spain: Castile-La...
GTTTTGGCCTCCTCACCCCTCAAATCAGGGTGGGCGCCAATTAATCGGAATGGGTGGGCGTCAATTTGTCGGAATACCCGGGCGCCTATTCCCCGGAATGGTGGGCGCCTTCACAGCGGAATCCGCAGCGGTCAGGCGCTCTTCGTCCTCACAGCCCCGCGGCCGCTTGCGCTGGGTGGATCGATGCTGCCCCAGCGCCGCGCATGCGCGCCGCTCGGACACCTCCAGCGTGCGGCGGACGTGCTCGATGCACGCCCGCCGGCGGGCGGGGCTCAGTAGTTTCCCTTCGCCGCTTCCTGCAGGATCAGCTTGTCCAGCGTCAGATCCGACACCGCCTTGCGCAGCCGCTGGTTCTCCAGTTCCAGGTCCTTCATCCGTCGGACCTGGTCGCTCCCCAGCCCGCCGAACTCCGACCGCCATCGGTGATAGGTCACGTCGCTCACGCCGATCGACCGCACCGCATCCGCCACAGCGTGGCCCTGCGCCATCATCACATCCACCTGCCGGAGCTTGGCGACGATCTCCTCCGGCTTGTGCCTCTTCCTTGGCATTTCAGTCCTCCGTCCCTTAATTAGCTACATCAGGGCGGACCACTTCAACGGGGGCGGATCAGTCGCAAGCGGGCTATGGGGGCGCGCGAACCGATGCTGCTACCCTCGGGTCCGTCGAAGCGGTGGAGCTTGGACTTCGTCGCCGACAGGCTCGGCATCAACCGTCGGTTCCGCATCCTCGCGGTGATCGATGAAGAAACGCGCGAATGCCCGGCGCTCGTGGCAGACACCGCGCTCTCCGGCGGCCGGGTTGCTCGCGAGCTGGACGCGGTGATCCGGCTCTACGGTAAACCCGATCTGGTGGTCAGCGACAACGGAACCGAACTGACAAGTCGCGCGATCCTCGAATGGCAAAATGAGAGCGGCGTCGGCTGGCACTACGTCGCGCCGCGCAAGCCGCAACAGAATGGCTTCATCGAAAGCTTCAGAGCCCGGTTGCGGGATGAGCTCTTGAACGAGGAGGTGTTCGACACCCTTGGGGCAGCAATGAAGGCGCTGGCGCTCTGGCGTCACGGTGGGGCCCGATCACTACCTAGACCCATCATGGCCGTTGGCAAGGGAAGTAACACGATCGACCAAGCTTTGAAGTCGCTCTCCAAGTACGGCGGTGACATCGTCGATACGTGCGCGACGGCCAACTTTTTTTTCATCAACATCAGGCGTCTGTGGTGCTTGAACGAAATGGACAAGGGGGGGAGTGGCGGTTTCGAGAAGGGCGGGGTGGGCTTGCAGATACGCGTCATTGTCGAGTGATTTATTCGGATCAAGGCCAAGCAGCCACCCCTCGGCGAGATAATGGTCCAGTGCGTCTATGGAGTGGTCTACGAGACCGTTTGCCTGTTCTAGGTAGAAGGCCTCATCGAATGCGCTCCGGAGTTTGGGCATAATGTGGCTCCAAGCAGATGGCGTTGATCGTTGTGGGACCTTCAACACGGGCAAGACTGCGGTCGCGGGCTCTGGCTCGATGAAAGGCGGCAAGCTCCTAGGTTCCGCGACTTGCACAGCCAGTTTGGCATTGCTCTGTTCGCGGATGAGCGACGCGAGCTTCGCGGCATTAACGCGTCGGGCATTGGCGTACTGCCCTCTCAGTGCAGATGTTTCGGCACCGGCTCCTTCGAATGGAATGTTGTAAGGCTGATCGACCAGCGACGGGTGCCTTGATGGCCTTTCGGGAACGTTCCGAGGCACGATCGGAGCGCCTGACTTTATCCAAGCTTCCAATGGAGTGCGTGCAGAAGTCAGTGCCTCAGGAAACGTTGCCAGGTAACCGGCTGCATCGAAATTCGGATTTGGAGACCCACCTGTCCAGGCACCCACCTCAAGGTAGTGAACAAGCGGATTAGCGTTCGTGCGCAGCACGTCTGGGGTTTGGCTTATATAATAGGCAGACGAAAAGTGGGGATTTGGATCCAGTCGTTCCGAAAGTGCATTGAGCACGAAGTGCTCAAGGGGGGTTCGTCCGCCCCACAATGAATCTGGGTTGCTTGCAACATACCACGCAGCGGAGAACAATGGATGGGGGCTATACCCCCTATCTGCCCCACTGACGATGTAGTGTAGCAATGGAGGCGTCATCGCTTCTGCGACATCTGGGTAGGTCCGCAGGTACCAGTCATTGTCAAAAAGTGCGTGGGGGTTGAGGCCCCGTCGCCACCCGATCGTTAGGTAATGGGCCAACGGGTTGCGGGGCGTGCCCTCGCTCGGGTTGACCTGACCTAGGTAGTGCTTGACGTCGAACAAGGGGTGAGGATTGAGGCCCTCTTTGGCTCCGAATGCCACAAAGTGTTCAAGACATGTCAGTCCCGTCGCGCCAAGAACATCGGCGTTGCGGGTCCTGTAGTACTCTGTGGAGATAAGTGGATGTGGGTCGCGACCTTCAGCGTCTCCCCAATTCAGATAGTGAAAGAGCGGAGAAACGCGACGCCCAGCCAGATTGTCTGATTGCCCGAGGTAATAGCGCTGATCGAACAGAGTCGATGTCTGAGCATCCGGATCGAGACCTGCACGCACGTAGCCGAGAATTCCGTCACTTGATCCACTGATGTTCGCGGCTAGATCGCCCCGCCAAAGTCCTGATCGCCAGATGGAAAGGGCTTGACCAACTGACCGTCCTCGCAGCAGTGCCTTGTCGACGGCCTTGCTCAGGCGGTTTCGTCGCCGTCGGGACGGCACGACGAGGCGATTCGAGCTTAGATGACGCTGCGTGAATACGGCCTCCTCGGCGCGCCGTGCGCGCAGCGAAGCCCCGATCGTTTCGAGTGTTGAGGTGATAGCCCGCTGACTCGCATTCTGGTGCTGCAGCAAAAGGCGACGAAGGTCGTCCGCCTCCGCATCGAGCTCCCGCTCGCGAGAGCGCAACCGTTCTAGTTCCTCTGCAGATCGGCCGGTGGCGCAGACCACCTTCGATAGCGACGCCTCGCGGATCTCGCTTTCCAACAGAAGGGCGTCTAGACCACGCTCGCGAGCCTCCCCATCCCAAAAAAGGTCCACCAACAGCCTTTCGCGAGATTCACCTTGAGCTATCAGGTCCGAAAGCTCCCTTTCGCGCCCTTCCACGTTGGCCAACAACGAGAGCAGCTCGTTTTGCCGAGCGCGATATCGTTCAACTGCTCTAGCCGTGAATTCCTCCCGCTGCGCGACTTGCGCAATGCGCGCGCGGACGCCTTCGTCACATTTCTCTACCGCACGTCGCTCGATAGCCACGTTGAGGGATTTACGCCACATCGGTTGGCCAACCCACTGCTTCGCATCAGAGCGGAGCTGTTCTGCCAAGCTCTGGGTATCGCGGACCAACTCTGTTAGACTCGCGATCGCCTCGCGGGCCTCATCATTTGCGGTCGCGTGGCGGTGCTGTTCCGCAGTTCGTTCGGCAATCAAACTCGCAAGACGCAACTCAGCGTCACGGGCGATCTGCGTTTGGCTCCTTGCCTCATCGTTCAAGCGCTCGCTTTCAACTCGAAGCCGATCGTACGCGTCGTTTAAACTCGCAAGACGCAACTCAGCGTCACGAGCGATCTGCGTTTGGCTCCTTGCCTCATCGTTCAAGCGCTCGCTTTCAACTCGAAGCCTGTCGTACGCGTCGTTTCGTTCAGTAAGACTGCGATGGTACTCCTCGATCTTCGCGTCACGTACTTCCAATTCGGTGCGGAGCGCGCTTGCAAGCTTAAGGAGTTCTTCCTCGTTGGGCTTTGCGACTTCGCCCGGATCAAGTTGAACTGGGAAGAATGACGCCGCAGGTATCTGCACCGACTCCGCGTCACCTGCGATTCTTTCGGAAGTTGCGGTCGATGGCTGCGAGCTATTCTGAGGCTCTCGTTGTTGCGTCAATTCCGTACGCAGAAGGTCAATCTGGACGGCGGCGGATTTCGCATCGGCGTCAAGTTCGGAAATCAGCGGCGCGAACACGCGTAGCGCCGCTTCAAATTCCCCGGCCACCTCATCCAAAACCCGCGTGTCCGGTACGTTCTCACCCGTCGACGCCGCCAAGGCCCAGTCATAGACCCTCCTCACCCAATCAGTGACATCTCTGCGGATATTGATGACGTGGGGGGCTATGACCTGATGTCGATCCAGAGGCGAGAGGAAGCTGTCTATCTGCAACTCAACTGAACTGGTCCAACGCGGAAAGCGCATGTCAAGACATCGCTCGAGCCTTGCCATTGATCCGCGCCAGTCCTCGATGAGACTGGGATAATGGACGAATGCCCGCTGCTCGTCCCGACTATCCTTCTCCGAAAGCAAGAAATAAGTGAGCCACAGAAGTAGAGACCGACCGATCGAGAAACCATTTCGGGCTTTCAGCGAGGCTGCAACCTCAAGTGGATTCCGAACGGATAGGACAACGCGGGATTTGTATCCGACTTCCTGAAGGGCGGTGATCCACGGTGTCAGGAGCAGTCCGACGCGCGGGTCCTTGAGAACAATGTTATCGCTGTCTCCAAACTCGGAGCGAACAACAGTCTCGATGCGTTCTGTGGCTGATCTGCCCAAGCTCAAGCCGTTGCGTCGAACAAGGAAGATCAGGATGTCGTCCCAGGACGAGTCAAGTTGTGTGAGAATCTCGTCGTTCAATTGCGTGATCGCGCTGGACTCCCAGAAACCTTTTGGATTGTCTGCCGCTGGGGGCATGATCTCGTTCGGAAGCTCAAGACCCAGCAACGACAACGTACGCGTCAGAGCTGAGGTTCCGCTGCGATGCATTCCAGCAACAACGAGGGCGGACTTGATTGTGCGTGCGCCAGAATGCAGTGAAATCGGTAAAGTCCCAGTCATCGCCTGTATCCACTCGCACGCCGCGGGAGACAGCGCTTCGCGCCGTCAGCACCAGCTTAAGCACATTACATCCCAATAACATCTACTAGCGTCAACGTAATGATCGAAAGGACGCGTCACGCGCGAGTCTGTCCGTCGGTGCCATTTCGCGACACTCACGCAACACGCGAAAAGGCTTCGCCCTAAGATGTCTGTTGCCATGCACTAAACAGATGCGGGTGCCTCCGAAGTGCCAAGAGAGTGGCGACCAGCATTCGGCCAATCAACGGAGAGTTCGGGCGCCAAACTGAAGGCGATATGCGGACTGGGCCAGGAAAGCTTCTAATGCTGCAAGGCGGCTGCAAGCAGAACCTCGTCCGTGGCACGTGGCTGATATGCGCGCAGGACCGTACCTAGGCCCCATGGTGCCTGTTTCGAGGAGCGGATCTCAAGTGCAGGCGTGTCACTACTGCTTCCTGATTCAGGTCATCAGTTGCCGGGGCAACGAGCCTTTGATAGCCATACTGGTAGCGAAGCAAAGAACTCGCGCTGCAAGGGTAGTGGCAAGCGAATGACAGTCTTGGGTCGCGTCGCTATCGCAATGGTAATCCTCTCGTCCCTTTGGATCGGCGTTACCGCCGTGTGGATGGGCGTTCATGGATGGTCGCCTACACCCTATCAGGATCTTTGGGACGCAACGACCGCGGCACAGATCGATGGGCGGCTATTCGCTCCGCATAACGAGCATCGAATTGTCGTTACGCGTCTGATTGTACGGCTCGATATTTTGATCGGCCAGACGAGCGGTATCGTCTCAACCGTATTTGTCTACGCGTTCAATTTTGGGCACTGGGCCCTTCTTGTTCTGTTGGCGCGCTGGACGTGGCCCGCAAGTGCCTGGTGGAAGTTTGCTACCGCTGCCTGCGTGGCGTTTGCGTTCTTTTTCTCGGGGTTTCAGTACGAGAACTACATCAGTGGCTTTCAAAACCAGTTCACGGGGGTCTTCTTTTTTGGCGCCGGTTCCATTGTAGCCTTGGCTTTTGCTAGCGGTCAGAAGCTTGTTTCCCGTATCTGCCTGATCGTGCTTTCGTTCGTGATGGCGCTTGTGGCCGTGGGTTGCATGGCCAGCGGTCTGCTGCTGCTGCTGGTCCTGCCGATTGTCGCGTTCTTTCTTGGGATGCGTCTTTCGATGGTTGGCTTCGCCATCGCCGCCGCCATAATCTGGCGCTTCTACCTAGACGGGCAGCCAACAGTCGGGGCCAGTTCCCTAGGCGACCTAGTGACCGCGCCCGTGGGTTTTTTTTCGAACTTCCTCGCTTATCTGGGCGGTTCTATACCCAACTCAATGGCGACTCTCCAGCCATTGGAGGCCAGTAAGTTGTTCCTGGCTCGCATATTCGGTGCGATCGCGCTCGGTGGCTCGCTAAGCATTCTGTCCCTTGTGTTCCGCAGAAAGGAGCGCGCTCGTCCGCAGGTCGTCGCCTGGATGGGTTTGATCGGCTTCTTGCTGCTTGTCGGTGTCGCAATCGCCGTCGGACGTGCCAGCCAAGACACAACCATGCTGTCAAACCGATACGGCGCTGCGACGGCGGGCCTCTGGGCGATATTGACATTCTGGCTGATTTTGCCGGCGAATTCTTGGCGCGTCCCCGCGGGGCTTGGAGCGGCGGGACTCACTCTGTCTTTCCTTGCTGCTACCCAGTTTGTTTGGTTCGGTGCAGTACAGGTCGTAAAGGACCGGCGGGTTGAGGCTGAGGCTGCCTTGCTAGTGTCGGCCGACGTTCCGGCTGTTTATCGCGCCATCTATCCGTCGCCGCAAACGCCCAAAACAGTTGCCGCGACAATGCGGAAAACGGCGATGGGTATGTTCGCTGCGCCCTGGAGTCGCTTGTGGGGAGAGACTCTTGCCGGCTCGACATCGAATGTCTGCGGCGCTTCCGTCGGACCTACGCGCGCGCTTGTTGGCACAGTCGATCCGACCTGGCGCGCCGCTGTGCGAGGTCTATTCCCAGGCAATACGCGCGCCCTCGCCGTGATGTCGCCGGATCAGCGGGTGGTTGGTCTGTTGATTCGCGGAATGCCAGGCGATCCGGCAAGAACCGTAACGGGATGGATAAGACATGCTCCGCAGTGGTCAGGCTTTATTCGGGTGCCTGCAAATTCCAGCGTTCTAAGGCTAGCAGTCATCGCAATCGACGAAGGAGGCACCCCACTCTGCACCCTCGACAAGGCAATTGAGGTCGACGGCCGCAGGCATCTTCGCGCGGCACCGATCGGCGAATTAGACAAACCGCTGATAGAAGACTCGGTGATCACGACCAGCGGAGCCTTCCAAGAGGGAGGGCAGGACGTATCTCGCGCGACACCACCTATCGGGGAGCGCAGCTGGGGCTCACATGCTGGCTCAGACGCCAACACGGGCTCTATCCGCATTACCTTCCGGGTTGACAAAACACGCACGATTGCTCTGCCCATAGTGACGGGGCCGGATCCCAAGGGAACTCGATTTGAGATAAAGGCGAACGGCGTATCCGTCATGCAGGAAGCCGATGTCGAAGGTCTTGCGGACTGGGTCGTGATCCAGATCGATCTGCCCGAGGCGACCGAGACTGTTGAGATCGTTGCGGTTGATGCATCCACTAGTTGGGGGGGGTGGATCGCGATTGGTGAGCCTTGGGCAATGTGCGACGGTGCTTGCGCCGCCGTTGTTTCGGGATGCCCATCAGCTAGTGAGATCACGCCAAGCGCGATTGCCGACATCGCAGGTCAGGTAGACAAAATAGCGCTGTCAGAGCAGGGGCTGATATACGAGGGCTGGGCAGCGGATCGACGGACCAACAACTCGGCACCTTTGATTGTAGCAATGCGCGGCTCCGTTGTTCTGGCTTGTGCGTCCCCCTCACTTCCGCGCGATGACGTGGCCAAAGCGGAAAAAGCACCAGGCTTGGCCCTCTCTGGCTTTAGCTTTGTGGTGCCTTCGCGTTTTGCAATGGGTGTTGAGGTGCTTGCCCGGCAGGCCGATGGCACCTTCCTGGCGCTGGGACAGCCAGAAGGTGCAGCCACCAACCCACGCTGATACCGCCATTGCGAGATCGCAGACATCAACATGGAGATTTGTCCCATGGGCGGCGAGTGCGCGGCGGCCAAGCGCGGCTCGCATCCTCTCCGTCGAGCGTCAAATTTGGCGAGTAGTATGGATCCGAGTTGAGGAAGTCCGATCCCCATGTCGATATCATGTATTGCACCTCGCGCTGAAAGCGACGCTGTTTCTCGGGGGCTGTATCCACACCGCGCGACACGGACTCATGATGTGTCAACCGTGCGTTGGGGGTCCAAACTATCTTTGAGCCGCCCCGGCGCACCTTGAGGGACAAATCAACGTCGTTGAAGGCTACCGTCAGGTTGGCTTCGTCTAGGCCGCCCACTTGATCGTACAAGGTCTTGCGGATCAGCAAGCAAGCCGCTGTCACGCCCGTCGTCTCTCGAGGGAGTATCAACTGCGAGAAAGGGCCTGGCGCATCGCCGGGGAAGTATTTGTATACGTGTCCCGCGACACCGCCGATTCCGGTGACGACTCCTGCATGCTGGATACGACCGTCTGTATAGTAGAGCTTCGCGCCAACCATCCCAACGTCTGGCCTTGCGAAGTGACTGACCATCTCGTCAAGCCAATCGCCGTTGATCACCTCGATATCGTTGTTTATGAGGCCTATCACAGACCCCTTCGCCTCGCGGGCGGCGATGTTGTTGATCCGACTAAAGTTGAATTCACCAGGCGCGGGTATTATGCGCGCTAAGCTCGCGCGTTTGAGCTGGGTGAAATAGTCAAGTGTCTCCTTCTCGCGACTGTCGTTGTCTGCAATCAGGATTTCGTAGTTGGGATAGCTGGTCAGGTCTCGGATGCTGCGGATGGCTGGTTCGAGAAGCTTGAGCCTATCACGCGTGGGGATGATCAAGGATACTAGAGGTTTTGGTTCCAGTCGCCAGCGGGGCCGTGCGTAAAAAACTTCCGGCTGCGCCTGTTCGGCAGTCGCTGGCTGCCCCGTGCGCTCAAAATGGCTGTTCAGCGCTTTCAGCGAGTTGTCGAAAGTTTGCTGGCCGAACGCCTGCGAGTAGTTGACCCGCTGTGTGGCAAACCGCCAATGGTAGCAGACGAAAGGGATGTGAACGATTGCATCTTCCGCCACTTGCTCGATGCAGCGCAGAAGCAGATCGTAGTCCTGACTACCATCGTACTCTGATCGGAGAGGGCCGGCCGCCTTTATGACGTCACGATGCACGGCAGTCAGATGGTTGAGCATGTTTTGGCTATAGAATAACTCTCGATTCCAGCTGCTCTTGAAATATGGTTCGTAGCGTCGCCCGTTCTCGTCGATCTTGTCCTCGTCCGTATAAATAATGCGAGCGCTCTCTGTGCGCACAGCGGTATCCGCAAGCAGGGCCAGTGCGTCGAATGACAGAAGATCGTCGTGGTCCATGAACGCGATCCACTCACCAGTCGCGAGCTTGAGCGCCTCATTGGTTGCGGCCGAGATGCCGCCGTTTGAATGGCAGCGCTTTGCTTTGATTCGGGAATCAATCAGCGCGACAGACTCGAGCGTAGACCAGACATCGGCGTTAGATGATCCGTCATCGACTACGCACAGCTCCCATGCGTCGTAGGTTTGCTGGCGCACGCTGTCGACCGCGTCGCGTAGCCAGTCAATGTTGGAGTCGTAGCAGGCCATCACCACCGAGATCGTTGGCTTTCGCGGCAGGCTCGCAACATACGCACGCGCGGCGGGCGCAGACGCTGAGTATGGAGGTTCGAATTGCTGAAGCCATCTCTTGTATGAGGAGACGTGATTGTCTGCCTTTGCAGGGCCCAGCAATGCCATTGCTTCACCTGAACCGCGTGTCAGCAGGCGCATCATCGCTTGACGTCTTCCGCTCGGCTGCCGCGCAATGCGGCCGGCAATTTCGAGAAAGCTCGTGAAGCGAAGTTGAATGTCGTGCAAGATGAAACGCCCGGACCGGGCGGTTGGATCGAACCGGATGGCAACGGTGTTTTTTGGTATGATCAGCAGCTGCTCTGCCGATGCAGTTATGGTGGGCAGTTGAACGGCGGATGCCTCGCTCACGCCATCGCCACGATCGAAGTAGATCCTTGGGGTCAGAGGAAGGTCGGCCATCGGTGAGCTTGTTATCATCAGCTCATACGGCCCAGGGCGAATCCGGCCGCTCGGGGGAACTAGCCAAATCTGGGGATCGTTGTCCTCCGCCATCCACTGGCCAGAGCCAATGAACCGTGTGTTAGGACGTGGGCGCAATAGCCAAGACTCAAAGCCTGGGCGGGATATGGGCGTCGGATCGGGTCGCTTACCCTTGCTGTTCATCCCAGCCCCCTGAGACGTCGCGATCACGCGAGCCCACAATCCATGTCATGCCACCGTTCAAGGCTAGCTCGGCCAACAGTGTCAACCCATTGAGTTCACCGATTGCAAGTATTGCAGCAGGTTTATAGACTATAAGTAGGGAACAATCGGGAGACGAGATGGACGGCAGCGGCATCCGCTCGAACCGTTTTGACAATCCGTTGCCCGGCGTTCCGGACGTCGAGTCTCATTTCTTTTGTTGCCTGCTCGCGGCGAAGGATCTGACCGAAGATGAGAAGCGCATCGCGCGCGATGTGCATGTTTAGGGCTATGCGGTCGTCGACTTCCCCGATTTGGATTTCGGGGACCGTGCCGAGGGCATTGTGAGCGAATTGCGTTCGAAGTGCGATTTCGTGGCTTGACCTGAGTCCGGGTGGCCGCGGGTGCTGGCCTCCGCTTGCACGACGCATTGGCGGAGAATCGAGACATCGCTGCCATTGCCTGCAATCCGGCGTCCTTCTGCTGCTGGAGAAGCTTTACGGCCGCAGGGCGTTTCCATTCCAAACGCTGAATATTCCGGTGGGCACCCACCAGCCCTTCCATGCCGACAGCGTGCATTTCCGTTCTGTACCTGAGCGGTTCATGTGCGGCGTCTGGGTCGCGCTTGAAGAAATTGATGATGACAACGGGCCGCTGGAGCATTTTGCTGGCCCGCATCGCCTGCCGATCTACGTCAACGAACATATCGGCGCGTGCCCGCAGACGCGGGCCGCCCCCGGCGTTCACTGCGCCGATTTTCTACCTCTGGCGCGAACTCGTCAGTACACTGAAATTAAAATGTGACGCTTTCCGCGCCCGAAAGGGTCAGGAGCTGATCTGGGCCGCGAATCTCTTGCACGGTGGATCGAGACGGAATGATCCTTGGCGCATGCGCTGGAGTCCGGTGACGCACTACTCTTTCGATGGCTGCTCGTACTATACGCCGCTACTGTGCGACCCGGCTTCTGGGAAAATCTGTTACAGCGACATCAGAGACCTTAGCGCAGGTGATGACAGGATGAACGTCTATGCGGGCCAGCAGGTGCCAAACGAGCAGATCAATCATGCTAGGCCCCTCGTCTGTTGGCGATGGACGCCGGCGCGAGCAAGGAGGGAGGTATTGCCGGTAAGGTCCAGCGTGATCCGTCGGCTCTGCCGGCTCACTTCGATGGCGCAGCCTACCTGCGCGTGAATCCGGACGTGGCCGCCGCAGCTGCCGATCCCGCTCAACACTGGAAAAAGTTCGGTTGTACAGAGCGCAGGCGGCTGCGCAAAGCGCAGGAGCTTGCCCGCGCAAGTTATGACAATTTGACCTCAGCTTTCGGCAAGCGCAGTGAAGGCTTCGGGGGGGGTCAACAGTATTGACGGTACTTTGTTCAACGTCAGCTTGGCGACACGGTTTCTGACTTTCTGAAGATGTTGGTGACGGTCTCGGTCCAGTGGCGACCTCTAAATTGTCGCGATCGCATTCGCAGGCCTCCTCACCGCGGCCGATAGCGGAAACTGCACGCGACTCCCGATGTCAGGATTCGCCGTGGTCTTGCCGTGAGACAGTCTATGGGCCTCCCAAACTCAAACGGGGCGATCGCAGAAAATGACAGCGATCAGCCCGCGTAGCGGTTGCTTCGCCATCGAAGGTTGCAAGTCTCAACCTTAAAGCCTGAGTATCTTATGCGGCGTGTTGCTCTTTGTTTTGAACTGCTGTCGGCCGTGACCAAGGGGCCCTGTCGGAGTTTGGGGTTACGGCTCGCGCAGCGTGGCTACGTGCAGTTTTGACCAAGACCTTGAGCGCGTTTGATGTTTTGTTCTCCCGTCGCGTCCATTTGCCGGCCGCCAGTCCGCAGGCGTGACGCGATTGTATCGCTACCCGTCGATCAATCGGGTTTTTTGGCATATGGGTCGGCCGCTTGAGGGGTGAAACTGAACGAAAGGGCGAGGATGTAAACGTTCGTCCATGATAGCGACTCTTGTCTTGTGTTTGGGTGCCTTCCAGAAGTGCGCCAATCGACTTCTCATGACGGCATCTGGCCATCATGTGGTGCGTCTTGGATGTAAGTGAATTCGCGATGTTAGAAACTTCGATTTCCAAACTGCGGCAAGTGGATTTGCTCCAATTGCCCTTCCGAAGTGAGCAACACATTGTTCGTAGTGGCGGCGTGTTTGAGGTCCAAGAGCCGTGGGCCTGCGCCAATTTTGGGGAGGTGATTCTTCAAAGGGGATGGTGGATGCTGGAGTGCGAGGGTGCCGAAGCCGCGCACTCGGCCGAGGTGCGTGTTGTCTCGGCGCGGTCTCCACTTCTGGTCTTCCAGGGTGGTGCCGCCCACAGCGCCGCAGGGTTCCGCACGTTCTTCCAGCGCGACACGAAGGTCTCTATCTCACTGCTGGCATCGGCCTGGCCAGCCAAGGTCATCTTCACACGCCTGATGCTGCGCCATCTTGATATAGAAGAGCAGGTGGGGCTTTTCGCGGGCGCGGCGCTGCGAGCGTCCCGCAACAAGCGTACGTTTTCCATTCTCGCGCGCCTGACCCAGAACATCTTCGCAGGCGAGACCATCCGCCTTCGATCGCAAGACAACCCTCAGTCTCTCCCGAAGGACGTCGACTGCCTCTGCGATTCGCAGGGCGACGCGTCCAAGCTCACTACCTCCACCAAGAGGGTCGAGAACGGCGCCGACTTCTCCGTCGAACTGCGTCCCAATCAGCAACTCCATCCGCACGCTGCAGACCTTGTTTCGGCGACCTTTGCGCGTAACCCAGCGCTAAAAGCAATCTACGCCGATGTGTGCGAGAATGGCGGAATCGTTCCCGCGCCGGCCTGGGACCCCGAGCTCGCGCGTTGCTACGATTACTCTGCCACACCCATCTTCGTGCGTCGCGACGCCTTGTTACCCGGCATGCAGTGGCTTCTGCCACACATTGTAGCGGCTTATGGGGAAGGTGCCGTCCGGCGCTTATCCTTGCCGCTGGTGTTCGGGAGCAGCGATTCTGGTCCTGAGTTTGCGCAAGTTCCCGTGCCCGAATTGCCGCGTCCGCCAAAGGTGTCGGCGATCATTCCCACGATCTATCATCTGGATCTGCTTGAGCGGTGTTTGGATAGCCTCGTGTCGAGAACGGACTACCCAGACCTAGAAGTCGTGATCGTCGACAATGGAGCCAGCCCAGCAAAGATGGCGCTACTGTTGGAGCGCGTGGGGAAATCGCTGCCGATCATATGCATCAAGGACAACGGCGATTTCAATTTCTCACGCTTGGTCAATGCGGGGGTCGCAGCGTCCACTGGCGAGATCGCCCTTCTGCTCAACGACGATGTGGAGGCCATCGATTCTAGTTGGCTCAAGCGCATGGTCGATTCCTGCCTCCAGGAAAGCGTGGGTGCCGTTGGCGCAAGGCTCAACTACGCCGACGGCTCGCTTCAGCATGCCGGCGTAATTCTTGGCATCGGAGGGCTGTGCGGGCACCTGTGGCGTGGCCTGCAAGAAGAGCGCGCATCGCGATTGCCGCAGGTTGTGTTTCCCGGCTCGCGCATGGCTGTGACCGGTGCCTGTCTGGCGGTGCGCCGCGAGGCCTTCGATCGCATCGGCGGCCTGGATGAAGTCTTCGCCGTCGCATTTAACGATATCGACTTCTGCCTGCGCCTGCACGAGCTCGGTCTGCGCTGCATATATCGCGGCGATGCAGTGCTTGTGCACCGCGAAAGCCAGTCTCGTGGCGAGGACCTTGCCTATCGAGACCGCAGGCGACTGCAGGGGGAGCGGGAGCTTTTCCTTTCCCGCTGGTCCAGACTGGTGGAACGGGACCCCTACGGCGCGCCCTCTCTTGACGTTGCGGTCGAGGCTGGTGTCCCGCACCCACTTGCCTTCGCCCCGGCATCGGGCAACTAGCTTTAGATCGTTGTTAGAATCGTTCCAAGCTGGCTTGCCTCGGAATTGTGCTTCGCTACCGTTGAATCGCAGCTTTTTCCGCTTGGCCTGCCTCGCATGAGCTTATAAGTGCGGGCCGTGAGCTATATCTTGAGGACTGTGGGGTACAGTCCGAGAAACAAGCCAGCGATGGCGGCCAAGACACGGGGAAATGGCTCGGATAAGCCACGCCGGTGGGGGGGATCGTGAGTGTTAAACTGAGACCCGACAACTTTCAGGTCATATCAAATGCGGTGCCGAACGGCCTGACCGGCGAGCACGTGCCGGCCGTTCCGGGTCCGCGTGGCGTCGCCATCGATATCGCTAACGCAACGCTGCAGTATCCGATCGGCCCGTTCGTGCGGGGCAGTTTGAAGTCCGCGCTGTTCAGCCTGTTCGGTCACAAGGAACAGAAGACCGCTCCGACATTCGTCAACGCGTTCACCGATCTTTCTTTGTCGATTTCCGTCGGCGAGCGGGTTGGCATCATCGGCTCTAACGGTTCGGGCAAATCGACTCTGCTGCGCGCCATGGCGGGTGTCTATCCTCTACAGGAGGGCACGGTTACGGTTATCGGGCAGATCGGCACGCTGCTGGACATCGGGCTTGGTTTCGAGCCCGAATCAACTGGACGAGAAAACATCTACTATCGCGGCATGGCCATGGGCTATTCGCGAAGGGAAATCGCGAAGGCTGAAGCCGCGATCATCGCATTTGCGGGGCTGGGCGATTTCATCGACCTTCCGATGCGCACCTATTCGTCGGGCATGTATGTCCGTCTTGGCTTCGCCGTCTCGACGCAATTCCAGCCGGACGTACTGCTGATCGATGAAGTGTTCGGCGCGGGTGACGCTGCGTTTGCGGAGCGCGCACTTCAGCGTATGCTGCACCTCGTCGAGACCGCCGGTATTGTCGTGATGGTCAGCCACGACCTGGCGCTCATCCAGCGTCTCTGCTCGCGGGTAGTATGGATCAATCGCGGCGTTGTCGTTCGCGATGGCGCTGCTTCTGCGGTCATTCCGCAATTCCAGCAGTACATGACTGGCGAACTGGTGTTGTGAGTGCTGAAGGTTCAGTAGGATGACTTACGCCAACTACCATAGCCGCAGAATGCCATCCGCCCTGCGTTATTTGGCCGACCTGCTGCGCTATCGGCACCTCGCCTGGAATCTTGTTGGTTCAGATCTGCGATCACGTTTCCGCCGCAGCCACCTCGGCATTCTCTGGGCGATGTTGCAGCCGTTGGGCTACTCGCTGGTTATCGCTTGGGCCTGGGGTGCGATCTTCAAGGCGGAAGACTACTGGTCCTTCGCGCTATATGTTTATAGTGGAATGCTGATCTGGGACTACTTCACCAACTCCGTCATGGCTTCGCTGGACGGCCTCGCGTCGGCGGTCGGATACCTTAGGCAGTCGCGCATCCCATTTTTCGTGTTCCAGATTCGCATCCCGCTGAGCGGCATGGTTGTCTTCTATGCGGCAATGTGCGGCCTGCTGATCATGATGCTTGCCTTGGGAAGATTTCCGACCCCGGGGCTGCACTTGCTGCTCTTGCCGGCCTATGGCGCTGTACTTCTTGCGTTCATGCTGCCCGTTGCAATTCTGATGTCGGTCGTTGGTACGCAGTTCCGCGATCTCAAGCACATCATGACGATTGCACTGCAGGCGTTGTTCTTCCTCTCGCCTGTCATGATGCAGCGCGACTACATGAACGACGGCCACCTCGCGATCCTCCAGTATATCAACCCGCTGGTGCCGCTACTCGATATGCTCCGCGATCCGGTGCTCCATGGCCAGTTGTGGGACAGGCAGGACGTCATCATCGTTCTGTCGTGGAGTGCGGGCCTCTGGCTGCTGGCAACGATTGCATCATTCCGTGCGGGCCGAAAGATCGTGTTCGCCCTCTAGCTGGCTAGCCGGGCATAGGCGTCGCCAAGCCGCTGGACGTAGGCCTCGAACGAATAGCGTTTGGCCTGCTCAGGCCCGGCCGCTGACAGCCGCTGTCTCAAGACCTGATCTGACATGAGGGCTGACAAACCATCGCGGATCGAATCCCGGCTGAACGGATCGATGTAAAGAGCGGCTTCTCCCGCCACCTCCGGGAGTGAGGCGACATACGAAGTCAACGTCGGAACGCCGAACCGCAATGCGTCGAGCACAGGGAGGCCGAATCCTTCGTAAAGGGAGGGGAAGGCGAACGCCAGTGCGGCCGTATACAGCCTGCGCAGATCCTCGCGGGTGACGTAGCCGAGAAACCTGATCCGCTTGGCCGCAGCTTCACTGAGGCTGGCCTGGAGGTCCTGGATTTCCCGCTCCCACAGCCAGGCGCGCCGCCCAGCGATGACCAGCGGCATCTCAGAGTCGATTTCGGAGAACGCCTCGATAAGGCGACGCACGTTCTTCTTGGGTTCGAGTGCGCCGGTGAAGAGAATGTAATTCGCTTCCACCAGCCCGAAGCGTCGCAGAACGCCCGGCAAACTTTTGCGTTCATGCGAGGTGAGCGGTTCAAGATCGCTCGACTGGTAGGTTATCGCCACGCGCTCCGGATTGATGTTGAGTAGCGAGACGATGTCGGCCTTCGAGGCCTCCGAAACCGTGACGATGAGGTCGGCCCGTTTCGCCGAAGCTCGAGCCCGTGCGATAAACTCCCCGTTGTTGTCAGGCGTCGTGTTGGGCAGGCGGATCGGGACAAGATCGTGAATCGTCACAACATTGAGGGCACCGCGCATGTACAACGGCAAGGGTGTTGACAGGTGGAAAACATCCACGCCCGCTGGCGCCTTCAGTGTCGTGAAACGGCGCGATAGCATATGACGATAGTGCGCGCGTGTGTATACGTCGGGCGCGAGGTAGTAATCAGACTGACGTGCGTCGAGCACGGCGCCGGTCGAAGGTACGGCGCGAATGGCGGGAGCGCCTGGGGTTAACCCGCCGATCATTCGCTGCGCTGTCTGCAGCTTCTGGCGGGCGCCGCGAACGGGCTCCGGTTTGTCCCACAGGCTGACCTCATCGGAGAGAGGGGAGGGCTTCTTGGGAGCCGTCGCCCCGGACAGCCAGCATACCGAATGGCCAAGCTGAGAGAGAGCCGTCGACAAGGTTCGCGCATAGGTAGCGACGCCTGTGCCATGCGGGTCGTCGCGGTTGGCGGCGTCAATCAGGACACGCAAATTGAACTCCAACTTCCGCCCTGCGCGTCTGGTCGCGGCCGGTTCCTAAAGCTTGGTCTTATGAAACACAAAGGCTGGCGTGCTGCGAATGGCCAGCATGATGAAACGCCAGACGCCGGGGGCATAAGAGATCGGCCCGCCCTTGTTAGCTGCTTTCCGCAGGATACGCGCAATCTTCCTAGCGCTTGCCCACAAGGGGCCGCCTTTCTTTAGACCGTCGGTCATAGGCGTGTCGATGAAGCCTGGTTTTACGACGACAGCGCGCGCACCGCTGCCGACCATTGAATGCGCCAAGCCTTGCACGTAGAGTGCAATAGCGCCCTTGGCAGCCCCATACGCATAGTTGGACTGCCGGCCACGGTCGCCGGCAACAGATGACACCACGACCAGAGATCCGGACTTCTGGGCTTTCAGGAAACCGGCAGCTGCCTCGCTCCACTGCGCCGCGCTGTTGAAATTCACCTGCAGGATGCGGGACAGCTCCGCATCGTCAGCTGAAGCCTTCTCCTGAGAGCCAAGATACCCGTAGATCACATGCACATGGGTGATCCCACCTAGCTTCTCGGACCACTCGCGGATATAGCGCCTAGCGTCAGACGCCGCCGTTGCAAGGTCGAGATGCACTGCGTCGACCTGTACAGCCCCCCGCAGGCGCAGGTCCGTCGCCAGCGTCTCCAGCCTCTCCCGATTGCGGGCTACGAGGAGAAGCGCAGCGTTTTCCTTGGAGTATATCCGCGCGAGCTCGATCGCGACGGCCGATAGCGCGCCCAGTATCACGACGCGGGTGCGGGGCGGGCCAGACTTCAGGGTCATTGCGACATGCGCCTCCAAAATGATGAAGTCAGGCCTGGGTCAACAAACTCCGTGAAGGCTTGCCAATTTGGAAAGCTCGACCGGAAAACTTCAGCCGGGATGCGTCCGTCCTTCGCCGGATAGAGACGGCCTCGACCCTCCAAGACGATCCGATCGAGCCGCGCCATCAGCGCGAGCGTGTCTTCGCCCTTGTTTCCGAAATCCAGCGCGAGCGTCGTGCCGGGTTGCGGAAATGACAACATACCGGCCGAAGCCGCATTGCCAAAGTCCTTTAGCACGCCAAGCGGCGACCCCTGACCCGAGCGGGCAATTTCCTTAAGCAGCTCAGCCACGGCTTCGCGTGCGGTGTCGGGCGGTAGGACGCATTGGTACTGATAGAAGCCTGCTTGGCCATACAGACGGTTCCAGTTCGAGATCGCGTCGAGTGGATAGAGGAAGTTCTCGTAGTGCGCGCGATAACAGCCACTTTTGATCGTCTTCAGGTCGTGGAGAATGCTGTTGAACGCACGTACCGACAGGGCGTTCAGTACGAACCCCGGCAGGTTGAACGGTATATTGTGGCGTGGCAGATCGTTGTGGCTTCGGACGCCGCCGTCGGCCGACCAGTTGGCGCAGGAGAAGACCCCGCGGCCGAGGCGCGAGCCGCCGACCGAGCAGTCC
>Ga0247837_1005563_pt1 | contig 18731 bp, 18 predicted proteins | sample LaCtaG_2_FD_187115 | JGI IMG/M metagenome (GOLD analysis project Ga0247837, IMG submission 187115) | Freshwater microbial communities from meromictic Lake La Cruz, Castile-La Mancha, Spain - LaCruzMarch2015_14.5m | ecosystem: Environmental > Aquatic > Freshwater > Lake | place: Spain: Castile-La...
CGCAAAGAAAGCAAAAAACCGATCTTTTGCTTATTAGTCTAAAGCCAATTTGCTGAAGAAATCCATATGCTTTCCACATGTCTGATCAGATACTCCAGTATCGCAAGGCTCATCCTACCAGTCTCTCTACGTTTCCCAAGCTTCGAACTCTCTACAGCCTCAGTTAATAAGACGAGAATGGAGACTATTACAAATTCATATCAGGACACATTTTCAGAGAGAGCCAACGCTGTGTTCTCAACGGCCATACCAATCATAGCAAACTCCAAAGCATTCAAAATAATCCACTAATTCGTATACTAAAAGTGCTTTTCAGTTCTCATGGTCTTCTATCATCGTTCCCTTGAGGAAGGATAGAACGCACTTCGATGGCTTGGTCTGTATATATGGAATTTACAGATATTGCAAAAATAGGGACTACTTGGAAAGACTTTATCTACTGCTTCTTTCAGTATAGCTGCATTTCCCGCTCCTTCTTGTAGTCAAAAACGAACTTTCCAGCGAAACTTAACCAGGTTCAAACCTCATAGAAATAGAAAGTTGTCTTGACTTTGAAATGTGTAGGAAATGCCCCAAACTTGCAAAATGGAAGCCGGGAATGTGATATGCTCAGCTTGCGAGACAGACCCAGCTGAACTGGTCTGTTTCTGTTCCTTCCCACTGGTCAAGCTGTGCCCAGGGCTCTGCTTCTCTAAGCACTGTCTACAGCCCAGGTTCCACTTCCCTGCAGCTATTTCCATCACTCCCTTAATTTCTAGGGACAATTTCTATGAGTGGCACTACCACTTACTCTCACTTACACAGGCTCAGCAGATGCTTAAAAACAGCCTTGCTTCCATAGATGCATTTACAGCTGAAGTGGAAGCGGCCTGCATTCAGGTGGAAAGGGTGATACAGGAGTGTAGGAGTGCGGTGCAAGTGTGGAAGCAGGAGGTTTCTGACCTGGTGCAGGTTGCTATAGCGGAGACTATGAGTCAGGCCTTCAGCACCCAGCCAGACTTCAGCTGTATGCTTTCTGCGAGTGTATGGAACCACACTGCGAATACTCCGCTTTACAGCACTTCTCTGCGTTTCCCGGATAGAGAGGATATACTGGAGTTGTTGTCTATCAGAGTGGAGCCTATTAGTCCCTGTTTACCTCAGTTCCCATTAGCCTGTATGAATCCAGCACTGGCGCTATCAGGCCCTATGAATGTCTTCAATCTTATATATCCAAAACCACCAATCGCTCCTTCCACGTATATCTCTACTCTATGCCGCACCTGCCAGGCTGAACTCATCTTAATGGACACCGCCTACCAGTGTCCCTCCTCCTGCCAATGTCGCCGCTGTGTGATTCAGTCCCTGACCAGCACCCCCTCTTCCCCCTGTGTCTACTGCGGTCAGTCCTACAGTCCAGAGACAGTGGCTAGGGTCACATATGACTATAAGACATGTCATGTTTGTGGATTGGCAGTACCTGTAGGAGAAATCGAGTCCGCTGCCAATTGCATCCTTTGTCGCCTCTGCGTTAGCACTGCTGAGACCACAATCCTAGGAATGACCCTTTCGCTAACTGGCACTTGCCAAGAGTGCAACCCTAACATCAGCTTTAACATAGAGAAGGGCAATTATCAGGGCAGAGGCAGGGCTCTGGTAGGCAGGGACAAACGGATTTGGGGCTGCTGTGACCTTGATATTGGAGGAAGCTCGAGACTGCCATGTGACCATTATGTGTGCTGGACGCATATGGCGGACTTGAAGAGGTGCAGGTCTTGTCAGAGGGCGGTATAGACGCTAAGTCGACTTAGCTAATTTACAACATGTATTCAGCCAAGTCCCATTTCTGTGCTGCATACATAAATGTATGAGACCTAGCTGTATAGCAATAGGCCCTGTGCTTTATCAGGCCTGACTATGTAGGAAACCCACTCTCAACGGTCCTACAATGGAAGTAACCTAGAGTTAGGCTACCGAGGCTAGGTTAAATGCAGGCAAGAACATCCGTCCCGCCTGCATATAGAAATAAACCGTGCCTGCATCCGACGAAATAACCACCAAGTCCCGCTCATACACTGCCGGCTGCAGTCCATTCATATTCCCCTCCATTCTGAAGTTCGCAACTTGACTGAAAGTGCCAGCTTGGAAGTTTCCTTCCCAGACCCCGTCGTTGTCCTTGCCGCCGTAGATCAAGACATTGTCTCCGATTAGTGCACAGCCTGCACCTTTGGCTGTATAGGGCAGTTGCAGGTCCAGTCGAGTCCAGGTCAGTCCGTCTCCCCTGAGGATAGAGCTGGAAAGGGTGGGACTGTTGCCCACTACGCCGCCTAGGAGGTAGATGAAGTCGCTGTGGACTGTGGAGGCGGAGTAAGCGCGCTTCTCAGGCAGGGAGCCGGCGTTTGCCCAACTGTGGTCGGGACTGACGAGTTTCTCTACATTGGGAGTGTGGCTGCCAGAGAGCACCAGTGCTTGGTGGCGGAAGTATACTGAGGTGTGGTACTGCCGGGGCCAGATAGTGGACGTGATGTCGCGCAGCTCAGTCTTAGTGAAGATCGCAGCGTTCTGCATGCCGTTCGGGTCGGGCCCAGTGATGAGGAGTCCTTCCGGGATCAGGACACAGCTGATTCCCTCATTAAAGCGGTAGTCATGCTTCGTGAATCCGCCCAGTTTCCCCTTATTCGTGAACTCAGCAATCCTCCGGCCCGGCAAGTCCAGCAAATAGCCAAAGAGCGCAGGAGCCTTCGGAGGCTCTGGCTGGGTCTCCTGAGGGGCCGAAGCCTGCACATGCTGAACTGGCATTTGCACCTCAATCGCCTCTTCATGCACTTCCTCAAAGGCCGGCTCCTCTGCCTGCTGTGAGAACTTGGTGGGGTGGAAAGTGACGAGGTCAGGCTCTGGCACTTCCTTGGTCAGCAGCTCTTCCAGGACCTCCCGTCTGCTCTGGTCTCCGTCCTTCATAGCGACTTCCACGTACTTTGCGATTTCTGGGACAGTGGCGACTCCCGCATTCGCGACGAGGACTCCCAACAGTTCCCTGTTCTTGTTGAACACCGGCGCTCCACTAGTGCCCGGGTAGTTAATAGTGTACTCATAGAAGTCTCCAGGGATCTGGTCGTGCCGCGGCTTGCCTAGCACTGCAGTTTCACTGGCTTGCAGGACCGGCTTGGGCTGAGTGTACTGTGTGGAAGTTACGAATATCGCAGTGGTTAGTTCGCCTTCAGAGATGCGGACTGCCTTGTTGAGTTTGAGGAAGCCACGGTGCTGGGGCTCTTTCAGCCGCACGACTGCGAGGGACAGGATCTTGTCTGCGGCTATTCTCACGGGGGTGATTTCCACAGCCACTTCCTTCTTTTCAGGCTTGTCGAAGTGCGCTTTCAGGCCTGTCGGGTCCACTGTCTTGAGCGCTTCCCAGGACGTGATTCCCAGTGTGGGGGATACGAGGAACCCGACAGAGATGCAAATCCGGGAGTCGACGGAAAGTCTGAAGACTGAAGAAGCGAGATGCTCCCACTGCGAGTCTGGGAAGGTGTAGGGAACCAGTCTGCGCACCATCACAGTGGCTTCGTGGGCTTGCTGCAGAGCCGAGGAGTACCTTTGCTGCGTCCAGTTGTTGGTCTCCTTGTCTAGCATCTCAAACGGCAGGTTTCCTAGGCCTGAAAACTCCTTCGCAATCTGCGACCTGAGCAAGCTCAGCTGCTTGCAATCGCGCACTTGCTTAGTAGTCCCTTCAAACACTACGGTCGTAGTCGTGCTTGCCGGCACAGATGTGCAACACCCCATTACTTACTACGCACCATCCAAGTGCAACTCCCCAGGCTCTAGACAGCGGGGCTTTAGAGGGAAGGGAGGAGATATATGCACTGATTAGCGGCAGTTTCATACACATTCTCAGTACCTGAGACTATCATTTGACTGGAACTTATAAGTCTGGTGCATCGACTGCTCTAACTCCAAGGCTCAGTGAAATGTCGCAGGCAGTTGGAAGGACCTAAGTGCTTAGTCTAAGGTGCAAACGCTCTTGTAGTTCGGTGTAGGCGGCTCCATCATGCAGCTCCCAGCCCTGCGGATACAGCGGATAGTACGGACTATGACGGAACTCCGATTTACCAGTCACAGTAGCCAGACTCAGTCTCAGCTTGTTCTCCCCTGAGCGCACACTCTTGTACGTGGATTGGCTAAACAAATTCAGTTTTTCCAGGGTGATGTGCACATCCAGCGCTGCCGCCAGACCCCACAAGTCCACATCCTCGACATGTCGGTCTCCCAGCTCCAGCATTCCCTTCATTTCCTCCTCTGCGCCAGGCGAATAGGCTTCGTCAGGCTTCAGCACCATTACTCCTTCGTAGGCGAGACAGCGCAGTACTTGCGTGAACGCCTGCATGTACTGATCAACACCTATCAGTTTCTCTCGTAATTCGCTCGTTTTGTCCTTCTTTCCTTCTTGAATTGTTTCTCGAAGTCTCCACAGTCCTTCCAACGTGGTTGCATAAGCTCCAATGTAGTCGTCATCCGGGATTGGGAGTTCCGAGTAGAAGAGTCGCTTGTAAAAGAGCTCCAACTCCGTGACATCGGTGGAGGGGTGCGTGAAGTAGTCGAGGAGGAAAAGGACAGTGGCGCGGTACAGCGAGTCCGCAGTGGGTGTAGTATCGCGGAAGTGGGAGAACTGGTTGCAAATGAGTTCTTTGTGGGTAGCGTCTGCCTCTTGCCAGTGCAGCTTTGTTGTGGGCTGGAACTGGTCTACTTTGGGTTTGGGCAGAGCCGCCATTATAAGCCTTCTACAGATCTGCGGTGGACTAGTGGCTCGCAGTAAATATGAGGCTGGAAGGCAAGGTGGCAGTCATCACAGGGGGAGCCTCAGGCCTCGGCGCAGCTTCAGCCATCATGCTAGTGGCGAAAGGCGTCAAAGTGGCTATCTGGGACATGGACTCCATCAAAGGACAGTCCCTCGTCCAGCAACTCGGTCCCAACGCCTATTTCACCCAGTGCGACGTCACCAGTGCTGCAGCCATTGATTCAGCCCTAGCAGCCACTCTGCAGCGCTTTGGAGCTGTGCATATCCTCATTGCATCAGCGGGAGTGTTCAAGGCGGAAGCCACTGTGCGGAAGGCCGGGCCTCACAGTTTGGCGAACTTCGACAGAACTATGAAAATCAACGTGCTAGGGACCTTTTTGGCGGCCCGGGCAGTGGCTGGACAGCTAGCGAAGCAGGAAAAGGAAGGGGGAGAGCGGGGAGTGATCCTCATGGTCAGTAGCATTGGAGGGACTGATGGAATCAGAGGCCAGTTGGCATATGGAGCGAGCAAGGGAATGATTGACGGTATGACTCTGCCTATGGCGAGAGACCTTTCGATGTTAGGGGTTAGGGTGATGACGATAGCGCCGGGACCCATTAGAACAGCCATAATGCAGGGAAATCGAGTGGAAACCAATAAAACCATTGAGGCGGCGATTTTGGTGGGAAGGGAAGGAACCGGGGAAGAATTTGCATCGATGGCAGTGACTGTCATAGAGAATGGCTTTCTCAATGGGACAGTCATCAGACTAGACGGAGGTCTGCGTATTCCCCACCTCTAGTCTAAGTAGTTAGCTCGAGTCGCTATTTCCACGAAATCGAGGGTTTCAGTGCATATATAATCCCCCTTTCCCAGCCATTCATCCTGCTGGCTCTATAATGGCGGACACCAAGTCGGTCAAATTGCTCTGGGTGGGGGTCTTTAGCTTGACAGCACTGCTGCTAGGTGTGCTCTACTGGTGCTCCATGTCAGGGTGGATAGCCTACATCAATATAGACTGGTACCAAGCCCAATGCCTTGTGACCAACCTTGCCCGCTACAACATCACTAGGTTCAACTTCGCTGGAGATGTACGTCAAGAGACATATACGCGAATAGATGTACAGGTGAACACTAGTGGGACCTGGGTGAGTGGATATGCCTGCGGCAGTTCTCTAGCACATAGGCAACTGGAGTATCACTTCAGTGTATGTGATGTTCCTGACGCCTGTGGAAGGGAACTGCTGCTGCCGCGATGGGCCTGTTCCTACTGCAGTGCTTGCACCTACCTGGTGAGTGACGAGCCTCAGGACTGCCAGTGGAGTTTCCATGCAGCGGAAGAGCCCGGGGGAGAGCAGCACAGTTACCCTGTCAATGATAGGAACTTGTTGCATGTGGCGTTTGACGAGGAGGTGTACTGGGGACCGTGGAAGTTCGTGCTGGCTCAATTGTTGGCTGCGGTGGTGCTGGCGGCGGTGTTCGGGGCTGAAATCCTGTGTGCCTATGACTACGCTTCTAGTTAGATGTAATGGTCTTTCCTATTAGTAATGGAGGTGGATCTTCCTTACCCAGTAGTTGCGATTCTATCGTGCTATTGCATATATGAGAGTCCCACCTTCTGATTCTTGTGAGAATGCGCACTTCTTCTCTTACAGATAAACCTGCACCACAGAACAGGATTCCTGTAATGGACTTATAAAAATAATGCGGAAGGACTTTTTCGCAGCCTGGTTCGGATGTGGAAGCTGTCTACTTGGGAGTCACTGTGCACTTTTCTGGGTGTTTGTGAGCATGCTACTATCTTTCCTAGCAATCAACTGGCAGGAAGGCACTTGTCTAGTGCACGTCTCCACTAACTACAAGTTCGTGACTATGGATACTAAGAAGGACGGGGACGAGTATGTTGCTGATGTGGCTTATTACACACGGCTAAATGTACTTGTGAACATTAGTAACGTTTGGGTGCCTGGCTTCGCTTGTGGATACGATGGAAAGAGTTTGTTTGGCGATTACGAAACGTGCAAGGAAGGTGGGATTTGTAGGAAGGAACTGATGCTGCCCTCCTGGTCGTGCTCTGATTGTAAGGAGTGTGACAGCCTGTTGACAGGCCAGCCCCAGTCCTGTCTATGGAACTACCACTCTGCGGGAGTGAATGTAGAGCCCGAAGACTGGCCTGCAGGTTTCAGACCAGAGTACCCTGTGAGTGGAGTGGGTTTCGTGCATGTGGTGTTAGGCAAGGAAGTGGCCTGGGGTGTAGGGTACTTTGTTGTCATTGGAATCTCAGGAGGATTTATACTCCTGCTGGTGGGACATTTGGTCTTTGTAGTGGTATTTGCCAAATATCATTAGATTAGCTGAATAATAGCGCTCACCAACCTTGTTTCGCGACCAGAAACACCACTCGCGACTCTGCAGAAGGCAGCTTCTCCCTGCCACATAGACCATCCATTTCTTGCATCAACAGCCCACTAGCCTAAAGGACTCACTAACCTCGCAATTGCCTCCTCGCAGCTTATTTACTACCTTTGAATAGTCAACATAAAGCAGACTTCTCTTTTCAAATTGAGTAGCATACATTGCTGTCTGTGTTTTGGCATTCTGACTGAGTGCATAAGCAGGTTTTGCCCAATTTCAGCGACTTTTTATGTAACTCGTCAGTCTAGTGTCTGAGCAAACTTACCCACTAGAACTTTAACTCCATCTACTCAGGCGGAACTGTACGTCAAGAGGCATATACGAGAGTAGATGGGACCTGGGTGAGTGGATATGCCTGCAGCAGCTCTCAAGCACATAGGCAACTGGAGTATGACTTCAGTGTATGCGATGTTCCTGATGCTTGTGGAAGTGAACTGCTGCTGCCATTGTGGACTTGCTCTTTCTGCAGTTCATGGACCTACCTGGTGATTGACGAGCAGCGGAAGAACCCGAGAGAGTGCAGCGCAATTACCCTGCCAATAATAGGAACTTGTTGCATGTGGTGTTTGACGAGGAGGTGTACTTAGGACCGTGGAAGTTCGTGCTGGTTCGTGTTGGCAGCGGTGTACAGGGCTGAAATTCTGTGTGCCTATGACTACGCTTCTGGTTAGATGAAATGGTAATTCCTATGAGTAATAGTGAATGCTTTCCCAAAGTGGCAGACCTTCCTTGTCTGGTAGCAGCCATGCGAGTTATTACATATATGAGAGTCCCTTGCCACAGTTCGATTACTCTAGTCCCCAACTATCTCTGATGCACAGTCCGATTGCTTTCCTTCCGCCACGCTCTGATTCTTGCAAGACTAAACGTTTCTTCCCTCTCACTGATAGACCTGCACCGATGTGTTTCCAGAGAGCAGGGCAAATGCCCCTTTAATGGATGTGTAGAAATAATGAGGAAGCGTGCTTTTGTAGCCTGGTTCGGATGTGGAAGTTGTCTGCTAGGAAGTCACTGTGCACTTTTCTGGGTGTTTGTGAGCATGCTACTGCCCTTCCTAGCAATTAACCTCAGGAAAGCACTTGCCTTGTGCACGCATCTACTAACTACAAATTCAAGTCTATTGAGACTAATGATAATGAGGTCGAGAGTACTTCTGCTACGTATTTCACACGGCTCAATGTACTTGTGAACATCAGTGACGTTTGGGTACCAGGATTTACTTGTGGATATAGAGGAATTCATTTGTTTGGCGATTACGAAACGTGCAGGAAAGCTGGGATTTGCGGAAGGAACTGATGCTGCCTGTGACAGCTCTCTAGCACAGGAGTCAAGGGAGTATTACTTCACTGTATGCGAGTTTCCTGATGCTTGTGGAAGGGAATTGCTGCTACCGCTGTTGACCTGTTCCTTCTGCAGTGCTTGTACCTACCTGGTTAGTGATGAGCCTCAGGACTGTAAAGAGTTTTCATGCAGCGGAAGAGTCGGGGGAGAGCAGCTGCCAATAATAGGGACTTGCTGCATGTGGTGTTTGGCACGGAGGTGTACTGGGACCCTGGAAGTTCGTGCTGGCTCAACACTTACTGTTTTTGTGCTGGCGGCGGTGTTCGGGGCTGAAATCATCTGCGTCTATGAGTGCACATCTAGATAGTTGAAACGTCTTTCTTCTTAGTAATCGCTGAAATTATCTCTCAGCTCATGTTTGAGGGTGAGTTAGCTGATTACTAGAGTCACTACTTGTTTCTGAGGCCAACAACCTGATTTCTTCCCTCGGCCATGCGCATTTCCCTCACCTAAGAACTCGCAGCTGATGTGCTTGCAGAGAGCAGTGAAAAGTTCCGGGTAATAGATTTACAGAAATAATGAAAAAGGACGTTTGTGCATGGTGGTGCGGATGTGGAAGTGGCCTGCTAGGGAGTCATTGTGCGATTTTCTGGGTGTTTGTGAGCATGCTACTATCTTTCCTAGCAATCAACTGGCAGGAAGGCACTTGTCTAGTGCACGTCTCTACTAACTACAAATTCACATCTACTAATACTGATAACCAAGGGAACACGAGGACGACTATTACGTATTACACACGGTTAAATGTACTTGTGAACATTAGTAACGTTTGGGTGCCTGGCTTCGCTTGTGGATACGACGGAGACAGGTCGTTTGGCGATTACGAAACGTGCAAGAAACGTGGGATTTGTGGGAAGGAACTGATGCTACCCTCCTGGTCGTGCTCTGATTGTGAGGAGTGTGGCAGTCTGTTGACAGGCCAGCCCCAGTCCTGTCTATGGAATTACCACTCTGCGGGAGTGAATGTAGAGCCCGAAGACTGGCCTGCAGGTTTCAGACCAGAGTACCCTGTGAGTGGAGTGGGTTTTTTGCATGCGGTGTTAGGCAAGGAAGTGACCTGGGGTGTAGGGTACTTTGTTCTCATTGGAATCTCAGGCGGGTTTATTCTACTACTGGTGGGATGTTTGAGCTATGGATTGGTATATGCGAAATATCATTAGATTAACCAAATAAAAGCCTACCGTCCCTGTATCATGGCCAGGAACGCCACTTGTGACCCTGCAGAAGGCAGCTTTTCCCTGCCTTCAAAGTCCTCCATTTCCTGCATCCACTTCACTTTCCTCTCTGTCATCACAGTCCTCTGGCTCCAATTAGCTGATTACTAGAGTCACTACCTGTCTCTGAGGCCAACAACCTGATTTCTTCCCTTGGCCATGCGCATTTCCCTCACCTAAGAACTCGCAGGTGATGTGCTTGCAGATAGCAGTAAAAAGTTCCGGGTAATAGATGGACTGTAATGAAAAAGAAAGCTTTTGCATGCTGGTGCGGATGGGGAAGTGGCCTGCTAGGGAGTCATTGTGCGATTTTCTGGGTGTTTGTGAGCATGCTATTATCTTTCCTAGCAATCAGCTGGCAGGAAGGCACTTGTCTCGTCCACTCCACCACTCACTACAAGTTCACATCTACTAGTACTGATGACAACGGGAACGAGATGATTACTATGACGTATTACTCACGACTCAATGTACTTGTGAACATAAGTAACGCTTGGGTGCCTGGTTTCGCTTGTGGATTCAGCGGAGACAGGTCGTTTGGCGATTACGAAACGTGCAAGGAAGGTGGAATTTGTGGGAAGGAACTGATGCTACCCTCCTGGTCGTGCTCTGATTGTGAGGAGTGTGCCAGTCTGTTGACAGGCCAGCCCCAGTCCTGTCTATGGAACTACCACTCTGCGGGAGTGAATGTAGAGCCCGAAGACTGGCCTGCAGGTTTCAGACCAGAGTACCCTGTGAGTGGAGTGGGTTTTTTGCATGCGGTGTTAGGCAAGGAAGTGGCCCGGGGTCTCGAGCACATTATTGTTATTGGAATCTCAGGCGGGTTTATTCTACTACTGGTGGGATGTTTGAGCTGTTTATTGGTATATGCGAAATATCATTAGATTAATCAAATAAAAGCCTACCGTCCCTGTATCATGGCCAGGAACGCCACTTGCGACCCTGCAGAAGGCAGCTTTTCCCTGCCTTCAAAGTCCTCCATTTCCTGCATCCACTGTCTCATCTGCTCCAACTCCACTTCACTTTCCTCTCTATCCTCACAGTCCTCTGGCTCCAAGGGCTGACTAGCCTCGCTACAGCGTCCTTGCAGCTTGTTCACCACCTCTGGATAGTCCACATGAAGCAGCCCTCTCAAGTCGTTGGCTGAGTCTTGGGCGTATGCATCTCTAGAGCGGCTGAGACGGTTGAAGAGGCCGGAAGTGGTGTAGTTTCGAGTGGTTCCGAAGGGGGTGGGAGTGCAAGTACGCTGTTGCTGTCTGTGTTTGCGCACCCCGGAGCGAGTTTCCAACTGAGTGAGTTGGGCATGTCGCTGCATCAACCGGGCTCTGCCCAATTCCTGTCGACTTTCAACACAACTGGGCGGTCTGGTCTTTGTTCTCGCCTTAATGGTTTCTGTGGCACCTAAGTGGTGGTTACGTCGGTCCAACTCCAGCTGTTTCGTTGATATGAACTTCTTCAATTGCGACACAGGCAGTTGGTCCAGCCGTTCCCACAGACTGTGATCTACCTGCTGAGGCGGCTGGGGTCCACTATGCTTGATAGCAGACCCAGGCCTGCACGCGCGTTCCAGCACCCATCTCGCTTGCTTGCGCTTGCCCAGCCTGGCCAAGTCTTGAGTCCGAGCTTGTGCCTGGGCAGTTTCCCGCTGCTTTGCTTGGTCTTCTGCCTTGTGTTTGTCTGCTAACTGCAGGGTTTGAATGTGGCCTGGGTGAGACTTACTTTGCATTTCGTCTCTTGGTCGGAGGTAGAAGGCAGCGACTTTGTGACAAGCGAAAAGTCGCTGGTTCCAGTAGTCAGCTTTGGCTTGATAGAAAGCGTAGTCCTTCGGTATTGCCATAATGAGCTGAGGCAAGCACTCCTACAAGTAAATGGTGGCTTTCCTAGGGTGTTTCCTGTTCACTGCAGGCGCAGTCCTCCAGCAGCTCGCCCTCTACCGTCGTTCCAAGCAGTACATCAGTCTCAGTCCAGGGGAAGGCAGAGGACAGCAAGCACTCTTCGCTTTGGGTCTGGGGTGCGAAGTAACTGCCGTGGCTCTGCTGCCACTAGCCACAGCCACGATTTTTGCCGCACTGCACGTACTTTGCTTCGTACTACACCTAGCGACAGACGAGGAACGACCATTGTTGAAGTATGAGAAGCGAGGGTGTGCGGGGATACTGGTGGGTTGTATGTTGATATGGGGATGGGGTGGGGAGCGCAGGGCACTGGAGCCTGCAGAACTAGCGGGCGTAGTGAGTCCTCTCTACTGCATCTGGACCCTTGCCAGCCTAGCACTCAACTGCTCCCTGCGCAGACTGGGCTTCTACGAAGGCCGGCCACTGCTAGAGTCCTGCATCCCTGCCCAGGTCACAGCCATCGGCATTTGCTCCCTCAAGTTCCTGCTTCTGACGCTAGAGTCCTCCCAGCGACTCTTCCCCCTACTGCTTTCGGCCTTGCTCGTAGCCAGCGCTCTGCATGTGTCCACAGCTTTCCTTGGGATATTACTGAGAAGACATGACCGTCTGGTGACCATGGCGTCGTTTTACGGCTGGCTCGTGATGTACCAACTGCCCAGTGGAGTGCTCATGCTAGGCGTAGGAGTCACTTACTCGCTTCTACACTACACAGTGATATCACTGGCAGCTCTGTTCACAACTGCAGGGACAGGCTTGGTGGCGTACATAAGAGCGCGAGAAATCGAGGCAGATTTGAAGGACAAGAAGGCAGCCTACGAGACTCGTGAAGACGTAGATAGTCAAATTCCCTCATAATGTGGACGCAAACTAGGCCCACTTCTGACCTGACAGCTCGACTCAAGGGCGCTGGAAGACTGGTCGCAGGCTCTACTAGGCCTCTACCTACCCCTGGCAGTATCAAGAAGCAAGCCCGGTCTGTCTCCCCGGTTGAGCCTCTCGCTCGCCTTGTAGCGGGCTTACTGCCCCAGCGTAGATAGCAACTAGTTCCCCGCTTAACGATCTATTTAAATGGAAGCCAAGGCGAAAGTCCGCAGTTCCAGTCGCACTCGTCCTCGGCGCAGTGCTTCGCGGCCCCGCAGGCCTGAGAAGTCACTGGCAGACCGCAAGGTCTTGGACCTGCGACGCTGGATGTGCATGTCTCGTCCCCAACTCAAGAAGTCGTGTGGGATTTCCTCAGTTGTATCCTGCTGGAACTACCTGTTCAGCAGACTTGGGGCGGGGGAGTTGGATCCACTCACTCAAGAAAGTGCGCTGCAGATAGTAGGGATCAGTCCTCCCTTCGACAATGTGCAGTTTGGGGCCTTCACAGGCAATGGAACGCTCAAGAAGTGGTTCCGCAAGCTGTGCGGCCACTTCAAAGTCAAAGGCTCTGCCAGAACTTTCTACAAAGGCGCACGCCCGGGCAAAACTTCGCTGGCTGCGGACAGGGCGCTGGAGCTGCTCTTAGCAGGACTGAGAGGCAGCACTCAGACCTTCATCTACCACTGCTACAACCACTACTTCTGTCCAATTGGCTTCGAACAAACGCCTGTGGAGGCAGGCGAGGCCTACACCGCAGTGCCCAGTGGGTGCGAAACCTGGGTAGCCATTGGAGAAACCTCCAGCGGACAGCCCTGCATCCACTTCAAACGGTGGACTGACATCGTGCTGGATATCAACAGTGCATTTCCACAGTTCTACGACATCCGCAGACAGGAGAAAGGCGTACAGACCAAGGAGCAACCTGCCTATGTGAGTGGCGCCAAGGCAGGCACCAACTTGCACTGCTTGATAATGCTGGAAAAGGATTAGTCTCGCTTGCGCTGTTGCCAGTAGTCCCAGCTGTCTCGCAGCAGCACATAGTAGGCCAGCAACACCACTCCCGCCATCAGCAGCACCGTCACACTGCCAGCGAACACAGGACTGCGCAGCAGCTCCAGCGCCTCCATTATGAGCTGGACCCGGGCTCGCTACCTCAGCAACAGCTTGGCTGCGCACGGAGTGCTGCAAGTCACTCCTTCCCGGCTTGCTCAGGTGCAGCTGAATGCAGTGCCGATCCACTCCTTTGATTCCACCACGGACCCTATCACCACAGACGCTGCCCAGACCGAAGCTGTATTCCTGCAGCTAGACCCGCTGCTTTGCATTCACAAAATAAGGACACTGGCGAGAAGAATCGTGGAAAACAAGACAAGTCCGGTGCATATCAACCACCTGACAGACTGCATGCCTCAAGCTTTGGCAGAGTGCACAGTGACGGTGCAGAACCTAGAGATGATGGCTCAGGGCGAGCAGTTTGTGCAAGGTCAGTCTATCTTCAACGTGAAAGATCCAGAGCAAATGACCAGCGATATATTGGCAACGCTGCAAGAACATGCGTATAACTCGGAGAGCCGCTGGCACTACCTCAACATGGCGCTATTCCCAGCTGTTATGACCAGAAAGCCAGTGATTCTTGGGGATATTCCGGAGCCAGTGCTTAGGTGCATAGTGGCCAATACAGTGTCCATTGCAGAAATGAGAGATGTATTTGCACGTGTCGTTTCCGTGCTTCAGCACCACTACAAACATAGCACAGAGCTGCTCACTCCTAGTGACGCCTTTCAGGACCTGTACCCACACATTCTCAGTCCTCCTAGAGACTGCTACCTCGCCTCTATGCTGCGCTGGACTGCCTCTGTGCACTCCTCTGTGTCTGCTTGGGTGGGGGTGCAGCATGCAGGCCCTGTCACGGACTTGTGGGAGAAGGCGCCGGACCTGTCAGAGTCTGCAAAGGTCCCAGAGAGAAAAGCAGGTGAGAGCGATTCAGATCTACTAGAGAAGCATGCAATATTGGAAGTCTTGATAGGGTCAGAAACCTGGAGTCAGTCCTTCCTGCGTAGTCCCTTCCCCTACTTGGCTTTAGCCAGCACAGACCCAATGGAGTGGGAGAAGTGGCGACAGCACTACGAGACGCAGTTAGAAGCAGTGGAAGTGCCCGAGGAACTAGCGAGACAGGTGCAAGAAGCTATTGGGAAGTCGAGTTAGAGCTGTTGCGAGTTGCGCTAGCCTTCTTAGTTTTCTCGCCGAAGTAGGGCATGCATAGGTTGTTGATGGAGATGTGTTGATAGTGTAGTCTCAGAGAGTTCCCAAGTTGAGTGTCTGAGCGGCACAGTTGGTTGACGTCCTTGCAAAACGCCAGATAGCCATGCACCAGGCCGCCCACAGTGATACTGCTCAGTACTAGGCCAATGGACTGTCTCATTCTCGTGACCTTGCAGAGCACATAGGAAGCTACTAGCAGCCCAGCGCCATGCTGCAACGCCTGCTTTGTAGTGCTTAGCAGGGCTCGGTTTTCCCACAGCAGACTTCGAACTTTCCGAAGGTGCAGTTGTTCGTCCTGATCTATCTCCTTTAGCGACTTCGAATTATCCATTACTAAGTCTCAGTGCGATTCCGAGTCCTTGAGAGGGGAAGTGGACTGCAGCAGGACGTAGGCCACCACCCGCACCATGCAGAGCCAGTTGACCATCAGACCGAAGACTAGGAACCACCCTGGGAACATCTCTTGTCGGATGTAGTCCACAATAGCAGCGGACATGACTGGGTTTTCTATGAAGGCTGTGACCAGAGACACATACCAGCTGAGTCGTCTGAGTGTGAGCAGAGAACTTTGCTGTCGGCAGTGGGCACTGAGTCCTTCCTTCCTCCACTCGTATGTCACCAGCGGCAGGGCACTGGCAGAGGCTAGGAAAGCCAAAGCCAACGTACGACAAGACTTGCCTGGACGGTGGTACAGCTGTCCACTCACCCAGTCGTTGAACAGGTCGTCCTTGCGCGCTACATAGCGAATGCACACTACACCCAGCAGCGCCTGAGCCAGACGAGCCAGCAGTACACTCAGAGTAGCCAGTTGCTTGAAGAAGCCTTGGAGAGTGAACAACAGCATTAGGTCAGAAGCGTAGTTGAGGAAGCCAACGAAGCTGCCCATCAGAGTAAGTAGCAGAACAGGCTCTAGTGCAGTAATGTGAACGAGGCGCAGACAGCAAACCAGGTACAGGCTTGCGAGGACTATAAGAACCACCAGTTCCCCACGAAATTGCTCACTTTGGCGTAGAGAGTAGTCGAAGAGACATAGACTGCCCTGAGCGCGTTCGAAGTTGCTGCAGTGGGAAACGCACTCTTTGGAAAACTCACTCCAGAGTTCGTTTGCAGCGCATTTGAAAGCCAGACACTCAGACCAGCCGGGTCCTGAACAGCTCTGACAGGCGGGGTGACACTCTAGTGCCTGGCACTCCAGCACCAGTCCTTCCCTGCCTCTACGCTCCACAAACTTTGGTGCGAAGTATAGGCCGGAGTGTGAGTTTTCACATCGACACTCGACAGTGGCCAAATAGGCGTGCTCTGGACAACTGCTGCAGGACAAGGTAGAGTTGCAGGTATGACAGGAAGCTGGACACGCCCAGCAGTCTTCATCACCTAGTAGCCAGCCGGGAACATTGCAGTCTATACACTCGAAATTCACCAGAGCGAAGCCGGATGAACACAGTTGGCAGTCTTCTGAAATGCAGGACTCACAATTGGCGGAACACCGGACACAGTCTCCGCCTGCAAGGTAGTGCTGGTCAAAGCACAAGGAACAACTCTGAGCTGATGAGCACTCTTGGCAGCCTGGAGTGCAGTCTGTACAGCCTTCTGAAGAGTTGAACTGGCCTTGGTCGCAGCTTCTCACCAACTGCAGCAGCAAGGCGAGCGCCACCACCATTTCCAATATGAGTGAGGAGGAACTGGCGGCCAGAGCCACAGCGCGCACCTGGGCTATGTTCGCAGGCAGCTACGGCACCAAGCCATACAACCCTGAAGACCTTGTCACTTATGTGCGCAACGTGAAGGCCTGCTCGGAGTTCAAAGGCGTCCGCACAGTGATTGAAGAGAACCGCAAGAAGCAGAAGAAAGAAGAAGGAGGACCTGAGGTGCTCACTAGCCTGTTACAGCAGCGGGATGAAAGCCTTGCTAACTCTGCACTGGAAGTGTACGCGAACAAGCACATCGCTCCTTATCTTAAGCGAGTGCAGCCCACTTGGCATCCGCCTTGGAAACTGATGCGGGTCATTAGCGGGCATCAGGGCTGGGTGCGCTGCATTGCTATGGACCCGATGAATTCCTGGTTCGCCACGGGGTCCAGTGACCGCACGATCAAGATTTGGGACCTGGTGAGTGGCCAGCTGAAACTGACTTTAGTGGGACACATCAATGCCCTGCGAGCTTTGTGTGTGAGTGAACGACACTCTTACTTGTTTTCCTGCAGTGAAGACAAGACCATCAAGTGCTGGGACTTGGAGTACAACAAGGTCGTGCGATCGTACCACGGACACCTCACAGGCGTCTACTGCATGAAGCTACACCCAACATTGGACCTTCTCATCTCAGGAGGAAGAGACTGTGTAGGCCGAGTGTGGGACATCAGGACAAAGACTCAAATTCATGTGCTCGAAGGCCATTCCTCAACTGTTTGGTGCATAGACGCACAGGCGGGAGACCCAGCTGTCGTGACCGGCTCAGCTGACTGCACTGTGAGACTGTGGGACCTGGGGATGGGCAGATGCACCAGTGTGCTTACTCACCACAAGAAAGCGGTCAGATGTATTGCTTTTCACAAACACGAATACAGCTTTATATCGGCTGGAGCGGACTGCCTTCGACTCTGGAGTTGTCCTGACGGCGCGCAACTGCGAAGTTTCCAGGGCCATAGCGCTATTTTCAATTCGATGGCAATCAACGACGAAAACGTGTTGGTAACCGGGGCGGACGATGGGTCTCTGTGCTTCTGGGACTATGACTCTGGCTATCTTTTCCACAGACAGCAGACCAGAGTGCAGCCCGGGTCACTTTCCTGCGAATCCGCAGTGCTGGCTACGACCTTCGACAAGTCTGGACTGAGACTCCTCACAGGCGAGTGCGACAAGACTATTAAAGTGTGGAAGGAAGACGAAACAGCCACCGAAGAGACACATCCGTTGTCGCCTGAGGCCGGACTGTTCTACCATAGAACTGATGCCTAGGTAGAAATGCAGCTCCCGCTACTAGCTGAGTCTCTGATATGCTCTCAGCTGCTAAGCAATAACTCTCCGTAAACAGAAACATTGGCACATAAGCACAGAGCGATATACAGCCTGCACAATAGTGGCCGCCTTTAAGTTGCTGCGGACCTATGACAATCAAACTATCAGTGGGGGTCAGCTCCAAAACTAAAGCGCTGGATTAGGCCAACCAATAGCAGTTGGTAGTACTGCCAGCTTTCTGCTATCCGACTTAATCTTGCCCACTGGTGAGAAGGGAAAGTTGATTTCTGTGTGAATTGTAGAAAAAAGTCGGACATTGGTAAAAATATGTCTACAGAAGAAGGTGAATTGTACCTCGTTCTGGTTCAAGTGAATCCGTCTGACATCGTCCCTGGCGACTTGCGCCCAGACGAAGGCATCGTCCAGCTCCTCAACGCCAACCCTCCCAGCTCACCGGGCAACACAGGATGGAGCCCTGCTCCCGGCCCAGCATTGGTTCGAGCTCTTGATCCAACTACATTGCTTCCGCTTGGTGAAAGTCAAATTGATGATGTATCCTCTGACTCCAATCCCCAGCCTGGAAAGCGCACATTCGCTCAGAGACTGCCAGCTATCATTCATGTAGGCCTACTCGTGGCTATTATGATCATATCAAGTACGGACTTGAGCCTTCGCGACTGGACTACATACTGCAGCAATACCGCAGGTCTACAGAAATCGGATATATATGAAAATCTGAACAACTTGAGAGAAACTGTCTGCAACATTATTGATATCCAGATCTCCCCCCGCAGGACTGCCTCCACAGGTTACACTTGTCCACTAGACCCGTCTTATAGCTGTTCATTTTACCCCAACACATTATTCTGTAGTAACCCTGCAACCTATAGAGGCTCTTCATCTAGCAATGTCTGCATTTATTCAAGCGGCTCGGGCTCAGGAACTGGCTCTGGGACTAGTGGTGGCACGACTGGTGGGGGATCGCCTGGGACTGGTGGTGGCACGACTGGTGGGGGATCGACTGGTGGGGGATCG
>Ga0247837_1005566_pt1 | contig 18725 bp, 12 predicted proteins | sample LaCtaG_2_FD_187115 | JGI IMG/M metagenome (GOLD analysis project Ga0247837, IMG submission 187115) | Freshwater microbial communities from meromictic Lake La Cruz, Castile-La Mancha, Spain - LaCruzMarch2015_14.5m | ecosystem: Environmental > Aquatic > Freshwater > Lake | place: Spain: Castile-La...
AAGGAAAACGGCCCGGAGAAGTTCGCCGAGTGGGAAGACGAGTTTCGCCGGATCCAGGGCTGGATCGAGGCGCTCGAACCGCCGCGGTGGCCCTGGGGCGTGGATGCTGCGCTCGCTGAGCAGGGCAGGGGAGTGTTCGAGAACCACTGTGCCTCGTGTCACGGCACCTACGGCCCGGGCGGGAGTTACCCGGAGCGCATGGTGGCGCTCGACGAGATCGGCACCGACCGCGTGCGGTTCGACTCGCTCACGCAGAAGGAGCGGAGCGACTTGAACGAGAGCTGGTTTGGCCATCGCGGCCGCGATGTCGAGCGGCTCAGGAACCGCGAGCCGCCGACGGGCTACGTGGCCCCGCCGCTCGATGGCATCTGGGCGACGGCACCATACCTGCACAACGGCTCCGTGCCCACGCTCTGGCACGTGTTGCATCCGGAGGAGCGACCGACCGCGTGGCAGCGCACCCGCTCCGGCTACGACCAGGCCCGGGTCGGCCTCGAGATCACCGCGGCCGCCGCGCCGCCGGCAAGGCTTCCGAGCGCCGAGCGGCGCAGCTGGTTCGACACCTCGAAGCCGGGCAAGAGCGCGGCTGGCCACGATTTCCCCGCAGCGCTCAACGACGCGGAAAAGGCCGCCGTGCTCGAATACTTAAAGACGCTGTAGCGAACTGCTAAACTTCCGGCATCTATCCGCCAAGGAGCCACCATGACCCAGCTCGAAGCCGGCCGTTCCGGCCAGATTACGCCCGAGATGAAGTTCGTCGCGAAGCGGGAGGACCTGCCCGAGGAGCTGATTCGCAGCGAAGTGGCCCGGGGGCGGATGGTGATCCCGGCCAACACGGTGCATCTCACGAAAACGCTTGAGCCGATGGCGATCGGCATCGCCGCCCTCACGAAGATCAACGCCAACATCGGCAACTCGGCCGTCACGAGCGACCAGCAGACGGAGCTCGAGAAGCTCCACATGGCGGTCCACTACGGCGCCGACACCGTGATGGATCTCTCCACGGGCAAGGACATCGATACGATCCGGCAGGCGATCATCGACGCCTCGCCCGTGCCGATCGGCACGGTGCCGATCTACCAGATGCTCGAGGAGCTCGGCGGCGACATCGACGACATGAGGCCGCAGCACTTCCTCGACATGTGCGAGAAGCAGGCGCAGCAGGGCGTCGACTACATGACCGTCCACGCCGGCCTGCTCCAGGAGCACCTGCACCTCACGATGCAGCGGATCACCGGCATCGTGAGCCGCGGCGGCTCGCTCATCGCCCGCTGGATGATGACGCATCGCCAGCAGAATCCGCTGTACACTCACTTCGAGGACCTCTGCGACATCTTCCGGCAGTACGACGTGACCTGGAGCCTGGGCGACGGCCTGCGGCCCGGCAGCATCGCCGACGCCAGCGACGAGGCGCAGTTTGCAGAGCTCCACGTGCTCGGCGAACTCACGCGGCGGGCGTGGGCCAAGGGCTGTCAGGTGATGGTGGAGGGGCCGGGCCACGTGCCGATGGACCAGATCGACATGAATATCAAGCGGCAGATGGAAGAGTGCGACGAGGCGCCCTTCTACGTACTCGGCCCGCTCGTCACCGACATCGCGCCGGGCTACGACCACATCACGAGCGCGATCGGCGCGGCGCTCGCCGGCTGGAGCGGCGCGGCGATGCTCTGCTACGTGACGCCCAAGGAGCACCTCGGCCTGCCCGATGCCGAGGACGTGCGGCAGGGTGTGATCGCCTACAAGATCGCGGCCCACGCCGCCGATCTCGCCCGGCATCGGAAGAACGCCCGCGTGCGCGACGACGCCCTCTCGCGGGCCCGATTCGCCTTCGACTGGAACGAGCAGTTCCGCCTCGCGCTCGATCCCGAGACGGCCAAGAAGTACCACGACCAGACCCTGCCGCAGGAGACGTTCAAGAGCGCCCACTTCTGCAGCATGTGCGGCCCGAAGTATTGCTCGATGAAGATCACTCAGGACATCCGCGACATGGCCGCGGCCCAGGCTGCCGGCACGCCGGATGAGCCCGTCACGATCCAGCTTCGCTGACTCAAAACGGGAGGCGAGGGGGTCGGCGAACGCTCGAGGAGCCTTGGGCCGCCGCGGCCCACGCGACGAGACTTTTGCCGCCCCCGAGCCGGTGGGTCATTCTGCCACGTGAGAGCTTCCAGGACGGCGGATTGCCCGAGCGGCGAGGTGGATCAGGAAGCCCACCGGGCCGGCGAGGAACGTGAGCACGAGGGCGAGCGTGCGCAGGGGCCACGGGATGCCGAGGCGGACCGCGTCGCGGGCGATCCACGCCCCCACCACCATGTCGAACACGAGGTAGTGCGTCCACGCGGCGGCGAACACCCAGTCGTCGGCGAACGCCGCCCGCAGGCCGGCGAGCGTCATGAGGTCGCCCGGCGGCGGCCCGCCGCTCGCGAGCTTCCAGCCGATGACGGCCGCGTAGCAGGCCGCGAGCAGCCCCGGCACGATGATCGCGCAGAGCACGTGCGACACGAACCGCCTCCCGGGAAAGACCACGAGCACGATCCACGCGACGAGGGCGACGGTGTTTGTGACCTCGAACAGCCGCTGCGGCGTCAGGAGGTCGCCGATGCCGCCGTTCACTTGCGGCTCCAGCCCGTGCCGTCGGGACGATCCTCGAGCACGACGCCCGCCTCAGTGAGCTTGTTTCTCACGAGGTCGGCGGTGGCAAAGTCCTTCGCCTTGCGGGCGTTGGCCCGGATTTCGATCACGAGTTCCATGAGCTTGCCCACGAGCGCCTCGTCGGCACCGCCGCCCTGCGCCTCGGGCTCCTTGAGAAACAGCCCGAGCACGCTGGTGAGCTCTCGCATCACGAGCAGCATCGCATCGAGCGCCGCCAGTTCCGTGGCCGGCTTCTTCGCCTCGAGGCCGTGCTGGTCGATGAACTTGTTCACGACCCGCACGAAGTCGAAGAGCGTGGCGATCGCGATCGCCGTGTTGAAGTCGTCGTCCATCGCGGCCAGGAACGTGTCTCGAAGCGACTTCACGTCGTCGCCGGCCGCGGCCACGGCGGTGTCGCCGTCACGACGGTTGCGGCAGGGCAGGGCGTAGAAGGATTTTCCGCTGACGCGACCATAGCGGGCGAACAGCCGCTCGAAGGCCTCCATCGCCCGGGCGCTCTCGCCGAGCGGTTCCTCGCCGAAGTGGATCGGGCTACGGTAGTGCGTGGAGAGCAGGAGCATCCGGATCGCCTCCGGACGATGGCGGGCGAGCAGATGCTTGAACGGCTCCGCCCCGGTGGACTTCGAAATCTTCGTGGCGGCCTGTGCAGCCGCTGCGTCGGCTGCCGATGCCTGTGCAGCCGCTGTGTCGGCTGCCGATGCCTGCGCGGCGGCGTCGGCCGACCCCGCCTCGCCGCGCGGGCGACCGCCCACCTTGCCGGCTGCACCGCCGGCCTGCATGAGGCCGTTGTGCATCCAGAACGTCGCCATCGGGCAATCGTGGAGCGACTCGCTCTGAGCGATTTCGTTTTCATGATGCGGAAACACGAGGTCGAGCCCGCCGCCGTGGATGTCGAAGTGGGGCCCGAGGATCGCCTTGCTCATCGCCGAGCATTCGATATGCCAGCCCGGCCGGCCGGGGCCCCACGGGCTCTCCCATGCCGGCTCGCCCGGCTTGGCCTTCTTCCAGAGCGCGAAGTCGGCCGCCGACCGCTTGCGCTCGGCCGTCGAGCCACCCTCGCCCTGCGTCTGCTCGATGGAACGGTTCGTCAGCTTGCCATAGTCGGCGTCTTTCGTGACGTCGAAATAGACGTCGCCGTCGCTGGCGTAGGCATGGCCTTTCGCGATCAGCCCCTCGATGAAGGCGATGATCGTGCCGATGTGGTCCGTGGCCTTCGGCATCTCGTCGATGCTGGTCACGCCGAGCGCCGCGAGGTTGTCGAGGTAGTCGACCGTCATCTCCTCGGCGAGCGTGCGCATCGTCGTGCCGCGGGCCGCGCTCTCGGCGATGATCTTGTCGTCGACGTCGGTGATGTTGACCACCCACGTCACCGTCCAGCCCGAGTATTCGAGATGCCGCTTCACGGTATCGAAGATCACCGGGCCGACCATGTGGCCGATGTGACTCGGCTTGTAGACCGTGGGGCCACAGAGATACATCCCCACATGGCCCGGCTTCACGGTCACGAGCGGCGTTTTCGCCCGCGAAAGCGTGCTGTAAATCTCGATCGTGGGGAGCCCCGTCGTCATCGCGCCTCCATTCCCGTGGTTCATTGTGCCCGTGCCTGTTCGACCAGCACGACGCATTCCGCGCCGATCGCGAATTCCTCGCCGATCGGGCCGACATGCTCGCCCGTCTTGGCTTTGAGCCAGATGGCGGCGACGTCGACGCCGAGGAGCTCGGCGATGCGCTCGCGAATCTTCTGCCTGTGAGGCAGGATTTTGGGCCGCTGGGCGAAAATCACGCAATCGAGGTTTACCAGCCGCCAGCCCGCGGCCTCGACCCGCGCGTGGGCGGCCCGGAGCATGTCGGCCGAATCGCGGCCCTCATTGGCAGGGTCGCTGTCGGGAAACATTTCGCCGATGTCGCCGAGCGCCGCGGCCCCGAGCAAGGCGTCGGTGATCGCGTGGAGCAAGACGTCGGCATCGCTGTGGCCGATCGCCGTCTTGTCGTGCGGGATGCGGATACCGCCGATCACAAGCACTTCGCCAGCGCCGAGCCGGTGCGTGTCGTGTCCGAGTCCGATGCGAAATGAGGCGAGGCTATCTGGCACGGCAAACTCCCGGGGGCGATTCCCCTGCAGATGGTCGCATTCCTGCGGCGGGGCGGCAAGAGAAGCCTCGTGCCGCGGCGCATGCGGCACGCCGCCGCTTGGTACACTATCGGCATGAGCACCGCCCCCCACCTTCGGCCCATGCCGGTCGATGAATATCTCGATGGCGAGAGTCGCGCGGAGCGAAAGCACGAATACATCGACGGCGTCGTGTATGCGATGGTGGGGGCGACGAACTCCCACAACACCATCGCTACGAATGTCACTGGCCTGCTCCACGCGCAGCTGCGGGGCAAGGCCTGCCGGGTCTTCAATGCCGACGCCAAGGTCCGCGTCCGCCTCCCCTCGGGCACGCGGTTCTACTATCCGGATGCGTCCGTGGTGTGTCAGCCGAATCAGCCGGGAGATTCTTTCAACGACGCGCCCGTCGTGATCGTGGAGGTGCTCTCCGAATCGACGCGGCGCATCGACGAGCACGAGAGGCGGGAGGCTTATGCGGCGATCGACAGCCTGCTTGCCTACGTGCTCTTGGAGCAGGATGCCGCCGCGGCCGTCGTCTATCGCCGGGGCGACGCCGGCTTCTCCCGCGAGGTCTTTCTCCGTCGTGATGCGATCATCCCGCTCGCGGAAGTTGGCTGCGAACTGCGGCTCGCCGACGTCTACGCCAACGTCGCCCTCGCCGAACCATGAGCCCTGTCATCGCCGTCGAGGGGCTCGCCAAGAGCTATCGCGTGTTCGATAAGCCGGAGGGCCTGGCGGCGAGCGTGAAGAGCCTGTTCCACCGGCCGAGCCGCACGGTCGAGGCGCTGAAAGGCGTGAGCCTGACGGTCGGTCGGGGGGAATTCGTGGCCCTGCTGGGGCCAAACGGTGCCGGCAAGACGACGTTCCTCAAGCTTCTCTCCGGGATCATCACGCCCACACGGGGCACCGCCCGGGTGCTCGGCCACGTGCCCTGGGAGCGGGCCGACGACTTCCGCCGCCGCTTCGCCCTCGTGATGGGCCAGAAGAACCAGCTGTGGTGGGACCTGCCCGCCGCCGAGAGCTTTCGCCTGCATCGGGAGATCTACCGGATCGAGCCCGGGCGGTTCGAGCGCACCCGCGACGAACTCGTCGATCTCCTCGGCGTGCGGAAGCTCGTGCTCCAGCCGGTGCGCGACCTCTCGCTCGGCGAACGCATGAAGCTCGAGCTCGTGGCGGCGCTGCTGCACGAGCCGGAGGTGCTGTTTCTCGACGAGCCCACGATCGGGCTCGACGTGGTCGCCCAGCACGCGCTCCACCAGTTTCTCGCGCACATCCAGGTTGAGCGCAGGATGACGATCGTGCTCACGACCCACTACATGAAAGACGTCGCCGCGCTCTGCCACAGGACGATCGTGATCACGGACGGGTCGATCCTTTACGACGGCTCGCTCGACCAGATCGTCGATCGCTTCACGACCCACAAGATCGTGACGCTCGATCTCGACGGCACGCCCACGGCGGCCGACTTCGCCCATCTCGGCTTTCCCTGCGAGGTCCGCGGGCCCCGGGTGACCCTGCGGATCGACCGGCAGCGGATCGCCGACGTGCTGCCCGAAATTCTGCGCGGGCGGCAGGTGCGCGATGTGTCGGTCGAGGACGTGCCGCTCGAGGAGATCGTGGCGGCGCTGTTTCGGTCAGGGGCGGCCGGGGCCGCGCGGGTGCCCGAGGAGGCGCGGGCATGAGCCGGGCTGCCGCCACGCCGCTTCTTCCGGGCCTCCGCGCCTGGTGGACGATGCTCGTGATCTGCCTCGAAGAGCGGCTCGCCTACCGTGGCGATTTCATTCTCGGCACCGCGATGCGGTTTCTGCCGATCGTGACGCAGGTCTTTCTCTGGACGGCCGTCTTCGCCGCCACGACGCGGAGCGACATCGCCGGCTATTCGCGCACCGACATCGTGGCCTACTACCTGCTCACGATGGTCACGCGGGCCTTCTCCAGCATGCCGGGGCTGGCCGGAGGCATCGCCCGCAGCGTGCGCGACGGCTCGATCAAGAAGTATCTCGTGCAGCCGGTGGACTACGTGTCGTTTCTGCTCGCCGCCCGGATCGCGCACAAGCTCGTCTACTATGCCGTGGCGCTCATCCCGTTCGGGGTCGTGTTCGTGATCTGCCGCGGCTATTTCCCGCCGGTGCCGGACGCCGCCACGATCGCCGTGTTCACGCTGTCGCTCGTGCTCTCGTTCCTGCTCGGGTTCTTCATGGAGGCGACGCTCGGCATGCTCGGATTCTGGTTTCTCGAGGTGTCGAGCATCATCTTCGCCTACATGCTCGTGCAGTATCTGCTCTCGGGCCACATGTTTCCGCTCGACATGCTCGCCGGTGTGCCCACGGGCCTCGTCGGCGTGAGCGTGGCCGACGTCGTCCGCTGGCTGCCGTTCGAATACACCGCATATTTCCCGGCCGCCGTCTGGCTGGGGAAGATCCGCGGGGCGGAACTCGCCCGGTCACTCGCGATCGAGGCCGCGTGGGTCGTGGTGATGGCCGTTGCGTGCCGCGTCGCCTGGTGGCGGGGCACGCGGCGCTACAGCGCCTTCGGAGGCTGACGGCGCCGGAGGCAGCCGGCGGCCGCGACACACCCGAACAACGCCATCAGGGACAGCGTCGATGGCTCAGGCACCGCGCTGACCGTATAGACCCGAAAGTTCTGTGCGCCGGTCACGCCATCGATGTCGTAGATCATGTCCGCCGAGGTGGACAAGCCACCCTGGGAAGGAGCGCCGAAGCCCGCTAGGGCGGCCTCCACCGACATTCCCGTGCTGCCGATCGATCCGAACGACCACTCGTTCGTGCCGAAAAAGGCACCGGGAATTTGCGAGGCGACCACGCCGCCGCTGCCGGGGCCCCATGAAATGCTGCCGCTCGTTCCGGCCACGGCCGCACTCGCCGAGACGAGGTTCGAACTCGTGAGGTAGGCGGCGGCCGGGCTCACGTTCGGGCTGCCAAGCGTGAAAAAGGCAGCTCCGATCGTGTTGTCGTCAGCGACGGTGACATTGCCCAGAGTGGGTGGAAACAGGTATGAGCCGCTGGGGTAGGAGAACTGCGTCGCAATGCTCGAGAACTGGATCACGGTTGGGTTTGGCCGGATCACGTAGGAGCCGATGCCGTTGCCCTGGCTGATGCCGGCGTTGCCCGGGTTCAGTCGCAGTTCGCCGGTGTCGACATTGAACACGATGAAAGCATCCCCCGCCTGCTCGGCGCGGGCGGAGGCATGGCAGCATGCGATGGCGACGACAGCCACACAGACGGCCACCAGACGTTCAACCACTCGTGATGACATGTGACCTTTCAGGGTGCGGATGAGGATCGTTTGTGAAGAACGATGAACCGGAATACGGCCGCCCTCTGGGCGGCAGAAGGTGCCTGTGCACTCGGCGCAGAGACACGCCCCCCTCGGCGGGTACTTGCGATCGAGCCACGGGTAACGGTGCGGACAGCGCCGGCCGAAGTGCTCGCCACCGGTTCGGCTGCGGGCGCCATGCTCATCACCACGGGCGGCGGCTCCACGGTTGCGTTCGCCTCAGGAGTGCTTGGCGAGGGCGACGTGAGCGGTGCCGCGACGGTGGTCGACGTAAGGGGGGCCATCGGGGCCGCGACCATTTCCACGGAGGACGCAGAGGCGACGATGGACGGCAGATACGAGCCGCTGCCGTAGAGGCCGGAAGTCCTCAAGCTGACGAGGTCTTTGATGTTTACGACGCCGTCGTAGTTGAAGTCACCATGCCACCATGCAGCATCGGCGACGGCCGAGCCATATTTGCCAGAGGATGAGACGGCGGTCACATCGCTGTCGTCCACGCGGCCATCCATGTTTGCATCGCCCATGCCGGAGTAGCCCACCACGAGCGAACCATCCTGGAGCGCGCGGTAGCCGACCTCGAAGGGCGTGCCCGGCTGGATGCTCGTGCTCGTGATGCCTGGGCCGGACCATGATCTGTTGCCGCGTGCGTTCAAGATCAGGCCACGAATGCCAGCCAGGTCGTAACTTCCCGGAGTGAGCAGCACCGAGCCGTTCGCCACATCGAAGGTGCCGCCCGACGAGAGTTCCAAACGTGCCACCGACACACGCTCGGCGCCTGCATCCAGCGTCACCCTGCCGCCCGCGCGAACCTCGAGAACGCCACTGCCGAGGCTGGCTGGGTTGCGGATCACGAGTTCCCCGGCTTCCACCACGATGCCCCCGGAGTGGGCGTTCGACCCTGCCAGCACGAGCCGGCCGGTGCCTCGCTTCAACAGCCTGCCGATACCGGAACGGCCACCCGTATCGGTCGCATCCTGTCCTGCTGCGACAGTCACCACCTGATCGGCAGACGTGATCGTCACCGCCGCTTGACCGGTGACCGACAGAGCCGAGGCGGTCACGGTCGACGTGCCGGCCGTCGCCGGCGCGGTGAACAGGCCGGTGGTCGTGATCGAACCGCCGCCCGTGACGGCCCAGGTGAAGCTCGGCGGCGTCGTGAGCGGGTTTCCGAATTGGTCGGTGGCCGAAGCGGAGAACTGTCGGGCGTTGCCGGCCACGAGCGAGACGGTCTCCGGCGACACGGCGATCGCCGTCAGGGTCTGGGCCACGGTCACGTTCACGCTCGTGGCCGCCGTCAACCCGCTCGAATCGGTGATCGTCGCCGTCAGCGTGTATGAGCCGGCCCTCGAGAACGTGGCAACGCTGCTCTTGGCGGCGTTCGTGTTGTTGTCCGAAAATGTCACCGCTGCCGGCCCTTGCGCCGTCCAACCGTGACGCAGGTTGGGCTCGCCGTGGTCGTCGGCACCGAGCACGGAGAGGATCGCCGTCGAGCCTGTCACCGTGCCGGGCGTCGCCGTGGCTGCGATCACCGTGGGGGGCAGGTTGCTCACGGTCACGTTGGTGAACTCGGCGCGGTTGAGGAGCGTCGCGGCACCGCTGGTGGAAGCCAGCCCGATCAAGGAACTCGAACCCATCGGGATCGTGATGCTGCCGACGTCCGTCCACGTGATTCCGTCAGCCGACCACGAGCCTGTGAACGTGTTACCTGTTCTGACAACCTTCACCCAGGCTGGGGCCGCCTGGCTCGTTGGCCCGGCGACGACCACTCCCGACCCGCCCACGTTCTGCCGATACTGCCAGGCGATGCCGTTGGTGGCCGATACGACCATCACCGCCTGCCTGGCGTTGACGTCGGTCGACTCGCGGATCATGACGCCGGCCTTGGCCCAGCCATTCGTGTTCTCGAGCGTCGATACTCGGGCGATGATCGAGCCGTCGCCGACGAGGGGCTGGTAGGTGGAGCGGAACGAATCGGCCGGCCCGCCGATGGCGGTGCCGCTCGAGACCAGGATAAATGTGCCTGATTGCAGGCCGGTCGCCCCGTCGCCGGCCACGCTGCCGATGTCGGCGGCGATCCACGGCTCGGGCAGGGCCGCCGTGCGCGGGGCTGCCGTGAAGATCGTCGGCGACGGTTCCGCGACGGTGGTCCCGTTGATGGCGACCACCCGGTAGTAGTATTTGCCGAGCACGGCGACGGTGGCGTCGGTGTACGCGAGCGTGCCGGCGGCCACGGTGGCGAGCGTGGTGAAGCTGGTGCCGTTGGTCGACCGCTCGATGCGGTAGTTCGTCGCTGCCGAGACGGCCGACCATTCGATTCCGAGGGCCGACGAGGCCTTCGACGTGAATGCGAGGTCGACGACGGCCTGGAACCCGGTCGTGCGTCCGGTGATCACCACTGGATTCCCGTCGCCCGTCGGACTCATCGGCGAGATACGAAACCAATACGGCGTGCCAGCCGCGAGCCCGCTGACCGAGTAGCTCGGCAGGTTGGTGCCGATCGTCGCGATCTGCGCGAACGAGACGTTGTCGGTCGACCGCTCGATGCGATAGCCCGTCTCGCCGCTGGTGTCGATCCAGTTGAGCACGAGGTGCGAGTTCGAGAGGACCGTCACGGCGGCCTCGGTCACCGGGCTCGGGCGGTTGATCGCGCTCACGATCGCCGAGGCCGCCGATCCGCCCGCTGCGGTCGTCGCCCGCACCCTGTAGAAATACCGCAGCGAGCCGGCGAGGCCCGTGTTCGTCCATGACGTGGCCGAGGAGGCCGCTGCGAACACGCTCGTGAAATCGACGCCGTTGCTCGACCGCTCGATCGTATAGCCGGTCGCGCCCGCCACAGGCTGCCAGGAGACCACGAACGACGCGCCGCCCCCCTGCGCGATCGCGACGCCCGTCGGGGCCGCGAGTTCGTTGAGCGTTTCCGGCGCGTTGAGCGTGCCCGTGAGCGACACGTTCGTGAATTTCGCCGCGTTGAGCTTGGCGACGTCGGTGGCGGAACTGAGCAGCCCGATGTACACGGTCGAAGTCATCGAGACCGTCACCGAGCCGACCGTGGTCCACGAGGTGCCGTCGGCGGAACGCGAGGCGGTGATCACGTTGCCCACGCGAACGAGCCGCACCCACGTAGCCGTGAAGGCGGCCGCCGTGCCGTTGACGGTGGCCGTGGAGCCGCCGGTGGTGGCTCGCGAGAGCAGCTGGGGGCCCTGGGTCGCGGTAGTGACCATCGCCACATGCTTGGAATTGGCCGCGAGGGATTCTCGGATCTCGACACCGGCCCGCGCCCAGGCGTCGGTGTTTTGGTTTTGGGTGACGCGGGCCACGATCGAGCCGTCGCCGGTGAGCTGCTGCCAGGCAAACCGGAAGGCGTCGGCGGTGCCGCCGACGGCGGCACCGGATCCCTCCACGGTGTATGCTCCGCTGACGAATCGGGCGTCGCCTTGCAGGCCTGTCGTGCCGATGTCGGCCGAGGCCCAGCCCGCGGGCAGGTCGTTGACCGTGAGGTCATACGTTCCGAGATCGCCGTAGTTGCCGTGGCTTGAAATCGACACGTACCACGTGCCGGTTCCTGCGGGCACGACGATCTGTTGTTCGTTGGCGTCGCCGTCGCGGGCGGCGATCAACGTGCCCGTGGCGTCGAAAACCTCCACCTTCGCATCGAGCCCCGACGGCCTGGTGGGCACGACGGAGATCACCGCGCCGGTGTTGGAGGTGGTGAAGGAGAACGTGTCGACGTCGGACATCCGCTCGATGATGCCCGTGGTCGAGCGGCCGCCGGCTGTGAGCGTGAGTGGCGTGGCCGCGGCGATCGTGCCGCCGAAGTCGTCGGGCCGGAAGCCATCACCCCCGGTCGGCTGATACGGCCTGATGGCGTTCGCGATCACGGCGATGTCGTCCTGCAAGGCGCTCGCGGAACTGCCGGGGTGGCCGAGGGTCCACTTGTTGACGTCCTGGCGATAGTCCACGCCCATGAGCGCGCCGTGCAGGTCGTCGGTGCCGTTGGAGTATTCGCTGGTCTTGTTGCCCTGCAGGTCGTAGTCCGACTGGTGCGCCAGCCCGAAGTTGTGACCAAGTTCGTGGGCGATGCCGGAGGCCCGCGTGCGGGCCGACGCGCTATCGATCCACGACTGCGGCTGCGTGTTGGGAAACACGCCCACGAAGCTCGTGCCGCCCGTCACGTCGTTGCTGATCACGATCCAGGCCGTCGGAACCGTTACTAAATTGGGCTTCACAGTGGTCACGTTGACGTCGAACATCGCGTAGTAGACCGACACCTGCCGATGGGCCTCGGTGATCGTGGCCGCCTCGGTGGCGTTGAACGTGGTCGGATCGCCATCGACGTCGTATGCGCCATTCGTCCCATGGCCGTCGAAATCGAGGTAGATGGCCGTCGGCGCCCCGAGCAGGCTATGGAGATCAGGCAGCCCGTTGGCCGCCAGCACGAGGCGGCCCTCCAAACGCTCCACCTCGAGCATCTGACCGCGAGGGCGCCTCAGCCTGCGGGCGTCGCGGTGGCTGCGACGTTGCGATCGCATGACGCCCGGGCCTCTCTCGCGGTGCTTCACTCGTGCCTGACTTCAGCAATCCGACGCCTTGCCGCCGTGGCAGGGTCCTACCGTCCGGCCCGCCGGAGTCTCCTGCGGACTCCCGCAGCTCCGAGCAGGCCGAGGCCGAGTGCCGCCGTGGCGATCGCTGCCGGCTCAGGCACCACGACGAGGTTCACCTGGTTCGCCGTGGACGTATCGATCGCGAAGGAATTGCCGCTGGACAGGGTGGGCATGGTTCCGAGCGACAAGCCGTTATCCGTGAGCAAGCCCGTGTAGTCGAAGAGCCGCCATGAATCGCCCACGTTGGCCGAGAGGAAGCTACCGATCCCGGTCACATTGAGCGTGCCGGCGAGCGTGAGATTGCCTGAGACCGAGGAGAGGTCGTTGATTCCGGAGCCCACAGTCGTGTCGGTTCCACTCAGCTCGTAGTTGACGATGGAGCCACTACCGAGCGAGAGATTGTTTGCGAAGGTAAGCGTTCCGGGCGACAGCCCCGGTGCGATCGTCCCCAAGGCTGTCACATTCCCCACGACCGTGCCCACGCCGACGAGGGCCTGAGCCGCTCCGAGCGAAAAGCCACCCGCCACCAGCGACACGTCGAACGTCGTCGACCCGGTTGCCAGAACGATCGCGGCGCTGTTGGCAATCCCGCCAGCGGCACCGAGGGCCAGCGTGCCAGTATTGATCGTGGTGTTGCCGCCATAGGCATTGGCACCGTCGAGGATCAGCCTTCCGGACGCGCCGGAGCCCGCCTTAATGAGGGCTCCGGACGTCCCGGAGAAGATGCCCGAGAGCGTCACGTCGGCAACGGCGTTCGCACCGCCTTGCGACGTGTCGACGGTGAGGTCACCGGTGAGCGCTCCGCCCGACGAGATGATGATTGCTGACGTGGTTTGGTCGTCCTTGTTGAAGACGACCGTGCCCGTGGAGGGAAAAATCACGTTGGTGTACGTCAGGGCGTCGCCGCTCGAGCGAGCCGTCAGCCCCGCGCCATTGTCAAGCGTGACGGCGTTGGTCAACGTGCCGCTTGCGACGGTTTGGCTCGTGAGCCTGACACCGTTGCGCACCCGAACGCTGCCTGTGCCGAGAGCATTGCTGCCCTCGAAGAAGGTGCGGATTCCGTCATTCGACCCGAAATCCCAGTTGACGTTCGTCGCCGTGCCGGTGGTGTTTTGAAGCGTCAGTGCATTTGCGCCGATCACCGCCACGGTGTTGCCTGAGCCTGTGAACCGCCCGGCCGTCAAAGTGCCGCCGTTCACGTTGATCGTCGCGGTGCCGGCGCCAATCGTGATGCCGTGGTTCGCGCCCAAGTCGACTGCGGCGCTCGTTCGCAACGCGGCGCTGTTGGAAATCTGGATCTGATCCGGCGTGAATGACCCGGGAGCCGTTCCCAGGCTGTTGTTATTGCCGATCTCCAGTGTGCCGTTGGTGATCGACGTTTTGCCGGTGTAGGTGTTGGCACCCGCGAGAACCACGGTGCCTGAGCCCACCTGCGCAACGCCGATCGCGCCACCGATCACGCTGTTGAAGTGCGTGCCGGAGGAGATCGTGTCGGTGCGGTTAAAGGCCAGCGTCCCGCCGGACGAGCCTGTGATCACGCTGGATGTTGAAAGCGAGCCGACCGTGCCGCCATTCCCGAGTTGGAGCGTGCCGGTGGTGATGTTCGTGGTGCCGGTGTAGGTGTTCGCACCGAGGAGCACGACACGGCCCGATGCCCCGGTGCCCGACTTCACGAGGCCACCTGCACCGGAAAAGACTCCGCCAAGCACGACGTTCGCGACGGCATTCGCGCCGCCTTGCGACGTATCGATCGTGAGGTTGCCGATGAGCCCTCCCCCCGATGTGAGCGTGAGAATCGACGTTGTCTCGTCGTCTTTGTTGAAGGTGACCGTACCAGCCGAGGGGAAAATAACGTTGCTATAGGTCAGGGCCCCGCCACTCGATCGGGCGGTCAGCCCCGCGCCACTGTCGAGCGTGACGGCATTGGCCAACGTACCGCTGGAGACGCTCTGGCTCGTGAGCCTGATGCCGTTGCGCACCGTCACGGTGCCCGACCCGAGGGCATTCGCGCCCTCGAAGAAGATTCGTGTGCCACTATTCTGAGCAAAATCCCAGTTGACGTCCGTCGCAGTACCGCTTGTGTTCGTCAGCGTCAGACCACTTGCACCGGACACGGTCGCGGTGTTGCCCGAGCCAGAGAGGCGGCTGGCGACCGTCAAGAGGCCGCCGTTGATGTTGAGCCTACCGCCGCCGGATCCGATCGTGATGCCACGGGTCGCATTGAGCGTGAAGGCGGCGCTTGTTCGCAGCGCGGCGCCGTTGGAGATCGTGATCCGGTCGGTCGCAAAGGTGCCTGCGGCGCCCAGATTTCGGTCTGCACCGACCTGGAGGGTGCCCGACGTAATCGCGAGTTTGGTCGTAAAATTGTTGGTGGCATTCAACACCAACGTGCCAACACCGTCTTTGATGATGGACGGCGTAGTGCCACTGTTAGCGAGCACAGCCGAAATCGTCGCCGTGGCTCCAGTGCCGAGGGCATTGACGGTGATTGTGGCGCTATTCGTGCCGTTATTCATCGTCATCGTGGTACCAGTCGCCACTGAAGCCACGATCCAATTCGCCGCCGATGACGTGTCGGCGTCGCCAAAGATGAAACTTCCAAGGGATCGGCTGGTGTCGAGCGTGACTGTGCGGGTAGCCGTGATGTTGTTGGTGAAGTTGGCTGTACCGCCAACGCCACCCGCGATCGTGTTGTTCAGCCAGTTAGAGGTGACGGACCAAGTGCCGTCGGCATCGACGTTCCAGGTTCCGCGGGTCTGCGCCAGTGCCGGCCCGGCCGCCAAGGCCACCATCAACGCCGATGCCAGCCCCGCAAGGCGGATCCCGTGCACGCGATAACGCACAAAAGCGGCCCGCATCATGAATACCTCCAGAAGCTCTTTTTCCGATTCTTGAAAATTTTTCCGGAAGACGAGATCTCCCCCGTAACCCTTTTTTCTTCCCAGCGGAACGAAAAGTGCCACGGGCGCGACAAAAACGTTTCGGACCAGCAAGAAAACAGGGCCACGCCACCGCGGCATCCCCCCAATTCTGTCAGTTTGCATCGGTGTTGAGCGGTTCTTCGATGACGAAAGGCTGGGGAAAATCCGCGGCGGAGTCGCCGCCGCGGGAGCGGAGCCGCTTGTTGTTTGCCCCGCCCTTCGGCTGGTTCAGCGGAATCTCCATGCCGCCGAGTTCGGCCATCAGGCCGTAGAGCCGATTCTCCATCGCTCGGGCCGTCTTCGCATGCGCTGGATCGTAGAGCAGGTTTTTCGCCTCGTCTGGATCGGCCGCGAGATCGTAGAGTTCGTCGGCGTCCCAAAGGCCGTAGTAGGTGATGTATTTGTGCGTGGGGGTGCGCAGGGCGAAGGTGGTCGGTGTCTGCGGGAAATTCTTTTCCCAGTAGTAGACGTAAAGAAAGTGCTCGCGCCACGGGATATTCTCCCCGCGGGCCAGGGACAGGAAGCTCGTGCCGTCCATGTGCGGCGGTGTCTTCAGCCCCATGGCCTCCATCACGGTCGGAGCGACGTCGATGTTGGCCACCATCTGGTCAAGCACGGTGCCGCCCTTGATCAGGGCCGGGCACTGCACGAGCATCGGCACCCGCATCGAAGTCTCATAGGCGACGCGCTTGTCGATTAGCCCGTGCTCGCCGAACATGAAGCCGTTGTCGCCCATGTAGATGACGAGCGTCTCGTCGTGGCAGCCCATCTCCTTGAGCTGCCGAAGCACGCGGCCGATGCTGTCGTCGACCGAGCGGAGCGTCTCGCAGTAGCGCTTGTAATACCGCTCGATGTCGAGGGTGCTGTGGTAGGGGAAATCGACGCCATGCCATGAGTTGCGCTGGTCCCGCAGCCAGCGGGGCGCAAGCCGGTTTTCGGCAGTCGTGCTCTCCGTGACGGGCCGCGTGAAGTGGCGATCCTTGCAGCTGTCTTCGTACCGCTCTTCCGGCGTGAAATTGGCGTGCACCGCCTTGTGCGAAAGGTAGAGGAAAAACGGCTTGTCGTCTGCCTTCTGCCGCTTGAGCCAGTCGATTGCGTAATCGGTGAGCTCGGTCGTGATGTAGCCTTTTTGTTTCACCCGGGCGCCATCCACGTTGAGCGTGTAGTTTGGGTCCGGGGGGAGATAGTGCCCCTGGCCGGCGAAGCTCACCCAGTGGTCCCAGCCCGGCTGCGGGTGGTCGCTCTCCCCGCCCATGTGCCACTTGCCGATGAACGCGGTGGCATAGCCGGCCTGCTGTAGATACTGTGGGAAATAGACCGTTCCCGGCGGGATTGGACGGTTGTTGTCGATCACTCGGTGGCGAAACGTGTAGAGCCCCGTGAGAATCGACGCCCTGCTTGGGGAACACAGCGACGTGGTGACGAGCGCGTTTTTGACGTAGGCCCCGTTTGCCGCCAGTGAATCCATGGCGGGCGTCTTGGCGAACGGGTGGCCGAGGAAACCCAACGCGTCGTAGCGGTGGTCGTCGGAGAGGATAAAGACGACGTTTCGCGGCTTCGCGCCTGGGATGTGCTTCGGAACGACCTCGGTGGGCACGGGGGAAGCGGCGTGGACGAGGGCGGGAGCGAGAGCGATAAGCAGGACCAGCTGTCGCATGGAATCGTGCACCCGTGAAAATGGCACGCGGCCGGGCGACGGCCATCGTCCACCGGCTCACTGCACGCCCGGCTCCAATTCAACCGGCGGGCCGAAAAGTGCCATCGGCGGCCCCTCTCCCCGCCCCCACAATGGGCCTTTGGACGCCGGGCTGATCCCCCCGTGAGGGCCCCGTCCGCCACCGCGGGGCTTCGCCCCGATGGCACAAATCCTGCTATTAATGAAATAAAAGCCGGCGAGCCGCGTGTTCCTCGCCGATCAAGCCGCGCCCCGATCGGCGAGGGTTTTTCCGTGCCTGAGTTGCCGAATTCCGATAGCGAGTTGTTTCTGAGCCTGATTACGGCCAGCCACGACCAGTTGCGGAGGTACATCTACACGTTTCTTCCCAGCGAGGAAGACGTGAAGGACGTCATGCAGGAGGTCTGCATCGCGATCTTTCGGAAATTCGATGAGTACGACAAGTCGAGGCCGTTTCTGCCCTGGGCGTATCGATTCGCCTATCTCAAGGTGCTGGCGTTCAACAAGCGGCAGCGGCTCCGTCGGGTCGTTTGGCTACCGACCGATGTGCTGGAGTTGCTCGCGGTGACGCGGGAAGAAGAGGAGCCTGTGCTCGCCAGGCGGCTCGCCGCCCTGGAGGAGTGTCTCGAGAAGCTTTCCGACCAGGATCGCCGCCTGATTCGCGCGCGGTATGTCGATCGCGCGCCGACGGAGAGTATTGCCACGGCGTTTACGCAGAGTCGGAGAACGCTGTTTCGCAACCTGGAGCGGGTTCGGCGGCTGCTCTTTGATTGCGTCAGTCGCTCCATGGTTCTGGAGGGGCAGGGATGAATTCGTCCAACGAAAAAAACCTGCACGCTCTGCTCTCTGCGGTGGTGGACGGCACCGTGCGAGATGACCAGGTCGCGGAACTCGCGAAGATGCTGGAGTCTGACCCCGAGGCCCGGCGGTTCTACGTCCACTACCTCGACATGAATGCGTCGCTCATGGCCTCGGAGGCGGGCGAGGTGTCTCGTGGCCGGTGGAGCCTGCCGTGGGTTGCGGCGGTCGCCTCGCTCATGGCTGCGTCGCTCCTGCTGGCGTGGTTTGTCGTCTCCGGCGGCAGTCGCGGCGGCGCGCCCGAGCCCGGTGCAGCCGAGAGCGCCGCGAATACCCCGGCCCCGGTTTACGTGGGCACGGTCTTGGCGGGGCACGATGCGATCTTCAATGGGGATCGCGTTGCCCCGGGAACCAGGCTCACTGTCGGGGCCCATGCAGTCGCGGCCGGCAGTGTGACGGTGCGGTTTGACGGTGGTGCTCGAGTGCTCTTTACCGGTCCATCGCAGTTTGTGCTTCATTCGCGGAGGGCGATGGCGATCGATTGCGGCACGTTCGTGTTTCAGGGCGACCAGACATGTGAATCAATCGAAATCACGACCCCGCACTCTGTCTTCAGGAACATCGGCACGCGGTACGCCGCCGTCGTCGACTCCCGCTCCGAGGAGGTTCAC
>Ga0247837_1005567_pt1 | contig 18724 bp, 14 predicted proteins | sample LaCtaG_2_FD_187115 | JGI IMG/M metagenome (GOLD analysis project Ga0247837, IMG submission 187115) | Freshwater microbial communities from meromictic Lake La Cruz, Castile-La Mancha, Spain - LaCruzMarch2015_14.5m | ecosystem: Environmental > Aquatic > Freshwater > Lake | place: Spain: Castile-La...
GTAGGTTCCGCCGTTGTGCGCGTCGATGCCGACTTCCGCCGCGGCCGATGAGAGGATTTCGCGGAGGTTTGTCGAGATCGGTTCTGCGAAGGCAATATGGGCGGCGATGCCGTCTCCGAAGAACGTGTGCGGGGCGCGGTAGCCCATGCGGTCGTAGTATTGGGAGACCAATACGATGTCTCTCGGGGCATGTTTCGGATGGAGACTGCCGACGGCGGTGATGCAGATAATGAAACGAACGCCCAGGCTGCGCAGGGCATAAATGTTTGCCCGGTGATTGACCTCGTGTGGCAGGATCCGGTGGCCGCGGCCGTGACGGGCGAGGAAAATGACCGTTCGACCGGCGAGTTCGCCGCGGACAAGCACCTCGGACGGCTTGCCGAACGGAGTTTCGATGGTCAACTCTTCCGTGTTGGTGAATCCGTCGAGTTGGTATAGGCCGCTCCCGCCGATCACGCCGATCGGGACGCCGTTTGAGTCGTCCGGTGAATCTGTCATTCCAGTCCCCGCTTGTGCACAGGTCGGAGCAGCCCGCCAAGCTCAATTTTGTGAAGAAGTTCGAGAAAATGCCGTGCGGCGCTGGGCCCCTGGCGGCGCTTTTTGACGAGGGCCCCAATAGGTCGCCACATCTCGGGAGCGTCGATTTCGATTGCTTCCAGTTGACCGGAGCGGACCTCGTTACGGACGGTAGTTTCGGGAACGATCGAGATGCCATTTTCGATCTCCACGGCGCGCTTCAGGGTTTCGATGTTGTCGAACTCCATCGCGTGCCGAACCTTCACACTCGCTTCCCGGAGGCGACGGTCGATCTCCTTGCGCGTGGGGAGGTCGGGATCGAACGCGATGAATTTTTCCCCGTTGAGTTCTGGGAGTCCGATTTTGAGCTTCTGTGCGAACCGGTGCGACGGCGCGCAGATGAGTACCAAGCGATCCCTCCAGAACGAAAGAACGTCGAGTCCGCGACGCCGCACGGGATAGGCGACGAGGCCAATTTCCGCCTCTCCCTCGGCCACCGCGGTGTAGACCCCAGCCGATCGGAGATAATCAACGAGGACTTCGACGTCGGGGAATTGTTTCCGGTACTCCTTCAAATACGGCGGCAGTTCGTGGAGGCCGATGCTGTAAACCGTCGCAATGCGGAGAGGACCCACAACCATTTGCCGCATGCGGAGGAGTCGGCGCTCGAGCGTGTCGGTCGCCTTGAGAATCTCCCGCGTGGCGTCGAGAAACACCCGGCCCTCGGCGGTGAGGGTGAGGTGGCGGCGGCCGCGTTCGATGAGCGTGATGTCGAATCGCTTCTCGATCGCCCGCACCTGCTGGCTGACGGCGCTCTGCGTAATGCCGACGATTTCCGCGGCCCGCGAAAAGCTTGCCGTCTCCGCGAGCGCGGCAAAAACCCGGAACATCTCAATTTGCATGACATCGCGCGTCGGAAGGAGAGTGGACCAACGCTTGGTCCGCAGATAAATAGTTCAAGGAGTCAGCGCAATAAGGAAACGTGTATGAGTACGATCGAAATCCGTCTGGAAGGAATTCTCAGCCGCATCGCCGCCGCCGCGGACCGGGCGGGGAGAAACAAAGAGGACGTCACGCTCGTGGCGGTGTCCAAGTTCCATCTGCCCGACGTGGTGAGAGAGGCTTTCGACGCGGGTCAGACGCTTTTTGGCGAAAGCCGTGTCCAGGAGGCGCTGCCAAAAATCGACGCACTCCCGGCGGCGTGTCACTGGCATTTCATCGGGCATTTGCAGAAAAACAAAATCCGCAAGGCATTGGGTGCGTTTGAGTTGTTCCATGGGGTGGACTCGTTGGAGATTGCGCGAGACTTCAATCGCATCGGCGCCGAAGAGGGATTGCGCCCCCGGGTCCTGCTCGAGGTGAATGTCGCCGGGGAATCCACGAAGTTCGGATTTTCCCCGGATCGCCTGCGCGCGGAGATTGAGGAATGCCTGGCTCTGGACCGACTCGAAATCGAGGGCCTCATGTGCATGGCGCCGATCGTGGAAACGCCGGACCAGGCTCGTCCGTTTTTTGCCGCATGCCGGGAGCTGCGCGACGAACTGGCGGAACGAACCGGATGTCCGCTCACGCAGCTTTCGATGGGAATGACGGCCGACTTCGAAGCGGCGATTCAGGAAGGGGCCACTTACGTGCGCGTGGGTTCAGCGTTGTTCGGCGAGCGAAGATAGGCGACCTTCCCCGGCGATGCTCGGTTATTACGTTCACGATCTCAGTCCGTTCCTGATCCAGTTTGGCGACAACGCCGGGCTGCGGTGGTACGGGTTGTCCTACGTTCTGGCCTTTATCGCCGGGTGGTTGGCGTATCGTCATCTCGCGCGAATGGGCTACTCGGACATTCCCCCGGACAAAGTGGGGGACTTTATCACGTGGCTGGCAGTGTTCGGGGTCCTCATCGGCGGGCGGTTGGGGTTCATCCTGTTCTACGATTTCGATGCGTTTCAGCGGGATCCTCTCATGGTGCTGCGTGTGTGGGAGGGAGGGATGTCGAGTCACGGGGGAATGATTGGCGTGGCGCTTTTCACCCTGTGGTACGCGCGGAGGCATCGAATCTCCTGGTTTAACATCGGAGACAATATCGTGACGGTGACGCCGATCGGGCTTTTGTTTGGCCGCATTGCGAACTTTATCAACGGGGAGCTGTACGGACGGGTGACGAGTGTTCCCTGGGCGGTGCAGTTTCCGAAGGAATTGCTTGGGGCTCCTGTGGAGACGGTGCAGCTCGCGCTTTTTGAGGCAAACACGGCCGATCCGCGAATTCAGACGATCGACGCGGTGATCGCCGCGGCGCAGACCTCCCCGGCGGTGCGAACGATCCTCGCGGGCGTGCTTTCCCCGCGTCACCCGTCGCAATTGTATGCGGCGTTTCTAGAGGGTCTTGTCCTTTTAGTTTTGATGTGGACCCTGCGCACGCGCGTTCGTTTGCCCAATGGCGCGCTGACCGGGATTTTCTTCTTGGCGTACGCAGTCGTTCGGATAGTGGGCGAAATGTTCCGGGAACCCGATGCGCCGCTGACGGGCTTTCTCACGCGGGGACAGTTTCTCTCGCTGTTCCTTGTGATCGCGGGAACGGCGTTTCTGGTCGTCGCATGGCGCAAGCCTGTTTATCCGAAGAAGTGACAGGGGCAGCCTGCCCCTGTATTATAGCCGAAGAAGGGGCTGGCAGCCCCTTCCACGTTTCCCCGACATGATCAACGTGGCTTTCCAACGCGGAGTGCTGCTCCCGGACCTCGGGCTGTGGCTGGATCCGTGGGATAACCGGGAACTCGCGTTCGTATCTCACGCCCACAGCGATCACACGGGCCGTCATGCCGAAGCGATCCTCAGCGTGGGCACGGCCAGCCTCATGCGGGCCCGGCTCGGCGCACCGAAGGGAATTGAACACGCGCTGGAATTCGGCGAGCGCCGGGAGTTCAATGGCTTCGCCGCGACGCTTCTCCCTGCCGGACACGTGTTGGGGTCGGCTCAGATTTTCATCGAATCGGACGCCGGTTCGCTTCTGTACACGGGCGATTTCAAGCTCCGTCCCGGCCTGTCCGCAGAGCCCGCCGGGAGTTGCCCTGCCCAGACGCTGGTCATGGAAACGACGTACGGCCTTCCGCGTTACCGCTTCCCCCCGAGTGATGCCGTCATCCGCGACGTCGTGCGGTTTTGTGTGGAGTGCAGGGAGGACGGCGATACGCCTGTGCTGCTTGGATACTCGCTCGGCAAAGCGCAGGAAATCCTCGTCGCCCTGCGCGGCGCGGGGCTGGATATCATGCTGCATGCGTCGGTGTGGTCGATCACGCGCATTTACGAGGGACATGGAATGTCCTTCCCCCCGTACGAGAAACTTGATCCGGAAAAAATCGACGGACATGTGCTGATCTGCCCGCCGAGTGTGAGTGGGAGTCGGATGCTCGCCCGGGTGGCGCGGAAAAAGGTCGCCGTCCTCACCGGATGGGCGATGAACTCCGGGGCCGCGTTCCGCTACCGCTGCGACGCCGCGTTCCCGTTGTCCGATCACGCCGACTACACGGACCTCCTCCGCCATGTCGAACGGGTGCAACCTCAGCGAGTGCTGACGTTGCATGGCTTCGCCGAGGAGTTTGCCCGCGACCTTCGGAACCGCGGAATCGAGGCCTGGGCGCTGACGGGTCGCAATCAGCTCGATCTCCCGGGCATCTGCGAGCCCGAGGCAGAACGGACGTTTTTTTCACCGGATCCGGCCGCCCCCGAAGACCCGGCCCGTGGCGGGTTCGATGCATTTTGCGTCCTTTGTCGGGCGATCCGGGAGGCATCGGGGAAAATTGCGAAAACTCGCCTGGTCGCCGATTTCCTGAGCGGGAGGGAAGCGGACGATCTCGCGTCTGCGGTGGCCTGGCTGACCGGATCGCCTTTGCCCGAGCGGCAGCCGATCCAAGCAGGTTGGGCCGTGATCCGCCGGGCGCTCCTGGCTGCGAGCGGGCTTTCCGAAGGCGAACTGCGATCGATCTCGCGAACGCACAATGACTCGGGTCTTACGGCAGCCGAGGCGATCGGACGGCGGGTCGCGACTCCGAACGGGGCTCCTCGCGCGTTCCAGGAAATCGCGACGGCTTTCCGCGAGTTGCGGGAGCGGCGGGGTCCGATCGCGAAGTCGGATGTCCTGGAGCAATTGTACGCCGCGATGACACCGCGCGAGGCGGAGTTTTTCACACGGATCGTGACCGGTGACTTACGGATCGGACTTAAGGACGGGCTTGTGGAGGAAGCGATCGCGCAGGCGTTCGGGCGTTCGCTGGAGTCGGTTCGCGAGGCGGGGCTCGTCGTCGGAAACCTTTCCGAAGTGGCGCGATTGGCGGCTTCCGATCGATTGGGTGAAGCGGAGATGTGTCTGTTCCGACCCGTCCGGGCGATGTTGGCGTCACCGGAGCCCAGTGCGGGTGCGGTTTGGGATCGGTTCGAGGGTGAGGCATGGGTCGAGGATAAATTTGACGGCATCCGTGCGCAGTTGCACGCGGGCGAAGGGGACGCGAAACTGTTCTCACGCGATTCGCGGGAGATGACATCGACCTTCCCCGAACTCCGCGCGGCCGCCGTCCGGATGGGTGGGTCCTTTGTTTTGGATGGGGAAATTCTCGCGTTTCAGGACGGGCGGAAGTTGACGTTCTTTGATCTCCAGAAGCGGCTGGGTCGGACGGGAGGGGATCTCTTTTTGGGAGCGGAAATCCCCGTCGTTTTCCTCGCATTTGATCTCCTTTGGCTCGACGGGCGATCTCTTCTTCGCGCGCCTCTGGTCGAACGTCGGGCGAAATTGGAATTACTGGATCTTTCGGACCCCCTGCGCGTGGTGGACGTGGCATTTGCGCATTCTGCGGATGAAATTGACCGTCTTTTCGATGCCGCGCGGGGGCGTGGAAACGAGGGGTTGATGTTGAAGCAGGCGGCGAGTTTGTACACGCCGGGGCGGCGGGGATTCTCGTGGATCAAACTTAAGAAAGAATTCGCCACGCTCGATGTGGTCGTTGTCGCCGCGGAGTACGGCCACGGCAAGCGGCGGGATGTGCTGAGTGATGTGACTTTTGCCGTTCGCGACGAAAAGACAGGAACGTTGAAGACGATCGGCAAGGCTTACTCCGGGCTCACGGATGCCGAGATTGCGGAACTGACCGACGAGTTCCTGGGGGCCGTTCGCCGCGACGATGGAAGGCGATTGGAATTGGAGCCACGGGTGGTGCTGGAGATTGCATTTGACTCCATCCAGCCGAGCGAGCGGCACGACAGTGGGCTCGCGCTCCGTTTTCCCCGGATCAAGGCAATTCGGAGGGATAAATCGCCGTCGGAAATCGACACGCTGGCCACGGCGAAAGCATTGGTTTGAGAAAGGAGCCTGGGCTTTCCAGTCCCGAATGTGTGCGGGGGAACGAACGGGGTCTGATGACCCCGGCTCCTGTTCCTGCTCTGTTTCTAAAGGGCGGCGGCTGCGAGGTTGCTGTAAGCGGAGTAAGACGCCATGTCGCCTGCGTAGTATGCGGCGTAGGACAAATTTAAATAATAGTAATAGTTCGCCAACGGTGGGTTGGAAACGAAGTAGAACGCCTGCAGCGCATTGGCTGTCTGCACGTAATAGCCGGGTACATACCCGATCCCCGCGTCCGAAAGTGCGAGATTGGAATAAAGGTAATAGTAGGCCGTGGCCGGGGAGCCGACCGAATAGTAATAGTTAAAGATGCCCAGTCCGTTGCTGTAGTAGTAACTGGTGATCGCGGCGGTCGGATTGCTTTCGATGTAGGTGTAGTACCAACCGAGCGCCGATCCGGTGTAGTAATAGTACCACGCGAGCCCGGTCTGACCGGAGGCGGAGAATGCGTCGTAGGCCGACTGCGCCTGCGCGAAGTAGGCGGCAGCGATTTCGGTCGGGGTGCCGCTGGGAGTTTGAGAACCCGCTCCGGACGCCCCGGATGAGGCTGTCGAGCCTGTTGAACCGCTCGCGGATGGCGTCGGCGTCGGCGTCGCAGTTGTCGTTGGTGCCGGGGTGGGAGTTGGAGTCGCGGTGGGTTCACTGACCCCATACCCGAGATCATCCAAGACGGCATACTCGAGTTCTGTGAATCGCTTGCGTGTCCCTGCGGCGATGGATGGATCCATCGCGAGTTCCTGGCCCTGGTATCGGGTTCCATTGGCAAAGTGCGATTCATTTGTTTGCAACGGGATGCCTCCGCCGAAGAGCGCGGATGCCGCCGCGCCGACAAACTGCCCGGCCGAGGTGTTGGATGTCCATGCCAGGACGTTCGATGCCCCGATTCCGAGGATATGCCCCAGTTCATGAATCACCACGGAGAACGCGTCGCTTTGCCCGGACGGAACGGTGTCCGTCGACACGTCCGAGTCGAAAAACCATGACGTGCTCGTGTCAAAGCTCATGACCCCCGCGTACGGCAGGTATTGGCTCGCGGTGTTCGTGGAACTAAGGGTTGAAAGCCAGGCCCCGGTTCCGGATGCAGATCGACCGACCGACCCACCGAATGCGAGAGTCGAGCCGGAATAGTTCTGCGCTCCCACAAAAACCCTCAATTCTCCTGCGTTCGCCGTCGGATTGCTGATCGTCACCCCCGCATTCGTGGTGGGATCATCGAATACCCAGCTCCACGTGTTCCCCCCGGACGGCGCAATCATCTGAGAATTCAGGGAAATGCGCGACTCGTATGTTGCTGCGGCCGCTTCGAGCACGTTGCGCCGGTCTGCATTCGCGCCACTGAAAAACGAACCGCTGTCGTACGTGTAATCAAAGACGATGTTGATCTGACCCCGGAGCGTCGGGACGGCGAGGACGAGTGCCAGAAAGAATGCGGTGACCAGCGATCTGATTCTCACACATGGACATTATCCATGGGCAAACGGGGATCAAGCGAAGGTCTCGGAAAAAGAATTCCCAGTTCGCCGGGTCCATGCTGTATTTTGCGTCCCTCCGGGTGCCCAACGCAGTTCCGGGGTCAGCCAAACCGCAATCCATCATGTCCAACAACGCAGTCTCGCCCCGGCGCGATGAAGATTTTCCCGAGTGGTACCAGCAGGTGATCAAAGCCGCCGACCTCGCAGAGAATTCCGAGGTGCGCGGGTGCATGGTTATCAAGCCCTGGGGTTACGCCCTCTGGGAGCGGATGCAGGCGGTGCTCGATGGAATGTTCAAGGCGACGGGGCACAAAAACGCCTATTTCCCGCTCTTTATTCCCCTGAGTCACTTGGAGAAGGAAGCGGAGCATGTGGAGGGCTTTGCCAAGGAATGCGCGGTCGTCACCCACCACCGGCTGGAGCTCCGCGATGGGAAACTCGTTCCGGCTGGCCCCCTGAACGAGCCCCTTGTCGTGCGGCCGACCTCTGAAACGATCATCGGCGCGACCTATGCAAAGTGGGTTCAGAGTTACCGAGACCTCCCCATTTTGCTCAACCAATGGGCAAATGTGGTCCGCTGGGAAATGCGCCCCCGCCTCTTTCTGAGAACGGCGGAATTCCTTTGGCAGGAAGGACATACGGTCCACGAGACCTCGCAGGAGGCGATCGAGGAAACCGAGCGCATGTTGGGGGTCTACGAAACCTTCGCGCGGGACTACTTGGCCATACCCGTGGTTTGCGGAGAGAAGAGCGAGTCCGAGCGCTTTCCCGGTGCCGTTCGGACGCTGTGTATTGAGGCCATGGTTCAGGATCGCAAGGCGATCCAGGCGGGAACGTCACATTTCCTCGGGCAGAATTTCGCCAAGGCATCCGGCATCCGGTTTCAGTCGCGCGAGGGACGCGAGGAGACCGCGTGGACGACCAGTTGGGGAGTTAGCACGCGGCTGATCGGCACGTTGATCATGGCCCACGCCGACGATGACGGCCTTCGTCTCCCGCCGCGCATTGCGCCGCAGCACGCGGTCATTTTGCCGATTTGCCCGAAGGAAGAACAACGCGCCGCCGTGCATGCGGCGGTGGACGAACTCCTCACGTCCCTCCGCGCGGCCACGTACCATGGCGCGCCTGTGGTTGTAGAGGCGGATTTCCGCGACCTGAACGGCGGCGTGAAAAACTGGGAGTGGATCAAAAAGGGTGTGCCCATTCGAATCGAGGTGGGTCCCCGTGACGTGGAGAATCGGACCGCTGCCGTGGTGCGGCGGGATCGAGGCCACAAGGAGAAAGCATTCATTCCGTTCGATGAATTGGCCGACCGCCTCCCCCAGATTCTCGACGAGATCCAACAGAATCTGCTGTCCCTTGCCACCGCTTACCGTGACGCCCACACGCGCGAAATCACGAATCGCGACGATTTTTACGCCTATTTTACCCCGCAGAATGCGGACAAGCCGGAGATCCACGGTGGCTTTGCACTTGCCCATTGGAACGGGAGCGCCGCCGTGGAGGAGAAAATCAAGGAAGACCTGAAAGTGACCATCCGCTGCATCCCGCACGCTTCGGAAAAGGTTCCGGGAACCTGCATTTTCACCGGCCAACCCAGCGCCCAGCAGGTTGTGTTTGCCAAGTCCTACTGACCCCGTTCAACCTTCTCGGCATGAGCTTCCTTCTCGGCATTGACCTCGGTGGCACGAAGATTGAGGCCGCTCTGATTGACTCGGAGCGGCCGGGTGAGCCATTGCATCGCCTCCGTGTTCCGACCGGCGCGGAAAATGGGTATGCGCACATCGTGGATGCGATCGTCGGGGTCGCGTCGCAGGTGGTCCGGGAGGCGGATGTCCCGATGCCGGACCGCATCGGCTTGGGCACGCCTGGGGTTCTGGATCCACAGTCCGGGCTTTTGAAGAACTCGAACACGCAGTGTTTGAACGGACAGCCGCTCAAGCGCGACCTTGAGGCGAGAACCGGGATCGGGTTCGTCACGGCAAATGATGCGAACTGCTTTGCCCTTGCGGAAGCCACCCTGGGTTGTGCGCGCGGGTATGAGACCGTGTTCGGAGTGATCCTAGGGACGGGCGTGGGTGGAGGTTTGGTCGTTCGCGACCGCGTGTTGAACGGCTGTCACGGCATTGCGGGCGAATGGGGTCAGAACGTGCTCGATCCCCAGGGTCCGCTCTCGAACTACGGGACCCGGGGTACGGTGGAAGCGTTTATTGCAGGCCCGGCCCTGGAGCGTTTCTATGCGGGTGAGACGGGCACGCCGCGGTCGCTGAGGGAGATCTACGAACGGGCGATTCAGGGTTCCGATCTCGTTGCGCGGCGTACGATTGCGCGTTTGCAGGACTACCTTGCGGAGGCCTTGACGACCGTCATCAACATTTTTGATCCGCACGCGATCGTGTTTGGCGGTGGGGTCGGCAATATTCCTGAACTTTACACAGCCGAGATGCGGGAAAAAATTGCCGCGCGTGTGTTCAATCCGACCTTCGATGCGGCGTTGCTCAAGCCTACGCTGGGCGACAGTGCCGGCGTGTTTGGTGCGGCGATGCTCGTGGCGAGTGCGAAATGAGGGAATCGGCCTTGGGAAGCCTGCGGACCTCACGACGACGTTTTCGTTGCACCTGCCCTCCGGCTGCGCATACTTAACGAGATGGCTGTAAAGATCGATCCGTCCCTTCACCTCGCGAAGAAACCCGATTGGATCAAGGTTCGGTTGCCGTCAAATCCGGTGTTTTTTTCGACGAAGGCGCTGGTGAGCGATCTCAAACTGCACACCGTGTGCGAAAGCGCGCAGTGCCCGAATCGGTGGGAATGCTGGAGCCAGGGCACGGCGACCTTCATGATCGCCGGGGATCGTTGCACGCGGGCCTGCGGATTCTGTGCGGTATCCACCGCGAAGCCATTTGCGCTGGAAGATGATGAACCTCAACGTGTTGCGGAAGCGGTTGTTCGCCTGAAGCTAAAACACGTCGTGCTCACAGCGGTTGCCAGGGATGATCTCGAGGATGGTGGGGCGGACCATTTCGCTCGCACGCTGGAGGCGATCCGGTCGGTAGATCCCGCGATCGTGCTGGAGGTGCTCACGCCAGATTTCAACGGGAAGGATCCTTCGCTCGCGCGGGTGCTCGAGGCGCGGCCCCACATTTTCAATCACAACTTGGAAACGGTGGAACGCCTGACGCCGCTGGTGCGCTCGAGGGCGAAGTACCGGTTGTCGCTGGAGTTTCTCCGGCGTGCGAAGGAAATGTCGCCCGGGGTGACGACGAAAAGCGGCCTCATGTTGGGCTTGGGCGAGGAGGAAAATGAGCTTTTCCAAGCCATGGATGACCTCCGCGAAGCGAACGTCCAAGTACTGACGCTCGGCCAATACCTGAGGCCGACGCCGCAGCATCTGCCTGTCGTGGAGTACATTCGGCCGGAGACGTTCGATCTGTACGGCGATATCGCCCGCAGCAAAGGTTTTGAGTTTGTCGCGAGCGGACCGCTGGTCCGCAGCTCGTATCACGCGGCAGACTTCCAGCCTGAGTCCGCTCGCTGAAGTAGCGGTCGATCGACCAGGCGGGGGGAGGCGGCCTGCAGGTCTTTAACCACGGTGCAAAGGAAGACTGGCTCCGGATACACGGAGCGATACTTGGTGATTTCAGAGCGGCTGACCACGCGAAAGCCGTAACGCTCAAGAAACTTCGCACCGCGTCTGCTTTCGAACGTCACGATCTGACCAAAAACCATCCGCTCGCCCGCCTTGCGCAGGTAATCGAGGTAAGCGGAGAATAGGCCGTGGGCGCCGGCGAGGCTTTGGGCCTCCGGGAGGACATTGAAGTGAAAGTGCGCCGTCCGTCGGGGTGCGGCAGGGACTTCCTTCCAGGAGTTGCGGATCACCCAACCGATGAATTCCCGCGTTGCCGAATTGTACGAGGCGTAGCGTGCGAAGGCGCGCACAAACAGGCTCAGATTTTGACCGATGCTGAACACCTGCTGTCGGAATGGGCGTCGCGATCCGAGCAAATATCCCTTCACCACGCCATCCCGTTCGAGCACGAAGGACGACTCCGGTTCCACGTCCGTGTAGTAAGACGTCAGGTAGTCCGCAAACAACTCGCGGTCCTCGAACACCGAATCGATCGGCTGACCCAGAAACCCGGTCTCGCAGCAGAGACGCCGCACGTCCTCGCGGTCGCGGGGTTCATAGGGACGGATATGGACTCCTGCTGGGTTGGACACGGGATGGAATTCAATACTCGGCGATCACCGATCGGTAAATCGAAAACAGCTTGTCGAAAACTGCCCGCCAACCGTAACGCGCATGGACGGCTGCGGCGGCCGTAAGTCCGCACGAGACCATGTCCATTCGCGTCATATCCACTATCGCATCCGCGAGAGCTTCGGCTGTGTTTTCGCGCGCCCAATGCGTGCGACCGGAAAAGATGATCCGGTCCATGTAGCTGCCGCGAATCCCGATCACCGGAACACCGCACGCCTGGCTTTCGAGTGCCACCAGACCGAAGGTTTCGTTCACACTGGGGTGTACGAACAGGTCGGCTGCGCGATACAAATCGGCCAGATCCGCCGCTTCCTCGCGGTACGGCACGTGGGTGAGCGACCCCGTTTCCTCGGCGGTTCGCTGCACCGCAGAGCGCAGAAGGCCGTCTCCTGCAACGATGAGGTGTACCGGAGGGGTTCCCCGGGCACAGAGGAGCGAGAATGCGTCGAGCAGCGTGCGGACATTCTTTTCCGCCGCGAGGCGGCCCACGTACAAAAGGACGGTTGCCCCATCCGCGATCCCCAGCCGTCGCCGCTCGATCCGACCCCTCGCGGCGTCAGGTCGGAATGCGTCGGTATTCACCCCGAGTTCCAGCGTGTCCACCCGTTCCACCCCCCAGTTGCGCAGGAGTTGCGCGAGCGCGGGCGAAGGGACAAATGTTCTTTCGAAGCGGTTGTAGAGCGTCGTGACGTAGCGCTCCGAAACTTCCTGGGCAATCGAAAGGGCTATGCGGCCAAAATAGCGGGCCAGCGAACGGATGTACGCCTCGGCGAAGTGCGAGTGGTAGAAACCGACCACTGGGATGTCGAGGGCACGTCCGGACGCCACCGCCTTCCATGCGACCTGGTACGGATCGCTGCTTTCGATGATGTCCGGTTCCTCCCGCTCCAGGATTTCTTCGACGAGATGGAGTCGCGTCAGGACACGGTACCGGGACGTTCGGGAAACGACGGGCGAGCCGATCGTGTAAAATGTGGTCGGGCCGTCAACGGTGCGAGTCGAATCCGGTCCGGGCACGATGATGACGTGTCGGCTGTCCGGTTCGTGTTGGCGGACGTATGCGCTTTTCTCGGAGAGGTAGCGTTTTACCCCGCCGCTGACCGGTGAGTAAAACTGCGTGAGATCACAAATTTTCATGCGGGTTCCGGGAGGAGGGAGTTAAATCCCCCCGGTTTTGCGCTTGTCGGGTTTGGTTGGAGCGAGGATGGTGCGGGCAATGAAAGTGAATGTGATCGTCATGCCGAAGCCTGCCGTCCTTGACCCGCAGGGAGTCGCTGCTGCTGAAGCGATGCGCCATCTCGGATTCAACGACGCAAAGAGCGTTCGCGTGGGTCGTTGTATCGAAATCGAGACCGATGGGCATGACGAGGAGAAACTCCGGGAGATCTGTTCCGAGTTGTTGTCCAACCCGGTGATCGAGGACTACCGGATCGAAGTTTCCGGGGAGCATTGATGATGCGATTCGCCGTCATTCGTTTTCCGGGGTCGAACTGCGACGAGGACTGCGTGCACGCGCTGCGGTCGTTCGATGGCGTCGCGGCCGAATTGGTTTGGCACAAGACGTCGGACCTGGCGGGTTTTGATGCCGTGGTTCTTCCGGGCGGGTTTTCCTATGGAGATTATCTTCGTTGTGGGGCCATTGCGCGTTTTTCGCCGGTGATGCAGGCGGTTCGTCGGCATGCGGAGGCGGGCAAAATCGTGGTGGGCATTTGCAATGGGTTTCAGATCCTTTGCGAATCGAGGCTCCTGCCCGGGGCGCTTGTACGCAATCGGGATCTGCGGTTTGTTTGTCAGGACACCTTGGTTCGCGTGGAGAGCCTCCGATCGCCGTTCACGCGTGTTTCCTCGACTGGTTGTTCCTTGAAAATCCCGGTCGCGCACGGCGAGGGCTGTTATTTCGCGGATCCGGATACGCTGAGGGAACTGCGTCGTCACGATCAGATCTTGCTGCGGTATGTAAACGCAGAGGGCGCGCTGGACGCGGCGGCGAATCCCAATGGGTCGCTCGATCACATCGCCGGCATCTGCAATCGCAACCGGAACGTTTTCGGGCTGATGCCGCATCCCGAGCGGGCGTGCGAGGCCCGGCTTGGCAGCACGGACGGGCGCGTGATCTTCGAATCGATTCTTTCCCATGCTTGACACGTCTCTCAGCGAAGAAGTCATCGCGCGGCACGGCATCACGCCGGAGGAGTTCGCGCGCATCCGGGAGATTCTCGGACGCGATCCCTCGTTCACCGAGCTCGGGGTGTTCTCCGTGATGTGGAGCGAGCATTGTTCGTACAAGAACTCCAAACCGGAGCTGCGCAAGTTTCCGACCACGGGTCCCTTCGTTCTTGTGAAGGCCGGCGAGGAGAACGCGGGAGTCATTGACATCGGGAGTGGTTGGGCGGTGGCGTTCAAGATCGAGAGTCATAATCACCCGAGTGCAGTCGAACCCTTTCAGGGCGCAGCCACGGGGGTTGGCGGCATCATTCGCGACATCTTCACGATGGGAGCGCGACCGGAGTTTCTCATGAACTCGTTGCGATTCGGTCCGATCGAAGGCGATTCGGAAACCGCAGCGCGCAACCGCCGGCTTTTCTCCGGCGTGGTGGAGGGCATTGCGCATTATGGCAACTGCATCGGTCTCCCCACCATCGGCGGCGAGGTTTATTTTGACGAGTCCTACAACGGCAATCCGCTGGTCAACGTGTTTTGTTTGGGCGTTCTGCGCCATGAGCAGATCGCGCGTGGCGCGGCGAGCGGCGTGGGCAATCCGGTGTTTTACGTTGGTGCGGAGACGGGTCGCGATGGACTTGCCGGCGCGGCTTTTGCGTCGCGAGAACTCACGGAGGAGTCGAAACAGGACCGCCCGGCGGTGCAGGTGGGCGATCCCTTCCGCGAAAAGCTTCTTCTTGAGGCCTGTCTGGAACTGCTTGCGTCGGGTTGCGTCGCGGGGATTCAGGACATGGGCGCGGCGGGCTTGACGTGTTCGACCTGCGAAACCGCCAGCCGAGGAGGTACGGGCGTCGAAATTGAAATAGCCCGCGTTCCCCAGCGCGAGCCAGGCATGAATGCCTACGAGACCCTTTTAAGCGAATCCCAAGAGCGGATGTTGGTGATCGTCAAACGGGGTCAGGAGGAAACCGTGCAGCGAATTTTTGACAAATGGGATCTCCCATATGCGGAAATCGGCGTGGTGACGGATGACGGTCGCATGCGCGTCCGCGAAAACGGCGAGGTGGTGGTCGACATCCCGGCGCGCGCTCTGGCGGACGAGGCTCCGATTTATCATCGTGAAGCGGCGCCGAAAGCTGCGGTTGCGCCGCTCGAGCTTTCGACGGTTCCGGAGGGTTCGGTTGAGTCCAGCCTCCGACAACTGCTAGAGTTTCCGAGCATTGCCTCCAAGCGGTGGGTGTGGACGCAGTACGACCACATGGTGCGGACCGGGACGGTGGTGCGTCCGGGGTCGGACGCTGCCGTTTTTCACGTGCGGGAGGCTGGGAAGTTCCTCGCGGCGACGAGCGACTGCAATGCGCTGTTTTGCAGGCAGGATCCGCGCGAGGGGGCGAAGCTTGCGGTGGCAGAGGCCGCGCGCAACTTGGCGTGTTCCGGCGCGGAACCGCTGGCGGTAACGGACAACTTGAATTTTGGCAACCCGCACAAACCCGAGGCATTCCTCGCGCTGCGCGAAGCAGTTGAGGGTCTGGCGGAGGCCTGTCGGGCATTTGGCGTTCCCGTCACCGGTGGAAACGTCAGCCTCTACAACGAGAGCCCGACCGGAGCGATCGACCCCACGCCGACCGTGGCGATGGTGGGTCTGATTCCCGAGGAGTCGCACATCACGCGCTCGCACTTCCGCTCGGCGGGTGATGCGATTTTACTGATCGGTGGGCTTGGGCACGAACTTGGCGCCTCGCATTACGTTCACGTCGTGCATGGGCGCAAGGAAGGTGCTCCGCCGAGTTTGGATTTTGAGAAAGAAAAAGCGGTACAGGAATCCGTGCGGGCCATGATCCGGATGCGCCTGGCGCGCAGCGCGCATGATACCTCTGAGGGTGGTTTGGGCGTAGCCTTGGCGGAATCTTTGTTTGTCGGGGTGGGGCTTAGCGCGGAGGTGGACTTTGGGCAAACCGGTCTGCGTGCGGATCAGCTCCTTTTCAATGAATCCCCGTCGCGCGTTCTCATCACCGTTTCCAAAGCCAATGCGGCCGGTGCTTTGTCGCTCCTGCGCTGGCGCGGGGTGGACGCCCGCCGTATCGGCACGGTGACCTCGGGAGCCGAGCTCGTGATTCGAGCGGATGGGTCTGAGTTTACGTGGGAAGTCGCGGCGTTGCGTGCCGGATTTGAGGATCGCATTGCAGATTTGATGAGTTAAGAAACTCCGGAGACATCCGGATCGAATGGAGCGAAACGGATGGATGTTACTAGTGAGCAAACCCGGGATCTCCTCCGCCTGCGCGGGCGGCCGTTGGGTCCGTGCGTGATGCGTCAGCGGTGGCGCGATCTCCTTTTTTTGCACTGGAGATTTCCGCTGGAGGAAGTGCAGCGCACGCTGCCGGCGGGCCTGCAGGTCGATGCGTTTGATGGATCCGCTTGGATTGGGGTGATCCCATTCTTGATGCGGAGAGTGCGGCCGACGGGTCTTCCCGCGGTTCCTGGAATCTCGAATTTCCTTGAGTGTAATGTGCGGACCTATGTGCATGACGGTCGTGGGCTGCGAGGCGTGTGGTTTTATCGATTGGATGCCAATCAGCCCTTGGCGGTGGAGATTGCTCGGCGTGTTTTCCGGTTGCCGTACGAGCATTCGCGCATGGGGGCGTTCCGGAGGGATGGATGGTTGGAGTACGACAACGAACCTCGCGGTGCGGATGCGCAACGTTTCGTTTATCGTCCTCGGGGACCGATTTTCGAGGCGGTCGCCGGGTCGCTCGAGTTCTTTCTGACCGAGCGGTATGTCCTGTTTGCGTGCGGGGGTGGGGCCCGGTTAATGTCTGGGAGGGTTCATCACCCACCGTATCGCCTGCAGGAGGCGGAGGTCGCGGAGTTTAGCGCCGCCGGTGTTGCCGTAGCCGGTCTGGTCGTTCCCGGGCGCGAGCCGGATCACGCCGTGTACTCGCGAGGGGTGGACGTGCGCATTCATGCGCTCACTTAAGTGGTGGGGATTCGGTATGCGGGGCCGTCTGGCGGAGGGCTTCGTAAAGGACAATGCCCACTGCCGTGGAGAGGTTGAGGCTGCGAGCGTCGTCTGCCATTGGAATTCGCACACAGGCGTCCGGGTTGGCGGCCAGCAGGCTTTCGGGCAGGCCCTTGGTTTCCCGACCGAAGACAAGATAATCGCCGTCCTGGAACGACGCATTCCACAGCGAGTGCGACGTTTTGGTCGTCAGGAAAAAGAGGCGTTCGTCGGTGTTCGCACTGGCGAATGCGTCCCACGATCTCCAAGAGACGACGTCGCACGAGTGCCAGTAATCCATTCCGGCGCGGCGCAGCGTTTTGTCGTCGATTGAGAACCCCAACGGCTCCACCAGGTGCAGCCGGGTTTGTGTCGCCATGCACAGGCGTGCGACATTGCCGGTATTCGGGGGGATTTCGGGTTCGACGAGGACGACGTGGAGCATTCGCGAGACTTAGCCTAATACATGGCGACCTCCAAACAAACTTGAGGCGATCTAATGATCGAGGGGTGACGACGCGGCCACATTGCTTCGGCCGAGCACGTGGGTGTAGATCATGGTGGTGCTCACGTCGGCGTGGCCGAGGAGCTCCTGGACGGTTCGGATATCGGCTCCCGATTGGAGGAGGTGCGTGGCGAAGCTGTGCCGCAGGGTGTGCGGGCTGACCGGTTTGGTGAGGCCGGCGCGGAGGGCGGCGCGTTTTACCAGTTGCTGAATCCCGTTGGCCGAGACGTGGTGGCGGCGAAATTTTTTGGTCCAAGGGTCCTCAGAGAGCGAGTCTGCGGGGAAGAGCCAAAACCAGGCCCATTCCGTTTCGGCGTTCGCGTATTTTGTTGCCAGGGCGTTCGGGAGGAACACCCCTTCGACGCCGAGCGTGCGATCCTTTTCCCATCGGGTTCGGACCGTCTGCAGTCGGAGTTGGAGCGAGGGGATGCAGACGCGGGGCAGGGGGACGCGGCGATCTTTGTCCCCTTTGCCGCCACGGACGACGATATAGCCGTTGGAGAAATCGACGTCCTTGATGCGCAGCCGCACACATTCCATGACGCGCAGGCCGGAGCCGTACATCAGCTCCGCCATGAGGCGTCCCGTGCCTTCGAGGGCGTCGAGAAGCTTCCGGATCTCTGCTGTTGATAGGACCGTTGGGAGACGTTGGGACTGCGTCGCGCGTTTCACTTCGTCCAGCCCGGAGTGGTCGGCGTGGAGAACCGAGCGAAACAGAAACTGCAGGGCGCTCAGGGCTTGATTGAGTGTCGAGGCTGCGACGCGGCGTTTGAGCGTCAGGTATTGGAGGTAATCCTTGGCGTCCGACCAGCGCATGGCGTCGCGGGAGGACGGGTTGGCGAATATCAGGAATCGCGAGATCCAGGCGAGGTAGGATTCCTCGGTTCGGTAGGCGTAGCGGGCGGAACGCAGTGCTTCGCGCACCTCGTTGAGGAAGCAGTTGAAGCGTGGGGCGTGGGGGCCGGTGTCGCGGCGCGTGGCGAGCTCTGTGGAGAGCGTGCCGCTCGTAGGGGGGTGGGGCAGGGGAGCGGGAGGGTCGGAGGTGAGGGCGTCGGAGGTCAGGGTTTCGGAGTTGGAAAAACTTGCAGAGAGGTCGGCGTTGGGAGTTTCTGGGACGAGGTCATCAGGCCAGTGTTTGGCCCAGGTGGCAAGTTCCACTTCTTGGAAGAACACCATGAGTGCTTCGTTGGCCTGGCGGATTTGCCAGTGTTTGCGGTCGTCCCGGCGGAGTTTCGAGATGAACGATCGCACGTCGGCGTCGGTGGCCTCCCGGAAGCGCTTCGGTTTGATGCAGCGGAAGAAAGTGAGCATCCAATAGCGTAGGGATTCGTGCAATCGGGGTTCGACGCCCCGTTCTTTGAGGGCCATGCGGAAGCGCAGCCAGCGTTGTTCCCAGAGTGGGTCTTGCTTTTGTTGAAAGCGGTTGGTAGGAGGA
>Ga0247837_1005569_pt1 | contig 18715 bp, 16 predicted proteins | sample LaCtaG_2_FD_187115 | JGI IMG/M metagenome (GOLD analysis project Ga0247837, IMG submission 187115) | Freshwater microbial communities from meromictic Lake La Cruz, Castile-La Mancha, Spain - LaCruzMarch2015_14.5m | ecosystem: Environmental > Aquatic > Freshwater > Lake | place: Spain: Castile-La...
TGCTATGGAAGACATGTATTAGTCCATACTATCAGTTCCCAGGAGTGCCTCATCAACCACTGCACAGGTGAAAAGGGCCCTCCAACACGAATTCAGCAACTCCGAAGATCAGTCTGAAAGTCCGACAACTCTTAGCTGATTGTCGGGGTTGTATTAGGAGGAATTGGCGCTATCATCTTCGTGTAATTCCCAACTAGTCTCTCGTGCATCGTTATTAACTACAAGTGCAGGCACAATCTTGATGCGGAGGAAGATTATAATGGGAATGATGAAACTTGCTGCTGTTGCTACACTATCAAGTCTCAGAGTGAGGGCAGTGTACGGCTGTCTGATGTTCAAAGCGACGCAGCGCATGTGGAAGAAAGAGAAATACGAATGTTTCAACTAGTTCAGCAGAGAGAGGCGCTCCCATATATCCTCTTGCCTGAAAACCAGCCCGAGTCTTTCTTCGCTCCAGTCCTCGTACCCACCAATATCCCAGTGCTGCTGTACGGTGAGGAGATGAGGGGTCTGGGAGAAACCTGCACTGTGTCTGGCAGAGTGAGTGCTACACAGACTGGTAGTACGGGAGCAGGTGAAGTTGACGGCTTGTGAGCATGTGTTTCATGCGGAATGCTCGAACTAGTGGCTGAGGACACAAAGTGAAAATCACATGTGTCCAATGTGTATGGCGAATCCTTACACAGGAAGTCACATTCCAGAACGCCGCAACATTTCAGCCCCTCCACTAGCCTCACTCTTTGCTCCACCCATACTCTATGCAGCTGAAAACATCCCCATAGTGCTATATACCGCCGATATACTGCGCCCGGGAGAGACTTGTGCTGTGTGTGTACAAGAGTTAGTGCTACACAGACTGAGAGTGGGTGAGGCAGGGAAGATAACGCCTTCTGGCCTTGCTTACCATGCAGAGTGTTTAAACCAGTGGGTGAGCACGGAAACAGGGAGTCAAAGGTGTTCGCTGTGCGGAGCTAATCCCTTCAGAGTCTGCTAGTTAACTCTCACATAACAGTCTCAAAAGGCTATTGTCCCCTCCCTTTCGCAATGAGTAGTACTTGGGCCGAGAAATAACTTCGTAATCTAGACTCATACATGTATACTTAAAGGATTGAAACAGTACTTCCATCAATTAACAGATTTCCTAATGTCTCTGGTTTTCTCCCCACAGACCTGCGTTTCAAATCCCCATCTACACTACAAATCCAGAAGATATCTATATTTGTCTGCAGACTTCTCTGAGGGTGTAGACTACTACTGTGTTGAAGCAATTTGCAAGAAGGAAACAGCAATTGTGCTTGATTGTGAGACCCACACTTCCCCTCCCTCTCTAGCATGTCCCTTATAATCGAAGGTATAGAACATTCTATAGGAGTTTTATGGCGGCCTGATGGCGTGTTCTAATGGAACCTTCGACCGGAACGACCTACTCCTACAAGCGATTTGTATGCGCAGACTGCGGACACCGGAATCTCCACAACCCCGCCTACCCCCTAGTCTGTCCTGACTGCCAATCCCCCAATATCAATGAATTCGGCCGCCGTCCTGAGCCCATATACGCCATCGAGTACGCAATGAAGCCGTACTACTGCCACACCTGTCATAGGAAAAGCCTACTGAGCACTGCAGGCCCTTTCCTCTGTCCGGAGTGCAGATCTGATGCAGTGGAGGAGTTCTCTGAACAGCTGAAGAGGGAAGACCCTCACTTCCAGGCACTACTCGGACACCCTAAGGCAGAACCTGTGCAGCAGATGGAGCCGGCCAGTCCTTTCTTTGACATGATATCTCCCTTTGCAGGCTTTCAGGACGTGTTTTCCTTGTTTCACAGGCCCAGGGACCAGTTTCGCGAAAGCTTTAGAAGGCGCGGGACTCCGTTTACTTCCAGACAAACTCACCTGCTAGGCCACTTCTTCGACCAAATTCCCGGCTTTGACACCCTCCCCTCCATGCAGATGTTCTTCGGCTCTCCCACTGGCTTCCCCAGCCAAATGACCTTCGAAGACCTGCTGCAATACATCTCCCAACAGCACCCCGACTCCCACCACCCAGCCAGTACCGAGACAATCCAGCGTCTGCAAGTGACTCAGGTGAATGCGGAAATGGTGGGAGAGGCCTGTGCGGTGTGTCAGGAAGCACTGCGGGAGGGGGAGCAGGTCAAGGTGTTACCCTGTAAACATGTCTTTCACCCGGGGTGCATTGACCCGTGGCTGAATGTGAAGAATACGTGTCCGGTGTGTAGACAGGAAATAGGCTAGTTCCTAACGAACTTTACATATGAATAGGTACCTAGGTCTACACCTCTTCCCAGTCCTCAGGGACCTCCAGGGGCGCTAGAGTGGGGGAGTAGAGTTGTCCGAGAGACCGTAGCACTGACTTGGAGAGCCGCTTGGCTGCTAACTCCGCCTCCAGCCTGGTCAGACCTTTGTCTTTGCTGCTGGCTGAGTGCACAGGTCCTTCCCAGTTCGGCTGCACAGGCGCAATCTTGAACCTCGTCACATCTCTTAAATAGGGTTTCAAAGCCAGTGGACTTTGTCTGGCGCTTTGCGACACTCCGACGACGCTAGTGGCACTGCTAGCAAAACCAGCCTTTCTGCTGAGCACAGGGAAGGACAGGGAAGAAGCGATAGAAGCCTTGCGACTGACGGGAATGCTTTTGGAATCACTCATAATACGCATCATTTCCTTGGCTCTGCGCTTCGAACGCTGTAGTTCATCCCGCGTTTCTCCCACTTTCAAAGCCGCGACTCTGCCGAGGTTTTGCTGCTTGGTGATGTCATTCAGATGCAGCTTGGTCTCTTTCTGCAGCCTCGCAGCCTGGTGCTCCTGGTCAATGCAGAGGTGGTGGTACGCGGAGTCGAGTTTGAGCTGCAGGTGGCGTTTTTCCTTGGCGTGAGTGAGGGACAGGCCTTTGGAGAGGCGGTCCTGCTCTGTCTGCAGACTGTGTTGCAGCTGGGCTTTCGCTAACACTTCTAGAGACTTCAGCTCTGTGCGGATTTTGTGGGCCTCGTTGTACCGCTCATTGATAGCAACCAGCTTTTCCTCCTCTTCCAAGTGCTTCATCTTTGCGGAAGCCTTGGTAGTCCGGGCCTTCGCACCTGCCTGCATGGCTGCCTTCCTAGCCTCCATGTCCTGCCTCGCTGCCAAGTCCTCCACTTTCCTCCTCCTTTCCTCCTCGAATTGCGCCAAACGCCTGCTCCAATTGGCCTTGAATTGCTTCAACTTGTCCCTTCCCAGTTCTCGATAGGCCTGCAACTCCTTGCCATGAATTCTGCGTCTCAAGGTGTCCTGGAAGCCTACAATGTCAGTCTCCAACTTCCTCACTTTGCGCATCATTCTGCGGTACTTGTCATATTCGTGCAGAGAGCAGAGAGCTAGGGCGTTTCGCTGCATTCGCTCGCGTATGAGCGAAAACATCAGCAGCTGTTCGTCTTCAGTTAGAAAGCCGTCTTCGAACTCATCGAGAAGACTGACGAACTCCTCGCAGTCAGCAACCAGCAGCAAGTCTCTAAGCACCTCCTTCTCCTTCTCATACAGCACTGTAGTGGCCGCTTCATTCAGCACTCCTTCTTTCTTGTAGTCCGCTATTTGGATGGCCGCCCACAGAGCCTTGCATTTCTTCCGGGCTGTCAAGAGCAGTGCTGTCTCTGCAAGGATTTCTGTTCGGTGGAGAGGCATGGACTGGTGAGGGGAGTAGAACGAGGTGTCAGGACTCTGAGCCATATTACGATATGGACCCTGTGAAAGTATTAATTGAATGCTTATCTTTCCTCCTGTATGTATTCCGGGTCCTTCTTAAACGTCTTCCCCTTCTTTCGGCCGCTCTTGTACTCGCCCTGTATGAGTTCGTAGGTGTACACAAAGTGCCACAACAGGTTATCGAGTTCCCCGTGGTAGGCCTCTGTGCGAAGTCCGCGCTTCTGCTGCTCAGTGACGTACTCCCTTAGGAAGTAGTACAGCGCCTCCACAGTGGACAGGAAGTCCTTGGACTCGCTCTGTTGTCTCCAGAAGATAGTGGTGTAGTCCTGTAGTCGCAAAGCAGGCAGAGACTGCAGGTGAGCACTGCTGACCATACTTGTCGTCTGTCCCCAAGTCGAGTCAATCACCACAACTCTGCGAATAGCTGTGAACTCTACTTCTGACAGGTCCTGCAGTAGCCGAGCTCCAGGAGAAGGGAAAATTAGTACCGTGTCTGCAGGACTGTAGGCGGGAATGGCCTTGTCATTGGGCATGCAAGTAGTGATAGTCACTGAGTTGGGACACAGGAAGGCCAGTGGGATAACTGAGCTTTTACTGGAGCGCTCAGCGATGTGCTTGAAGATGTGCACTTGGAGTGGTAGTTCCAGACTGGGCACTTCGTCCCTGCCCACCAGAAGGCGCTGGCACTTGTCGCAGTATATCATTTTGCGCGAGCCACAGTGAGTGCAGACCTGACGCTGCGCCCCTCGCAACACTGCGAAGGAAGCGAGGTTAAGGGAAGAGACAAAGGATGCAACGTCGAAGGCTGGAGACTCCATTACTACTAGTTCCATTCCATCAACTCCAGCCGGCTAGGTCTGCTTAGCAGCACTAAATCGAGCCTGCACTACTGACAAGGACTGATTTTCGTGCTGTGGAAAGTACCGATAATAATCAAATGCCAGGCTTCAGTGAACAGTTGGAGCGACTCAGAGACTGCTCTTGGGAGCATTGCGCCCCCTGTCTGGAGGAAATCACAGAGTCGCTGGCCCTGCAGGCCAAGCTGCAGACTAAAGAGCCCCGCAGCCTTACAGAAGACTTGTTCCTCTCTCTACGTTCAGACCTGCGTTCCCTCTCCTCTGACTTCTCTGCACTGCTCGCCCTCACTCTGCGTCTTCTGCACTCTCACCGTTCACTCCAAGACCAAATCCAAGACCACCAGAGTCACTCTTCCATCCTCGAACGCAAGTTACGAGATTACGAACAGGGACTTGAAGACACACAGACTGAGGCCAAGGCTAAGGAAAAAGCCATGGAGGAACTGGAAGGAATGTACCAAGAGAAGGAGCATATGCTGCTTGTGATGGGAACGGAGGTCGGACAGTTGAGGACAGAATTGAAGAGACTGAAGAGGGAAGCTGGGGAGAGGCAGGAAGGAGAGCAGAGGAAGGCAGCATTGGCTGCCCAGGAAGAGGCTTCCCTTGCCAGTGCTGCGAGGGACGCCCACATGCAGCGACTGCACTCCCTGGAAGACCTGACTTCTACCCTCGAGTCCGAACTCTCAGACGCTTCTCACCTCCTCACTGCCGAGCGCTCCAGCTGTGATAAGCTGCGTCAGGCCCTCACACTCGCCAAGTCCCAGGCTGCCAAACTACGTAGTGACAACGACGAGTTGATGATGTCGCTCATGGAGTACGAGCACAAGGTAAAGGACTTGGAGCATGAAGGCCTCAAGCAGAAGACTCAAATTCAGACGTTGCTGCGAGACACACGACGCCAAAGTGGACACTACGAGGCAGTGAGCTACCGCAGCGGCAGAACTGCCAGTGTGGAGGACGAGGACTGCGAGGGCTTTGAAAGTCTGGGCGGGTTTATCATGGAAAACGAGGCTGGGGAACTGAAGAGAAGGCCTGAGCTAGGCATTTGCCAGCGTCCAGATATATGCATAGTGCAGGAAAAGCGGCCTGCTGAGATCCAGCTGCAAGTGGTAGCCATTGCAGTGGCACCTGTGCTGAGGTCCAGACCTGTGAGTCCCAGGAGCGGAGAGGTCACTCCCAGACGTCTATCCACTGCGCGGTCTGTCACGACGATCCTGTACAAGTGTGTGAAGACTGACATTGCAGTGCAGACAACTGCAGAGAAGAAGCGCACAATGATTCTCAAGCGCTTCAAACAGGCGGAAATCCCTCCCAAGAAGAAAGGCGCCAAAGGCAACTCCAACATGATTCTCAAGACAGTCCATATCGCCAAAGTTGCTCCTCGTCCTCGTCCCCGCGTACTCAGCATTGCCACAGAGACCAGCACTCCCGCCCTGTTGCTTACGCACTGCCTCTCGGCCACTGTGATTTGTCGCAAGGACCCGCCTGCTCTGGAGCTCTGGCACAGCGAGGAACTGCACATTGGTCGCTGGAGCGTGTTCGAAATCATGACTTACTCCACAGAGGACGATGTGCAGAGTCAACTGTCCACGCCCAGGTCCATACACACGAAGTCCAGACTGGAAATCAGGAGAGACCCTACGGAGGAGTTCTTCACACTGGTATAGTCTATACAGACTCTGCAGGCTGCTAAACTCAACCATCCCAAGAGAGACTGCATCCGCTCTGTCAACGCGTCCAAGCTCTTCCAAACCGTCATACGAGAAGGACTGCCGTTCAATAAGGTAAGGTGCACCTAGTGGTATGACTGGCTCTTCGCATACCTCTCTGCTTCCTAGTGCTAATGACCATGGACAGTATTTATAGTGCTAGGTTGAGGGAGAGGGTAGGAGGGTGTAGTGTGTTGTGGGCAGCGTATGAGAGGTAGGTGTCCCAGACGACACTGACCATAGAAATGTAGAGAACTCGCAGGGGGTAAGGGACGAATAGGAACTCGACCATGCACACAGGTCCCCAGAACAGATAGGAACAGGACAGGGCCTGCGGCAAGTCTGCTCTCAACTTGTCCTGGAGACAGGTCTTGTGTCCTTCCATGTAGTGGGTCCAGGCCATGAAGCCCGAGGTCTCGAGAGGCGCGAACAGACCTTGATCTAGAAGTGTCTTGTAGAGGGAACTGCGCACGGACATGGACGGACCCACTATGCGTTCTAGCAGTCCAAGCCACACGTGTCCTTCCACGTAAGACACTAGCGCTCCATATGCTGAAACTGTCTCGATTCTTCTGATATCAGACTGCCGAGCGCCTTCGACTAGGTACTGGCAGATCAGGTCCCCGAAGGCAGTGATGAGTGTGCCAGTAGTGATTTTGGTGGTCTTGGGGTAGTGGACGAGGAGTTGTGTGTAGCCTTTCCAGAGTGTAACGAATCTAGCAAGCATCGAATATGTTTTGTAATATGGGCCTATTACCTAGAATTGAACCCAACCGTCGCCAATTGCTGGCTACAACTGAGGCAGTGCACTCACAACTGCAGAGAACAGCTGTCTGCGCAATAGTAGCCAAGGTCGGATGTTAGAAAAAGGTGCGAAGAGGACAGAGCCGAAAGAGTGCGGCAACAAAGCTACAGCCTAATTGGCAGTTCCTTATTCCACTGCAGCAGTGGGAGCGCCACTTTCCTCGGCTCTGGACTCTTCCACTATGGCGTCCAACAGATTCTTTAACAGGCAAACGTGCCTAAGCGCCTGCGATCTCCTTAGTTGTATGGCTCGACCGAACACTCACAAGAGAGGGCAGGATGGAATATGGAGTCTGATGAAGAGCCTTGCACTGTGCCGAGAGATGGCGAGCAGCCTGGAGTCTGGTCCTGTCAGGTGGGTTCCGGGCCCTTCTCCCTCCTTTTGGGCGCTCCCCTCGTGCCTGAGTGTCCGCCTCCTCTCTACCTCTCCATGCGAGAACTGAGCAACGCCTGGCCTACAGACTTCCGAGCCATGCTGGCGGGCTTTTCCTTGCCGCCCGAAGGCGGGATGGTGTTGGTGGATCCGCGAGTGATAGAGAACCAGAGAGGAGTGATAGTGGACGTGGTGAAGGCAGTGGCTGCCTGTATGGTGAAGGGAAAGGGAGTAGTTGGACTGTCACTGCCCATCCGGCTGTTCGAGCCCAGGTCTACAATCGAGCGGATGCTGGACAGGTGGGCCTTCGCCCCTGTGTTTCTCCCAGGAGCGGAGCGCTGTGGCAACGTGGAAAGATTCAAACGAGTGCTGGCAATGGCAGTGGCAGGACTGCACATTCGCCCCAGTCAAGAAAAGCCCTTCAACCCCCTATTAGGCGATACACTGCAAGCGCAATGGCCTGACGGGATGAAGGCCTACTGTGAACACACTTCCCACCACCCGCCTGTCTCTAACTTCTTCGTGCAAGGCGCTAGCTTCACTATAACTGGCCACTATGAGCTTGCGGGCAGGTTCAAAGGCAACTCGCTGCTGGGGAGCATTGTGGGACCCACAACTGTCACCTTTGCAAGTGGACAGAAAGTCACGTACACGTATGGAGACTACAGGGTGGGCGGTATGCTCTACGGCACTCGCTCAGCTAACTGGGAGGGTGAGATGCACTTCGAAGACAAGGACTCCGAAATATCTGCCACAGTGAAGTTCGGCCCAGAGCAGAAGAAGAGTCTGTTCCGCAGTCGCATTGGCAAGAACGACGACTTCGCAGGCAGTCTGAGTCTAGCAGGCGAGGAAGTGTCGGCAATTGAGGGCAACTGGCTCAAGAACTTGATCATTGACGGAGTCGAGTACTGGAATGTGGACACACACAAAGGTGTGTTTCATACCTTTTCGGCACATCCACTTCCGAGCGACTGGAGGTACAGGGAAGACTTGGTATGGCTGTGGAGGGGCAATAGACAGCTGGCCGAGACCTGGAAACACCGCATAGAGGAGCGCCAGAGACAGGACAGACACCTCAGATCCAAAAGCTTGCACGCAAGACCTAATTTGCCACGTCCCTAACTCAGCATAGGCGCAGTCTTGCCACCTGTTCCCACAGTCTGCCTTCCGCTTCTCTCTCCGCTTCCTCTGTGTCCAGCAATACTTCAGCTCGCAGTGCACACATAACTTGACTTTTTATCAAGGCGAGAGAAGGACCAGCAGAGACGCGGATAGAGGAGGGGAGAGGGGTGAGCAGACGAGAGATGAGGGACCGGAGGTGCAAGTCTGCTCGATGGAGAGGAGTGGAGGCCGCAGTAGAGGGGACTGGCTGTTCACTCCCTGTCTCTGGCTCTTTGCTCCTGCAGTCTCTCACTAATGTCCTCGCAGCATCCACCAGCTGCTCCAAAGGCCTGGAAGTCAGCACTTGTGAAGTGGGTAGAAACCTTTGACTTTCCATCTGAGCGTGCATCTTCTCTATGATGGGGCGCGGGACAAGACAGAGTCGAGTCTGGTTGCGAGAGAGTGCTGTGGGCAAGTCAACTTGCAGTACAATGTGAAGGAACACGCAGTTGCAGTTAGCCGCCAGTTTCTGGTACTTCTTTACCATACTCAGGTAGTTCAGGTTGTCATCCACAATAACGAGCAAGCTGGCCTTAGCCGCAACCTCCACTTGGCTGTAGAACTGGAGCTGGGCGGTTTGCCAGCGCTCAGGTGTGAATTCGCCTAGAGAGGACAAAATTGGGTCGAAGCAGAGATGCACTGACCCGACTTCCCTCCTGGTGAGTTCACTCGCCAAAGTACTCTTCCCAGCAGCCGGCACTCCCGAGAGGACCAACATCACTCGCTTGTCATCCATCCTCTATGTTTATACTACTTGGGCTTGCGCTTGGAAGAGGCTACGCGGATGGAGTAGGAGCGGAAGCTTTGGTTGGCCGAGGGCAGCGAAGGAGTGAGTTCCTCCTTCCTATGGAACTTCTTGGGCGCAGTCACTTGTTTCTTCATTTCCTCGTACTTCCCACTAGTAGCCCTGAACACTTCTTCCAACTCCTCAATTCTCTGAGAGCGGATGCGCATAGCGAGGGAAAAGGACTCATTGGCTTCGTCAGGCGCAGGAGGGACCGCTTGGGCGCGCCGTTGGAGAGAAAGTTCTTTGTGCAGAGTGGACATGTACTGCATTTCGCCTATTTCTCCGCGTGTTTGCTCGAGAGTGGCAGTTAGAGACTGATTCAATTGAATCAAGTGTTGCCTTTCCTCAGCCAGTTGAGTCCGAGCTTCAGTTTGCTCTGAGAGTTGGGCTTCCAACTGGGCAATGCGGCCTTCCTGCTGCTCGACTTTGTGCTTGAGCTGCTGTTCATTGTCAAGGAAGCGGGTCCTCCATTCCCGCTCGTGTTGCAGTTCAGCCCGGAGCGCTTCCAAATCGTACTGCAGACTGCTGGACTTCTCAGGCGCTGGTGGAGGACTGGCCACGGCTCTGGGCTGGATTTCAGCCAAAGGCTTGTTTTCTTTGAATTGAGGGTCGTCATATCGCTGCATGAAGGCGTGCATTCGTCGCTCCAGGACCTGCTTGCGTTCTGAGTTCCGCCTGGCTAATTCCAAGCTATTCTGCACTGCTTGTCGACTTCTGTCGATAGTCTCCTGCACCTGACTCCACTCTCCCATTATACAGGAGTGCAAGACATGTTTGAAGAGGCACTGCAAGCAGCGAAGAAAGTCTTCAAAGTGAGCAGAGGTCAGCAGCAGTTCCCCAAGCTGCCCTTCATTTTCGGAGGGTACGACTGGCCTGAAATGAAGCTGACGTTTTGGCAGAAAGTGGGACAGCATGAAGTGCTGGAGGAAGCCAACGAGGTGTACTCAGAAATGCTGAGATGGATGGCTGCAGGGGACATTGGCGGCCAAGCAGCACTTTCAGCAGAGTTGCGACTAAAGACTCAAGTTTGTTTGAGCCTATTTGCCAAGCGAAATATCAGACTCCTTAGCAGAACCACGGAGTATGATAGCGCCTACCGTCTTATCGCACGTCGCGACTACAAAGGACCCTTCCTGCCAATTAAGTGTCTGAACCCGCAGCCTGAAGACCTTGTTTCCACTTTCAGAATAACAGCGCTGAGCATGGATAACCCTGTGTACAGGCACTTGCAGGTCAAGCATGGCTATGATTTGGCGAGGGATATTGACTACGTGTTGGCACGGTTCGACCCAACGAAGGTGTTAGAGCAGCTGCAGGAAGGGCAGCCGCTTTCTCCTTTCCAGCTAGAACAGATCCACCTGCTGCATCTGCACGTCGATAGAATGGGAGTTTGCTATGACGAGGCCTTGGTGGCGGTCAAACACAACCAGCGTCTGTTGATAGTGAATGAGAAGGATGAGGAGTTGGATGGGGAGATAGAGCCCAACTTACACATTGTGCTACTTAGGAAGATGACGACCCTATCGAAGTGCAAGTGGCTGGCTTGCCACTTCCCTCTGAACCGCTGGGTGCTAGCAGACATAGACTTCCTCCTCGAAGCCTCTAACCTTTCTCCCTAGTCCACGTGTCTTGTAATATGGAAGCCTACGCACCACTCTTCGGATTTCTCGGCATGTGCTGTGTGTCAGTCATCAACTTCACACCTATTCCCGGCTTCCTCAGCCTGTGGAAGACTCGGGACCTGAAGATGATCCCGCACACCTTCTTCGTGCTCAACAATCTCAACTGTGTGCTGTGGCTGTCTATGGGCGTGTCCACAGGCACAATGGATGTGATCAAGTCCAACGCCATTGCTGTGATCTTCACCACCACATACTTGATGATCTACCACCTGGTCAAAGGAGACTTACTCACCTTCTTTCCGCCTTATGCAGCGCTCATGGGCAGTATCTTCTACGGCCTAGTCACCTATCTCAATGGCGAGTACATCACTATGCTGGCAGGCATCGTCAACACCTTCATGGTGGTGGCTCCTCTCGAACAACTGAAGCACGTGTTTCGAGAAAAGGACAGCAAGTACATAGACATGTATATCATGTCCATTGCGCTGCCCTGCAGTTTCTGCTGGATGATGTTTGGAGTGTGTCGGAATATGTGGCCTATGATCATACCCAACTTGATCGGCACACTGTCCTGCACAGCTATGATCACTATGTACTTCGCGTATCGGAAGGGTAGCGAGAAGCCAACTGAGAAGCAGGAAACCAAGATAGGCAAGAAGGACTAGGATAAACTCATTAGCAGTCTAGGACTGAAGGGACAGTTCAGGGACCTGGAGCTGCTCGCTGCAGTCGTGGACCTGGCAGTCTTGGGGACGATCTGGTGCAGGAGAGTTTCCCTCCCTTCAGAACTGCTCAGCAGTCTGAGTAGGCTAACCTGTGCAGTGGACTGTCCTTCTTTCTTCACTGCACCCCTCCTCCACGCCTCCACACAGGCTGCATACATTTCCTCCCACTCTCTCACACGCAGAAAGCCACAACTCCTCTCAGAGGTCAGCAGCATTGCAGACTCCTTCAACTCCCTTATCGCTCTCTTCTTGGACCGAGCTGACATTGCCAGCGGCGACTGAATTGACCTGGCAGATGGGACGGAAGGTAGGACCTTAGCGGAGGAACTGGAACAAGTGGGGCGCAGTTGGGAAATGAGCAGCATGTTGGACTGAAGCAGGGAGCGCAGAGAAGATTCCTGGAGAGAGATTGTGGCTCGATTGTCTCGGGCTGAACGTCGAAGTTGCAGTTCTTTGGCTTTGAGAGAGTCCTCGTGCTTCTGCAGGTCCACAACCTGCTTCATCACGTCCTCCAGCTGTTCTCTCATTTGAATAACGTCAGAGCAGCCCTCAAAGCTGAGTTCCAACTCTGAGAGTTGAGAGCGGAGATGGGCCTGCTTGCGCTGAGCAGCTTCAAGGCGAGGTTTGATGCATTCGTTTCTGATAAGTTGAGCGTGGGACAGAGCTTGACTCAAGCGTGGCTTAACACTTTGTAGGCGCTCCTCTATGAGATTTCTTTCTCTGATGACTCCAGGCATTGCGTCTCTGGCTTTCTTCTTGGCCTGGTAGTTTGCAGCTAGGATCGAGGTAATTGCAGGTCGCTCGAGCAGCGAGTGAATCATTCCAAGCCGCAATCGCTTGGCGTAGGTGCTAACCTTTGCTTCCTCCATTAGCACATCACCCCAGCCCCAGGATATTAATCTTCGCTATGGAACTGCTAGATAGGCATTAGGAATTACTCGGCTTGTCGGGAGAGCAAGGAGTCCCGACTTCAAATAAAACGAGAGAACTGTCGTCTTTTGCCTGGCTCGGCTGCATTTCAGCGCCTTCAGGGGTTCGCTGTCTACGGAACCTCTTGACAAGTAGTCTGACCATGAAGACAGCGGCAGCAAGTGAAAGGAGAAAGGCGAGACAGCTACCAGTGACAAGGAGGGGTTTCTTCCACCGAGGCTCCAGTGAAAGAGCTGGTTTGGTCCACTCAGGGTAAGTGGGCGGCTGTTCCCAAAGACACAGAGAGTTGCGTGGGTTGGACAGTTGCTGGAGGACGTGGGTGTGTAGGCGGGCATCGTAGAATAGGAGAGTGAGGGTCTGAGCGGAAACGGAAAGCAGGCGGCCGTGGAGGTGGCTGGAGGCAGGGGAGAGGGGGGAGTATTTGTTCAGAATGCAGCCTGTGGGACTGGACTTGCGAAGGCGGACTGAACCGAGACTATTCACGTCTAGACTGGAAAAGAGCAAGTAGAGGTCGGAGTCCAAGGTAGCGGGCAGGAAAGTGTAGTCTTCTTGCCGCGTTTCCACTTCCCACATTGGTGTAAAGCTGTTGAAATGAGTACTAAGGCCGAATATCAGCTGTGGACTGCTGCCAGATCGATTAAGCAGGAACAAGCCTTCTTCTAGCAATTGAGGCTTGTGGCCAGTTGGTGATAAGCAAGTCTCTGTGCCAACTTTGGTTCCGTCTAAGGTAAGCAATTGGCTGAAAATGCCCTTGTGGTAGCCCGCAGACTCCCAGACTACTTGTATTTTGTTGTCTCGACGGTAGGCCGAGGGAGCGAATTGATTGCCTTGGACGAAGGAATTGACCTGAAAGACTGGGTGTCTAAGAGCCAACGAGGAGTCCAGCACACAGCCGTAGACATCTGAGTCGCCTTCTTTGGTCTGCGCAGTCCACACAACCAACACGAAAGCGTCCAGTACCAACCCTGTGAGGTCCTTGGGACTCCTGGTTTGCAGAGAGACTGAGTGCAAAGGCTTTCCGTCACTTGTTAATTGATGCACACTCAAAGTAGTATTGGACCCAGCAAGGACCTCATAAGTGCTTGTCCGGTCGTCACAAAGAGCAGACGACCTGAACCCCGGCCCCAGTCTGTGCGGCTCGCAGGAACTACCGAGTGCCGCGCATGCCCACACAGAGGTCAAGTCAGTCCACGTGAACAGAGTCCTATTCCCCAACATGCATGCAGACTGGTAGGGCCGTGGTAACGAGAGACGCACTTCGGAGAGTAGGCTGAACGCAGTAGCGGAGACCAGAGTAAACAGCAATGGGAGCATACTTTGTTTAGGGTAACTGGAAGAGGCAGTACTTAGCATTCACATGCAAAGTGAAGGTTTCTTGTGCTGATCTGAGGGCTCGGGAGAAGCAGGTTAGGCAGCTACAGTGTCAATGAAGTCGATAGCCATGAGATTGAGGCAGGTGGTAAGAATAAGGACGAAGTGTCCTAGATCAAAGGAAACTAGCTTAAAAATGCAGGGCTGCGCGGTCTGCGGCGAGGCAGGGCTAAGTCAGGTGTGTTCCCAGGAAGGCTGTTGTCAGCAGCTACACCCCTGGTGCTCAGTATACCAGGGCTTGGGTGGTCGCTGTCCTCAGCACTGCCTCTTGAGGAGAGTTGACTGGAAGGCGGCAGCGCCACTGCAGGCCGCGCAGCTGCTCAGCGACCCCAAAGCAGTGACTGACTTCAGAGCCCGAGAGGGGCCTGCACTCTGCTCGGGCACTGTGTTTTGGTACGTTTTTGGCTTGCAGTACTTCCCATGTCTCGACACTCCCCTGCTGCCTGACTTCCTTGCCCTGCCTTCCTCAGTGTCCTGGGACTCTCCGCTCTTCGATGAAGCTGCCCTCGAGCTGGCTCTCACTGAGGTCCAAACTCGCAAGAACTTACTGCTAGCCGACCTACAAGCAGTCCGCAAGGATGCAGGCCGACTGAGGAGTACAGAGGACGAGTGGATCCTGAAGGAGCTAAAAACTCTGGAGCACAAGAAAGCGAATAGGGAGTACTTGAAGTACTTCGAGGAAAGGGAAAGAGTAGTGCTGCCCGACCCGCCCGCTTTGAATGCAAGGAGTTTGGAGCCGCCGCCTAACGAGGAAGACTTCACGTGCTCTATATGTGGAGATGGAGACTACGAGAGCGACAACCTTATTGTCATCTGTGCAGTATGCGAGTTAGGCCAACACATGAAGTGCTACGGAATTACGCGAGTGCCTGCGGGAGACTGGGTTTGCGAAGTGTGTCGAGTGTTTGGACGTGAGGGGGCAAGTAGTTTGTGCTGTGCCTTTTGTCCAGTCAAAGGGGGCGGCCTCAAGCCGACACTTCACGCGAATGACGGGACTTTGGACACATGCCACTACCCGAAGTACGACGGCTCGCAGAAGGAAGAAGTGAGCAACCCCAGTACCTTGTGGGTGCATGTGTTCTGCGCAGTGCAGGTAACAGGAGTGGTGATCCAGGACAAAGAGCGAGTGGATGGCATATACATAGGCGCTGTGGAGCCACGCAGGTTTCGACTGAAGTGTGAAGTGTGTGGAACGAGGCACGGAGCCTGCATCCAGTGCTCCCACAAGAAGTGTCCGGCAGCCTTTCACCCTGAGTGCGCCAAGGCCTTGTTTCTGTACACACGGGACAAGTACGGCAGCAACGAAGACAATGCCATCTTCTGTGCCCAGCATCGCACCATGAAGCTTCGCAAGTTCGTGGAACTCAAAGAAAAGCACCAACTCGAAGAGGTCAATTCTTGTCTGCGCCGCTGGGAGAAGTTTTACGCCAAGCGAGTGACGAGCAGGAAGCAGTTCACAGCTCAGGAAAGCAAGGCTCTGGCGCTACGAATCAAGGCGCTGCTCAGGTCGTTGTGCTTCGGAACAGTGAAGCCGTTCCTCGTTACTGTCTCTGGCAGCGGAGTAGAAGTAACAGGGCCTGAGACTTACAACCTGCTGGAGCCTGGAGTTCTCGTGCAGAAGGGACTCACAATTGCGGGGAGAACCGCAGAGCAGTGCTGTCGACACTACGAAGAAAGCCTGTACGCAGCCATGAAGAAAGAGCTCGAGGCAGCGGGCAAGCCTGCAAGACTCTATGCTCGGCCCAAAGGAAAGCGACACACCAAGACTCGTCCCAAGCCTCCTGTGAAGAAGCCGCAGATAATAGTGTTGCCGGAGCGGCCTGTGGTCACAGAGGAGTTGTTTTGTCTCTGCCGCCGCCCGTATGTCCAGGTGCTGCCTCGTCTGCTGGGAGAAGCGGACTGCGACTACGAACGCAAGCTCCTGGCCAACAGCATGGTTCAGTGCGCCCGTTGCGAAGACTGGTTCCACTTGAGTTGTGTTAATTACCCCGGCTCAACAGACTCTGATCAGAACGAGGACTGGAGCTGTCCGAAGTGCAGTTAGTAGTTTATAGTATGCATGATGTGAAGTTGCCCAGCGGGTGGACGCACGAGCCAACTTGCGCTTCGAGGACGGAACTGCTGCTAGGGAGGAAGCGGGCTGCAGTGCCACACCCCACCTTTGACCTGGATGGAGACGGAGTGGTGGGATCTCAAGACCTCGTCATCAGCAAGCTCTTTGACCAGGACCATGACAACGTCCTCAACCCTCTCGAGCGCTCCCAAGCCACTCAAGCCATCAAAGCCGTAGCCTCTACTCAGGGTCTCTTGCACCGCTTCCTATGGGGCGTCGAGGAATCTGGCGCTACTCGTGGTGGTCGTCTAATGATGAAGCGAGGAGTGATAGTCGATCAAGAGGACTTTAGTGACATGCATCAAACATATCAGCCAGTGCAGCATACCCACATGCCTCGCTGCAAAACACTGAGTGAGCTGAAAGCCCTGCGAGCCCAAGTGTCAGCCGCCACCCCCAAGCACCTGCCTCGCTATGTGCGCTTGGAGGCCTACGAACCTCCGCAGACTTCCCTGGAGTACTCCACCTGGTCACAGAAACGAGCTTTAGAGCGGAGTAGAGCTCGAGTCCAAATTGGCCTCACAGACCAATCTACGCTCATATATTCCCACCAGCATCCGAGCCTGGCCTATATCCAGGAGCCCAAGTACCGCTCCAAATCGCAAATGAACCAGGAAAAGCGACAGTGTCAGTTGTCCACTCTTTCTCAAACCGCTAACTTCAGTCACCCCACTGCAGACCAACGGCTCGAGGCTCGAGAGGTGCACAACTTCGTTTCGAGGCAGCAATCCCGAACTCTCTCTGCCCTCAAGGAAGTGCGGCGAAGAGAAACCAACGAGTACAACATGCAGACTTTTTCCACTGTGGTGGTGGGCATCCATGGACAGGAACTGCCTAAGTTCCAAGACACCGAGTACTGGAAGCTCAGGCCAGACTACGTGCCCCAGCCGCAGGCTGCCACTCGGTCTGACTTGCTCAAGCAGCAGAAGTTTTGGACGCACAACGAGGATGCTCGCGCAAATAGGTCCTTTGTCCTTGGAAGCAAGGCCAAGCAACTCACTGAAAAGCCCAATCATTGTGTTCCTAAACCAGTAGAGTCCACGCAAAGTCGACCAAGGCCCAAGAAGCGCTGGACCTCCCTCCTGCATGAGTACCAAAACTCTGTCTTCTCCCGAGAAGTAACTACCACTCTACCTCCAGCTCGCCCTCTCAATGAGACTGTGGACCTGTCCTCAGACCAAGGCTTGCCCTCCCAACCAAAGCTTTCCATACTCAGCAAACGCTCGAAGAAACTGCAGGGAACCGCTGTAATTCGCTCGAGTGGGTTCAAACCCAGCTAAATTTGCCCTAACTCTACTTCTTTGACTTCTGTCTCCAGTGAAAAGCGCAGCACATAGCCTCTGTTGAATTGGCAAAGCAGGGCCGGGTAGAGGATTGCCAGTCCCACCAACACCCACTCGCAGCAGGCTTCTCCAATTTCGTTCAGCAGAGCGTCCGCATAGACTGTATAGGCAAAGTGCCACTCTATCAATGCCAACAGTGCTGTGAACACAGCCAGTCGAACCAGCACTCGCAGCACTTTCATCCACCCCGCTTCCCACTGTGTGAAGGCGGCTTCCAGGCGACACAAAGACAGGTAGGAACATGAGGCCCACAGCACTGCAGTTGGCCAGAACAGTGCAAGGCTCGCCCAGTGGATGCTCGTGAAGGGCAACCAGTGGATTGCGTTCACTTCGTCGGAAAAGGCGATCACAGGGAGACACACAGCTGCAAGGAGACCTGAAATTGTTGAAACCAAGCGTATATCGTCCGAAAGAGCCCCTTTTTGCCTCCTATGGCAGCCTACGGCGCATATTCCTAGAGACACAGCATAAAAGGTCAAGGAGACGATGTAGACACGGTCATGGCCTCGGAAGCAACCCAAGTAGTCGAGAGTGGGTAGGAAGCGGGAGCAGTTGAAGCTGGTGTAGCAGGCGAGGAAGAGGTTGGTGTAAGTGAGCAGCAGCATCACCACAGCAAAGTACAGCACTAGACGAGACAGACTCAGAGTCATGCTGCGGCCTGTGGGGCTGTGTGTGTGCACTAGCAAGCTGGCATCCTTGTCCTCCATATACACAGAACTTCTTTCGTTGTGGTCAGGACTGGATCACAACTCGCACGATTGTTTGCGCGCTCTAAGCTGCAGTATGATAAAATGAGGCAGAAGTAGAAGTATAGAAAACACTCGTTCACTGCAGGAGACCTGCCTTGCAGTCTTGGTTTGTGTACTTATCGACAGCTGCAGTTTATTCCTGGCTTCATCTCCACATGTGCACAGCAGCCTAGGCTCGGGCGTAATTAGATAGACTTTAAGGAAGTTTAGTTTTGAGATTGTCTGCAAAGATGCGGAAGTGCAAGAGTCTGAACCCGATGCTCGCATGTGAAGTAATGAGGAAGTCAAAGTCAGTAGAAGAAGAGAACGTACTAGTCGTTAGAGAGATAGAGAGAGGCATCATCACACTTTTCCATAGCATAGCGAGGAGAGACAAGAGAAGGAGGGACTAACAGTGTTAAGAACACTTTGTAATTCCTAATACATTACATTATATGGAGACATTATCTTCTATTACTTCAAGGAGCTACGGGTATAC
>Ga0247837_1005571_pt1 | contig 18708 bp, 20 predicted proteins | sample LaCtaG_2_FD_187115 | JGI IMG/M metagenome (GOLD analysis project Ga0247837, IMG submission 187115) | Freshwater microbial communities from meromictic Lake La Cruz, Castile-La Mancha, Spain - LaCruzMarch2015_14.5m | ecosystem: Environmental > Aquatic > Freshwater > Lake | place: Spain: Castile-La...
ATTAAAGGAAGACGTTGAATATGATGGCGGCTGCATTGGCCGTTATAACGCAACTCTTGAGAAGCTGGAGCTTGAGGCCATGAAAAAGGTAACAGGTGCCAAAAAATCATGGTTGTGGTAACCTTGGTAAAAAAGTAAGGGTAATTCCAATGGAATATGTAATTTATGGTGTCGCTGCGCTGGTTGGTATTTATTTAATACGTTCAGTGCGCGTTGTGCCACAAGGGTATGAACACACAGTTGAACGTTTTGGGCGCTACATTCAAACCTTAAAGCCTGGTCTGAATCTAATTATCCCTTTCGTTGATGCGGTTGGATCTAAAATCAACATGATGGAATCGGTCTTACAAGTTCCATCGCAAGACATTATTACCAAAGACAACGCTGTTGTGAATGTTGATGGGGTGATTTTTTATCAAATTCTTGACGCGTCAAAAGCAGCATACGAAGTGACGAACCTTCAAGTTGCCATTTTAAATTTAACCATGACCAACATTCGTACGGTTATGGGGTCAATGGATTTAGATGAATTATTGTCATGCCGCGAAAAAATCAATGCGCGTCTATTGTCTGTAATTGATGGTGCTACACACCCATGGGGCACAAAAGTGACTCGTATTGAAATTAAAGATATTAAGCCTCCTAAAGATTTGGTTGATTCCATGGGGCGCCAAATGAAAGCAGAACGCGAAAAACGTGCTTCAATTTTAGAAGCAGAAGGCCAGCGTCAATCTGAAATTCTAAAAGCTGAAGGCGAAAAGCAAGCAGCTGTTCTGCAAGCTGAAGGTAAGTTAGAGGCTGCGCGCCGCGAAGCTGATGGTCGTGAACGTTTAGCAGAAGCAGAAGCAAACGCTACTATCGCAATGTCAAATGCTATCAAGACTAGTGGACCAATGCCATTACAATATTTCATTGCTGAACGCTACGTTCAAGCATTCAAAGACCTTGCATGCTCACCAAATCAGAAGGTGATTATGCTACCTTATGAAGCTACGAATATGCTAAGTTCAATTCAAGGAATTCGTGAGCTTTTAGACGCCACCGATTCAAACCCAAAATCAAAGAAAGCCTAACGGAGATAATTTATGGATGCGATGTTTAATTTTTGTATGAATATGGCTGCTTGGCAGTGGATGAGCTTAGGCGTGGCTTTCTTAGCATTTGAGCTAATGTTCCCTGGCATATTCATGTTGTGGTTTGGTATTAGCGGTTTGCTTACCTCTGGCCTTGTGTACTTATTAGGTTTTTCAGGCGCTCCTGCCATTGTCATTTTCTTGGTGCTTGGTTTGGTAGTTAGCTTTTTTGGCTATAAGTTCCAAAACAAAGAACCTAAGTTTTTAGTCAACAACATGAAAAAAGCGATGATCAATAAAACAATCACCCTTCAAGAGCCACTCACAAACGGACAAGCACGTGTGAAAATTGGCGACGGTCACTGGACTGTTACTGGGCCAGATCTTCCAATTGGTTCAAAAGTTAAGGTTGTGGAAGTTTCTGGAAACAGCTTAGTTGTTGAATTGGCGAAGTAATCTACCCAGCCATTTTCATAAAGAATTTGCCCCATAAACAACTAAGTGCATTGACCATATCGTGAATCATTTCTTTGGTATGAAAGGGCGTTACCGTTAGGCGCAGGCGCTCTTCCCCTCTGGGGACGGTTGGGTAATTGATTGGTTGTACGTAAATACCAAAATCGTGTAAAAGTGCATCGGTAAAGTCTTTGCAGGCTTTAGCATCTCCAATAACCACTGGCACAATATGGCTTGGGGTATTGTGGTAATTCACTTGAGTTTTGGCCAAAAGGCTTTTTAACAAGTTAACATTATCCCAAAGCTTCTCGCGCAGGTCATCAGCTTCTTGCAATATTTTAATTGAAGTTGTTGCTGCACTTGCCACCATAGGTGGAAGAGATGTTGTAAAAATAAAGCCAGAAGCCAAACTGCGCACATAATCAACTAGGGATTTTGACCCAGTAATGTAGCCACCAATCACGCCATAAGCTTTTGCAAAATTTCCTTGAATAACATCAATGCGGTGTTGTTGATTAAGCGCATTGGCCAAACCCGCACCGCCCTTGCCATATATGCCAACTGCGTGCACTTCATCTAAATAGGTTAGGGCATTGTATTCTTTAGCCAAATCGCAAATAACTTCTATGGGGGCAAAATCTCCCTCCATGGAATATACAGAAACAAAAGCAATCAGCTTAGGTTGCTTTTTGTCATATTGCTCTAGCTGTTTGCGTAATTCATCTAAATTATTGTGAGAAAACACATGTTTTGGCACACGGCTGTGGCTTATGCCATGAATCATGGATGCATGAATTTTTTCATCGCAAAATGCCACACAATTAGGCAGGCCTTTAGCTAAGGTGCACAATGCAGCTTCATTGGCTACGTAGCCAGATGTAAAAACTAATCCAGCTTCTTTTTCGTGCAAGTCCGCAATTGTACGTTCAAGCTCTACATGTAAATGGGCCGTGCCTGAAATATTACGCGTGCCACCAGAACCAACACCATATGCTTTAGTTGCTTGTACCGCCGCTTCAATAACGCTGGGGTGATGGCTCATGCCTAAATAATCATTGCTGCACCAAACAACCACCGACTTGGATCCATTGGCAGAATGCCACGTTGCAACAGGTGAATTATCGGCATGCCGCTCTAAATCAGCAAAGACACGGTAGCGTCCCTCTGATTTTAAAACATTTAGTTCTTGCTCAAAAAAATTATCGTAAGGCATCGGGGTAGTTTGCAGGTTTTTAATGGAAACATAAAGAGGAATTTGTGCTATGACTATAATAAAAGTTTCAAATTATTTGGTTAATGTGTACGCGCAAGCTGAAAATGTAGCGGTTTTTTCTGTTTCTGAGCTTTCCCAGCTTTTAAAGCGAGCGGTTGAATCGCAATTCGCGCAAGTGTGCGTGCGTGGTGAAATCTCTGGGTTTAAGTTGCACAGCTCTGGTCACGCATATTTTGCCCTGCGTGACGTTGACTGTGTGCTCGATGCCGTTATGTGGCGTGGAACAAAAACCACAGCCCCTCTTCAAGACGGGCTAGAGGTTATAGCCACTGGTAAACTGACCACCTACGGCGGACGTTCAAAATACCAAATGGTTATTACCCACGTCGAAGCTGCGGGGCAGGGTGCCCTACTTAAAATTTTGCAAGACCGAAAAATCAAATTGCAAAAAGAAGGTTTGTTTGACCGTAAGCGTGAACTGCCCAAATTCCCCAGCACTATTGGTGTAATCACTTCGCCAACGGGTGCGGTTATCCGTGATATTTTACACAGAATTGGTGATCGCTTTCCCTGTCATGTTTTGGTTTGGCCAGTGTTGGTGCAGGGCCCAGGATCATCTGATCAAATAAGCGCAGCAATTAGAGGCTTTAATAATCTAGCGCAACGACCAGATGTGCTAATTGTGGCCCGTGGTGGTGGCAGCCTTGAAGATTTGTGGGCATTTAACGAAGAAAACGTTGTGCGTGCCGCCGCATTTAGTGAAATTCCTATTATTTCCGCAGTTGGCCACGAAACCGACACAACCTTAATTGACTTTGCATCTGATAAACGCGCGCCAACGCCAACAGCTGCAGCGGAATTTGCTACGCCTGACCAGCAAAGCTTGAAATTATTCATTAGTGAGTCAGAAACCAGATTGCAACGTATTACATTGCAAACTCAAGAACGCTACAAGCTAATGCTGGAAAATCTAAGTCGTAGAATTCCTGATTTACCGTCAATTGTACTTGAAAAAAACCAACGGCTAGATGAATGGTTTGAACGTTATGTGCGTTCCAGCGTGGTGTTTTTAGAACGCCAACAGCACCTTCTAAACGCTATAAAAATTCCATCGGCCCTTAAGAATGTTGAACAGGCAGAACTACAACTAGAAAAAGCTATTCAGCCATTAACAACGGCCTTTGCAAACTCTTTTTCTGAAAAAGAACAAGCCCTGAAATGGCAAGCGATGTTGCTTAGTCAAAATTCCTATCAACGAACCTTAGAAAAAGGCTTCTGTTTAGTAGAAGGCGATAAGGGTGTTGTTAGATCTGCGCAGACCCTAAAAGCTATGAAAGAAGCGAATATTCATTTTGCTGATGGCAAGGTTCGCGTGCAGCCGGTTAAAGAACAGAAAACATTGTTCTAGAGCTATAAATTTATTGCTTATATTTGAAACATAAAGTAATTTTATGTGATGAAAAGATGTAAAGATTCGATTCCTAATGAACAAACTATTTTATATATTCACTTTTGTTAATTTTTTAAATTTGAATGCTGCTGGGCAATCACTAGATCTTCTACTTAGCTTTGAAACAGAAAGAATGTTTGTTCGTCCGCTGGTTCCCCGTGATTACGAAGCAGCAAAAGCAGTTGATGCTTCTGATTCTAGCTTTGTGGATATTATAAAACATAACGCACGTGATTCACTTGTAACACAGGAACGTATTCTTGTGCGTTCGACAGAGATTGTAACATTAAGGAAAAATCAGGAGCTCAGTAACATTTATTACGGAGCATTTTTAAAAGGTTCTGACACTCTTGTTGGCCTTATTCATATTAAATTCTTCCATGAAAATCCAAATACTAAATGCTACTTAGGTACGGACGGAAAATATCATCGAGAACATCAAGGCAAAGGTTACGCTTCAGAAGTTAAAAAAGCACTCTTACAACGCTATCAAAATCTTGGAATAATTCCTACTATCGAAGGCGAAAATTCGCTGTTTTTAGGCTTTGATGGTCTTATAAGCTTAAGAAATAAAGCATCGTTAAAATACAACATTATAAATTGCGGATACAAAGTTGGTCGTTTATTTGGAGACCGCGTAGAAGTTTATTTCCCTTTTGTTGTTGAGCGTCTGCCTTACAAAAAAGGGTGTTCTGTTACATTTACTAATGATGCTGGAGTTTTTGTTACTAAAACAGAAGACACTTTTAATTCGTCTGTATTGCTTCATGATCGTATTATTGGTTCTTTGACTCAGTATCTATCAAGAGATGCTGCAACCTCTATCATTGGCGAAAAAGCCTTAAGGCTAGAATCTTTAAGAAACCTTGTGACAGCTGGTGATGATGCATTAAGAGAAGAAAATGTTTTTGTAATACATACATTAAGGCAATGTCCTGAATTGTTGGATGATGACTTATTAACAGGAAAACACGAACTTATTGTTGAATTATGTGTACAAAGCAATCAGGAATTACGCTGGATAAGGGCTTTTTACTATTCCCACTCTCCTGAGAACAGAAGAAAAATTAACGAAGGTATTGAGAATTTAAGAATAATAAGGTCACACCTTGGAATTCGTAACAATAGTTGGTGCTGTTTTTCTTAGTAAACGTATAGCAAAAGCTGTGCACCTCCCCCTTGATGAGCAAATCAAAATAAAGTATCCTTCAGGAATCCTTTGGAGAGGTGGCCGAGCGGTTGAAGGCGCACGATTGGAATTCGTGTATACGGTTAAACGTATCGAGGGTTCGAATCCCTTCCTCTCCGCCAGCAGTTTTCAAGGAAAAATCATGAAAAAAATTTTAAAATTACTCATCTTAATAAATGTATTTTCAAATATATTTGCTGGTGATGGCTCTAGTTTAGAAGAATTAGGAATACGATATGTTACCTTTATGCAAAGTGTGGGAGAAGATGACACAACAACCTATGAAAGCCAAGCCTCCAGAATTTTTGCTGAAAGCGTTGTAAAAATTGTAAACGATAAACAAATTCTTTCTACCCGTACTGGGCTTCTTGCTCAGTTACGACGTAACCGAGAAATAGCGTATCCTTGCATTTTTACAATTCAGAAAACATTGTGTGACGCAGATCAAAAAGTTTGCACTGTTCATTTCACATGGAATTCTGAAAAAATAGGTCCGCATAAAACAATTGTCTCTCTAAAGTTTGACGAAAATAATCAAATTACCGAGATTGATGCGGTTTATAATACTGCAGGTACAGATTTACATTCTATCGCTGACCTTGCCAGAAGATACAATGAATTTCAACAAAGCTACGGTCAATCGGAAGATAGAAATTATTCCGAAATCATCGAAGGCTTATTCAGTCCAAACTTCCAAAAAATTATTAAAAGAAAAGTGGAAGTTGCTAACAGAGATGCCCTAGAAACCCAACTCAAAGGCGTTAGAGATGTAGTGGGAAGCTGGACTATTGAAGTCAAAGACATAATTCCATCAGCAGATAATAAAAAATGCACCGTTCGATTTGTTCTTAACACTCCTGAAGCAGGCAGCTTCGATGTGCTTAAAGTTCTAAGCTCCAAAAATGGCAAAACTATAGATAAAGTGGATGAACTCTATGATCACATTCTTTAACTTTTTAGTATGCAAATATCTATAAGGAATAACATGAAAAATATTTTTAAAACACTAAGTGTGATTATTTTAGTTGGATTAATGAATCAGCCTTTTGCTGCTGAGGGTGCACCATCAAAACTAGAGAGTTTGGGTAAACGTTATATTCAATTTATGAGCGATGTTGGTAGTTTCGAAAACGAAGAATACGAAAGCCAATCCCATCAACTATTTGCTGAAAGCGTTGTTAAGATTGTGAATGGAGTCACTATTCTTAGTAAGCGCACGGAACTAGTGTCTCAGCTGAAAAATGCAAAAGTAGTGGCTTATCCTTGCATATTTGAGATCAAGAAAATACTTGTTGATGAGCAACAAAACACCTGTGCGATTAGCTTTACCTGGAACTCAGAAAAATTGGGGTTGCACACAACTACGGTTTTTTTAATGTTTGATGAAAGTGATAAAATCATAGAAATCAATGAGGTTTATAATACCTTTGGAGGAAGTACGCTAAAAAGGTCTATAAAAGAATTAGCAATTGCATATAACAAATTTCAAAATGACTTTGGGCAAGGTGTAAGTAAAGATTATAATGCAATTATCGAATCTTTGTTTAGCTCTGCTTTTAAAAAAATTGCTAATAGAACAGAGCTTGTCTCTGAAAGAGCAAGGCTAGAACAACAGCTAGCAGATGTTAAAGCAGCTGCTGGAAATTGGACCATGAGAGAGAAATCAACTATCCCCTCGGCAGATAATAAGCAATGCGTTATTTGGTATGTGCTTGAAACCGAAAAAGCAGGAAGTTTTGAAGTTATGGCTATTTTACGCTCTTCCAATGGGAATCAAATTGATTCAATAGATGAAGTGTATTTCCAAATACCATAAGCTGCATAACATGCTCCAGTTTTGTTAGCTGCGTAATTTTATGAAGGCATTGAAAGCTACTGCTTAAACATATATAGTAAACTCACATACAATAAGAGAGAGTTACATTATGTGGACGCGTTCACACAGCAAAGTTTATCAAAATGTTTCTGCGCAACAAATATGGGCCTTGTGGACCGACATTAATAAATGGCCGCTTTGGAATGCTGACCTTGAATACTGCAAACTTGATCAGCCATTTAAAGTTGGCAGTGTCTTCACGCTTAAGCCCAAAGGTGCACCTGCAGTACAAATTTCCCTTGTCGAAATTTCACATGAAAAAATGTTTACTGATTGCACTAAGTTTTTAGGCGCAAAAATGTACGGTAAACACGAAATGCATGTTGAAAAAAATGGACTTCGCCTCACAACCACTATAACAGTGACTGGAATGCTAAAATATTTATGGATTGCGCTAGTTGCACAAAAGATTGTTGACAAATTTTCCGTACAGATGGATACATTAGTACAATTGGCCCTTATTCAAAAAAGATAATCATATGAAAAAGCTTTTGTACACAGTGCCTTTTCTGCTTCTACTGATAGGTGGATATTTCTTGTGGCCTTCCTCTAAGCCAGCTGTTTCTAATTTGAATCAAGCAAGGTTAATGCTTTCAGAGCTTCGCGGGGGTGATTTTACTCACGCGGGTGATAGAGAGGCTGTTGATATGGTTATAACCAAAATAAAACAGGAAGCTTCAGAAGTTTTGAATGGCAATTGCTTAGATGTTGGTTGTGGTTTTGGAGGAACAGCTGATTACTTAGTAAAAAATGGCTTCAAACATGTCTGGGGTATAGATATAGACCCAGCTGTTATTAACTATGCAAAAAGCAAATATAAGCAGGTTCAATTTTCTTCCGTAGATGCCGCGTCTGTCAGTTTGAAATTTGATCGAGACTTCTTTTCATTTGTATACCTATTCAATGTTTTGTACGCAATTGAAGATAAAGTTACAGTGCTGCGCCAATTAGCTAGAGTTTCTAAGCCAGGCGCAATTCTAATGATTTTTGATTATAGCGTAGAAGAAACTACTGAACCGCTTCTTGACCTAACTGGAAAGGTCATGATGCCTATTCAAACAAAAAAAATAAAACAGCAGTTGTACGAATCAGGCTGGGAAGTTTTGGAAGTGCGTGACCTAAGTGGAACGTTTATTGTGTGGTACGAACAACTTCTTCAAAAACTTGAAGATAAAAATAAGGAAATAAAAGGGCACTTTTTAGAAAAAGATATTGCTAAATTTTCAGCGACATATATTCACATTTTGCACCAGCTAAACAATAAAACTCTTGGTGGCGTGTTAATTTATGCAAAACGCATTTAGCGCAGGCGCATGCCCAAATGGCAAAAACTTCCTTTGGATTTGAGGAGCCACAACACAGCCCAGGATTTTGCTTGTGGCAAGCAACGGTTGTTTGGCAACGATTAATTAAAAAAGCTATTGACCCCTACGGCGTTGCTCACGCGCAATTTGTGCTTATGGCAATTCTTTTGTGGATTGAAGAACATCATAAACAGTCAACCCAAGCGGTGCTTGTGAAAATGTCAAAGCTTGATAAAATGACTGTTTCTAAAGCGCTGAATACGCTTGGTGACAAAGAATTCATTACAAGAATTGAAAGCCCTAAGGATTCTCGTACCAAAGTCACACATCTAACAAATAAGGGCAGGGCGCTGATTCAGCAACTGGTACCAATTGTTGAAGCAGTCGATGCGCAATTTTTTGGAGGCTTGGAAAAAGCTGGCCAAAAACAACTTACTCAAGCGTTAGCATTACTGGTGGAATAATGAACACGATCTTTTTTAAAGTTATTGCTTACGAAACATCAGATTACGAAGCATCTGTTGCGCTGCGCCAAGAAGTATTACGTACCCCACTAGGACTAGTATTTTCCCCAGAAGAACTTGAAAAAGAAGTACTTCACATTCACTTAGTTGGTTTCAGTGATGATAAGCTAATCGCCACGGCTAGTTTAGTGCCAGAACAGACTGCTTGCAAAATGCGACAAGTAGCTGTGCACCCATGCATGCAAGGGCAAGGCATAGGTTCAAAACTAGTTGATTTTTGCGAAAGTTATGCAATCGAAAAAGGATACCAATCTATTCATTGCCATGCGCGTGAGTACGCCGTGCCCTTTTATACAAAAAAAGGATATGTGCCCGAAGGTGAGTATTTTATGGAAGTAAACATTCCTCACTTACACATGATAAAAGTGTTAAGTACGCTTTAAAAAATGTTGCCGTTCGGCTTCAGGGAATTTTTCAATTGCATAGCGTAACATTGTGCGGGGCATGGTTGCAGCGTGTTGGTTTAAAAACGTCTTGAGTGGTTCAACATCCCTTTTGCCCATTTCCCGTAGCATCCACCCGACGGCTTTATGAATTAAATCGTGAGAATCCGTAAGCAATATCTTTGCCAATTTTAGCGTCCATTCGAATTCATTCATTTTTATAAAATACCACGTTGCAATAATCGCAACTCTGCGTTCCCACATAACCGTTGAATTTGCTAAGGTAAGTAAAATGTCTTTGTCCGCTTTATGCAAGTGTTTGCCTACAATTAAATGTGCCGAGGCATCAACCAAATTCCAATTGTTTACCTGTTGAATATTATCCATATAAAATTGATAAATCACATCTGGTTCAGCAGCATATCTGTTGGTTAAAATTATTAACGCAAACAACCGTTCTTCATTAATTTTTGAATGCAGCAATACGTGTATGTTATCTAAGCCAATATGTTGAAATTCTTTAGCTAGTTTTCTAAGATTTGGCACAGATACGCCAATAAACTGATCATGCTCTGCGTAATCACCTGGCCCTGTTTTGAAAAACGTACCCAGCGGTGCCGCCGTGCTTTCAGCTACCTGTTTTAATTTTAATGATACACTAGCGTGACTCATGTAATTTGCCATCTTTAAGCTCAACAAAGCGGTCCATAGAATGCGCTAGCGTATGATTATGGGTTGCAATAATCGCTGCAATTCCTTGGTCTTTGACCAGCTTTACTAGCATGCTGAATACTTCAGATGCAGTTGATGGGTCTAAATTCCCTGTTGGTTCATCGGCAAGTAGTATTTTAGGGTTGTTTGCCAGGGCACGTGCAATGGCCACTCGCTGCTGCTCACCACCTGATAGTTGCTTTGGGCGGTGTTCTAACCTATGACCTAAGCCTAGCGTCTGCAGCAGCTCACAAGCTCGGTTTTTAGCAGCTTGTTTGCTAACGCCAGCAATAAATTGTGGTAACATCACATTTTCCATAGCACTAAATTCAGGCAACAAATGGTGAAACTGATAGACAAATCCATAGGTATGACGCCTCAATAGCGTGCGACTTTCATCGTTCAGCGTGCGAGTGGACTGTCCTTGAACTTGTATATCCCCGCTCTGTGGTTGCTCTAAAAGACCCACTAACTGCAAAAGGGTGGTCTTTCCTGCACCACTATTACCAACCAACGCAACAACTTCCCCGCCATTAACATTCAATGAACAGCCATTTAAAATGTTTAAAGTATTGTCACCTTGCGTGTATGAGTGTGAAATATTCAAAATTGAGAGCATGCGTTAAAGAAAATTAAGGGTACTACATTGACTTTTTGCACAAATTCTTGTATTTATCAACCGTGCAAAAATATGGAGTATGAAAAATGTTAAGGTTTCGAATGAAGATGTTGTCTAAAGAGAATTTAATGGCCAGAACAAGTGATATAGGGTCTTGTTTGGGATTGTTAGCTGGAAAAATATTGATTGTTGGGTTTGTTGTTGCTAGTGCTTATGGTTCGAGTGGTGTGGATCGTGATATTGATAGCAAAACAGGTCTTGGTTTGAAGCAATACGCTCAACAATTAAAAAATACAGCTGGACAACTTCAAAAACGCACCGAAGAGCTTCAAGAACAATTATCAAAGCGGTCAGCATCTTCAACTGAAGTAGATGTTATCGCTACAAAAGAAAATCTAGACAGTGCTTTAAATGAGGGGGGGCGTTTTGATAGTCCGCTTAAAAAACTTAACTCTCGCGCAAAAGCAAAAGATACGCCAGGACGAGGTACACTTAGAAGAGAAATTGTAGCGTTACAATTAACTGGCAACCAAGCTGAAGATTTGGCTATGGTTCTTCAATTGTTTAAGCGTTATGCAGATAGAAAAATAGCAACAAGTGACTCTACTGCTTTGGTCAGAAGAAGTGGTGAGCCACAGCCGGTTACTGTCGACTTAAGTGATATTCTAACTGCACTAAATTATGCTGCAGCCGGCGTTTTTGGTCAGCAAATGCAGTCACTATGCAAGCAATTTTATGTGCCAGTTTCTCTAGTACAGCAACCTAAAGCTCTAACAATAGATTTTGATCAAATTGCAAATAAATATATAAGAAAAGTAAAAGCAGCTCTTTTCCCAAAAGGAAAAATTTGGCAAAGAATTCAACCATACCAACCAGAGATTCTTGATAACGATGTTCTTTGCCAAATGATAGAGATCACCTTACATCAAACAGCAGGTCAATTCACTATCTCAGAAAAAGTGGAAGATATTTTTGATGCAAAAGAAGAGCTTGCTGCTCAACTGTTTAAAACAACATGCTCTACATTTTTCAATTACATGCGTGGTAATGCTAATAAAAAAACTTCAGCGCTTTTTGGGCGAGGAGATGACATTGATGTAGAAGACCTTCGCGAATTGCACAGAGAATTATCGAATATTTTTGATTCAAAATCATTACCTTCTTTTAGAGTAACCCATACACAAATTGATTTTGGCACTGAAAGAGTTCGACATTTGTCTGCAGATTCTCCCAGAATAGCTATGTGGGGATGGGAATTTCCGCTACTAAACACTCTTATTCAAAATGCTATGTGTCCCACTGGGCCACATCGTCCTTTGCCAGAGATAGGTGACGGATCATTTGATAGTAGTTCTTCAGTTCAGCGAATAGCTGAGGGGGCAGAAGAACTCTAACTGATATTTTGGCTTTCTTTCGCCAACATTTGGCAAAGATCCTTCACTTTTTTTGCATCCATGGCCGCCAAAATTAGGGCGGCCTTTTTCTTGCCCATTCGCTTCACAATCTCTTTTAAAATGGGCATATCCATTAAATTTAAAATATTGGCAGCTAGCTTAGGTTTCATAACACTGTACACTTTTACCAAGTCTTCGAGCTGCTTTTCATCTTTTTCTTTAAGTTTATCTAGCATTTTTAATAGGTCTTGTTTTAACAAATCAAAATGCTTTAGTTTTTCATTCATAGAAGACTCAGCTGCTTTTAATAACAAGGCTTGCTGCTTTAAAGCTTCTTCCCTTGCATTAATTTCCTTCGACCTTTTTGCAAGCTCTTGAAAAAGAACTATTTCTTCTGGCGCGCTTTCATTTAAAGGATCAAATGTTATTTTTGCTTCTTTTGGGGGCTTAGTTGTTTCTTGTTTAGAAGCTTCCACAGCGGGCTTTTCATTGCTAGGGGTAGCTGAAAGCACGGCGGCAAGAACTGCTGTCTTTGTCATTCTCGCAAAAGCGGGAATCCACATGTTAATAAACTCCATTCTCATCTATTGCTGACTCTGACTTTGTTCTTGCACAGGAGTATGTGTCACTCCTGCGTCTTTTGGATACCGCGAAATGACACGTTGCACGAATAAGTCCCTAGGGTCAGTAGCTTTGCTTATTTGTATTTCAGGGTTAATTTCTGCCTGTTTTTCAGTTTGGCGCATGCTTACAAGAACCGTTTGACGAAGGTTTTTTTCAATTTCACCAGCTTTGACAATAAGGTCGTCAAGACGGTAACTAATCCTATCGGCGTGTTCAATTAATAAAACAACATCTTCGCTTATTGCTTGTGCGTTTGGAATATAGGTTTCTATTCCTTTTTGACTTGTTTCTGTTGCTTGCTTTAAATAGCCAATCGCTTGGTTTGCGCCATTTAAAACCTGGGTCAATCGCTCAATAGAAGGGGCCAAAACAGTAGTGAAACCTTTTAAAGACTGTAACCTATCGCTAAGTCGGTAACAAAATCCAACCGCAATCATCAACAAGAAAATAATACCAACATCTAACCACATCATTATATCTCTCCGTTCTTACCAAATAAAATATCATCTACTTTAACGGCTACATGCCCATTCTTTTGTCCCAGCTTCCCCAATAGAAGCTGATGATTTTGACTACGCAAATGAATTGGGCTTTGCATATCAGAAGAAAGTACAATCTGTGAGCCTTTTTTCCAGCTCAACACGTCTTTTAGGCTAAATACTTCTGTGGGTAACGCTGCTTCAAGACTTACTTCAGCTTCACGTATTCGATCTGCCAAATGATCTTCCCAAATTTGATCACAGCCAAATTTTTCACCCATAAAATTTTGAATCAGTAAATCGCGTATGGGTTCAACGCTAGAGTAGGGGATTACAATGTCAAAATGCCCACTTCGGTCTTCCATTTCCAATTTAAAAACAAACTTCATTGTGACATTTTTTTCGTGTACTACTGCTGCAAAACGAGGGTTAGTCTCTAATCTTTCATATTGAAAATCAACAGCGCATATTGGCGAAAAGGCTTCGGTTAAGTCAGTTAATATGACCGCAATAAGTCTTTCTATTAAATTTCTTTCAAGAGTTGTATAAGGGCGTCCTTCTGCTCGACTGGTTGTCTGTGTACTTTTTCTGCCTCCTAGAAGCACATCAACTATTGAATAGACAAGCTGACTATCAATAGTGATCAATGCAGGAGTATCCCATTGCTTAGCTTTAAATACGCCAATCAAGCTGGGAAGGGGAATAGCATTAAGGTAATCTGAAAAACGAACGGATGTAACACGTGCACAGCTTACATCAACATTATCAGATGTGAAATTACGCAGTGATGTTGTTAGAAGCCTAACCAAACGATCAAACACCACGTCTAAAATTGGCAAGCGCTCTGAATGGATTTTTCCACCCTCAAGAATTGCTGCTATTTTTTTGTGTTGATTTTCTTTTTCTGTAAGCTTGGCCACGTCTTCATGATTTAAAACATCAGAGAGTGTGTTTGGCATGCTTAAAGGAGTTCTTCCTGTGGTATATTCCATGTGTGCCTACTGAATAATAAAATCTTTAAGGATTACCCGATGAATTTTAATCGGTCGCACAATATTGCTAATGCGTAAAAGTATTGCTTCTCGCATACGTTCAAGGCCAGGCCCTTCAAGGTCGCTTATTGATTGGTCGCGCAAATAAGACAATAGCTGATCAAGAATAATGGGCATGAAGTCCCTTATTCTTTCTTCGTCATCTTTATTATAAATTTGCAAATTAAAGGTTGCTCGCAGAATGTTTCCCTTAGGGTTTACAGAGCGGAGATTAACAACAATTTCTGGAATGGAAACGTAGCAATTGATTTCACGGTGGGTTGTATTATGATCTGAAAAATGATCATAAATGAACCAACCACCAACACAAAAGAGCAAAATAATGAACAGAATGGTGTTTACAAGCAACACTTTTGAAGATACTTTTTTCTTTCCAATACCTCTTTCAACAAGTTCTTCTATCTCATTTTTCAAGGTATAGCTGGTCTGATCAGCGTTTTCAGATTTATCTGTCATCAGTGTTCCCACTTTTCTTCTACCACTATCATCGTGAAATTTAATTAAAAATTTCTTAACTTTTACAATAATTGTCTTATAATAGAAAAAAATTTATCGATTAAAGGAGAAGTCGTTGATTACGAAACTTGATACTATTGATTTAAAAATTTTACAAATTCTACAAAAGTCAGGACGTATGACTAATGTGGATTTAGCAAAGCGTGTGGGAATATCTGCTCCACCATGCTTACGCCGATTGAAAAATTTGGAAGATGGTGGCGTTATTCAAGGATACCAAGCTAACCTCAATCCAAAATCACTTAGCTACAACATCACTCTTTTTGCTTCTGTTGGGCTAAAAGAAAACAGTGAAGCACAACTCAGCTCATTTGAAAAAGCTATGCATGGCATCGATTTGGTTCGTGAATGCTACCGCATAAGTGGTGAAGATGATTTCTTGTTGAAGATTGTTGCTCAAGACTTTGAGCATTATCAAAATGTTCTATCTAAAACATTACTAAATCTGAGCAACGTTGAACGTGTTCAGACAACAATTGTAATGGGTAACGCTAAAGCAGAGCCAGGAATTCCTGTAGCTGTTTATGAAGAAGCTGCGTAATTCATAACTAATTTTTTCCCGTTCTTTATATAAAAGGACGGGAAAATTTTTATTTCTTTATCATTGAGCCGCCACGCCTGTTTCAATAAAATTTTCTTTTTGCTACCCTTAATTAGTTAATAAAAAAATGCAGACTTGATGTTGAACATATTGCATGATTGGTGTACTCGAAGTCACTTGTATGGCTTTGTATTGCGAAAATCTGTGCATGGGCAACTTAGAGATATTCATCAAGACAGCTGGCCTTCTGTTGCATGGAATGTCAGGAGTTTGAGCGCTGGCCTTTACCAAGTGTGTGGTGCAACCCTAACAATAGCTGAAGTTCTCAAAAATTTAGCCGAACCAAAAATGGATCCTCCAACTGTATGCTTGCATACTTTCGATTTCATACGCGATCTACACACCCTTGGCGATAATAATAGTCGGCGTCTTACAAGGCAGTGCATTACCCATTGGATAGAAAACAATAGTCAGTGGTCGAATAAACCCTGGAGAAGTCCAAGCTGGAACCTTGATATTTTAGGATATCGTCTTTGTAATTGGTTGGGATTTTATGAATTTTTTGCCCATAGCGCGAATCAATTGTTTCGTAAAAAACTCATTTCCTCAATTGGTCAGCAGTATCGTTTTTTAAAGCGACGATACTCTAGTTTGAAAGACCCTATTAGTCGCTTTCGTGCATTAAAAGGGTTGATTTATGCAGGATGTGCACTTCCAGGAGAGCAAAATCAGTTAGGCAAATGGATCGAAAATTTACATAAATGCTTGCAAGAACAGCTTGATGACAATTTTAATCAGCAATCGCGTCATCCCGGAACTGTTGTTCTGTTATTACGTGATCTAATCGATTTACGTTTGCTGCTTCGTCATTTCTACGCAGGGCAGGTTGATTATTTAAATGATTACATCATTCATTTGGCGCCAATTGTTAGGCACCTCCGTCATGGAGATGGCGCATTAAGTTCATTTACTGGCAATGCAACGCAACGATTAGAAGCTTTTTGTAGTCCTGTGCTGGGTGATGGCCTAATAGATATGGCTCTGTCCTTGGCTGATAGCCGTGTGGTGCTGCCTGAACCTGTTGCCATGGGATATGTTCGCTGCTCAACTAAGACAGGATTTATTTTAATCAATACTCAACCCACAACCCTCAACACAACTCTTCATGATTGGTATGTAAAATCTACCGGCGTTTTAGATTTTGAGTGGTCAGAAAGGGCGCAACGGTTGCTTACTCGGTGTGACGCAAGCGTGCATGCGCACGGTTCAAATCATTTCATGCACCTAGAACAGAAAAAAAAGCAAACTCTCAAAAGTGAAATTATTCATGAAAAAGGTCATGCGTTTTTCTCAGGAGAATACCAAATAAATTGCAGTCCAAATAAGAATGACTTATATGGTGCTGTTTTACAGGTTAAGCGAGATTTGTATATTTCTCCAAACGGTGATATCCGAGGAGAAGAATTTTTTATTTTATCTCAACTGGGGCAGGGGAGTGTACGTTTTTTAGCAGCTCCAGAGCTAGAGTGGCGAATAGTCCAAGAAACCGAAAGCGCCTTTTTATGCAGAAAAATTAGCGAAGAAAAACCACAAAAACCAGAACATTTGAAAAAATTTCTATGCCAAGCTGATGCACAATTACATATAGTAGACGTTTTAGGTTTTAATGCATTGTGTGTAACATTTCCTTTAAATGCTAATCAACAAACATCTGTAAAATGGGCGCTATCACCTATTAGCTAACCTTTTTAAAGATCGGGTTGCTTCCTTCATGCAAAAAGCTCACATAAGCCAATGTTTGCCCCTTTTCATCTGATCCAAATTCAATAAAGTGTGGGTCTGTGCGCGACATGTTGCCGTTAAACTCCCAGCCATTAAGCGTAAATTCATCGGCATTCCAGTGCACAATTTTGCATGAATTATCTTTTATTTTAAGCCGCAATCCATTTTCTGTTGCCTCAATTTTCATTTCTCCGTACAGCTCATTAGTGTAGGTGCCTACATAAAATTTATCAGCTTTTTTGGGAGATGGGCTCTGAAGCTTCTTATTGGATCTTTGTGCAATTATTTTTTTAAAAGTCTGATCCTTTTTTTCTAAATATTCTTTACTCCAGTCTCGCTCTTCAAGTTCCAAGAAGAAATTTAAAAAAACATTACGCAAGGCTTCCGGAAATAAATTCAAATTGAAATGCCCTAGGTTTGTTAAAATGCCAACAGCAAAGCCAGCAGAAGGACACATAAACATAAAGCTTCGTTGTCCTGTATATCCGCCCATATGTTCAAATACATGCGTAGTTTTTTCTCCAACTCCATAATCGTACATAAACCAGCCCATTCCATATCCCACATCTTTCATTAATTCTGGGGGGAATTGCATATCTTTCGGTTTAATTTTTGTGTGCTTAACCACAGATTTGCGCATGTCATTTATGTGTTCCTCGGGAATAATTTGAACACCATTATGTTTTCCGTTATTTAGCTGGCATTGAAGCCAAATTCCAAAGTCATACGCGCTTGTATTAATGCCCGAGGTGGAAGGAAATACATATACTAAAGGATCAAGGCCTATGCAAACAGCATTACCTTCTAAATCTTTATCATGGCAAAGAGCTATATTTTCATCAAATCCAAAAATTCTTTTCACTGAGTTCCAAAGTGAATTCTCTTGTTTAATAAGTGTGTGTCCGGCAGAGCTTCTTGTCATGCCTAATGGTTGATAGATATATTCTCTTAAAAGCTCTTCATAGCTCTTGTGTGTAACTTCTTCCATGACTAATCCCATAAAGCCAAACATTTGGTTGCTGTACGTATAGTCTTCTCTAAATCGGCTATCAAACGGAATTTGGTGAATTTTTTCTATAATTTCTTTTGTTGAAAGCCCAGCCTTCATTAAACTGTCGCCTGCAAAGCTTCCAATTCCCATGCGATGACTGATTAAATCTTGTAGGGTTGCATGTTTGGAAGCTTCCTTATTGGCCAGTTTAAAGTCAGGTATATATTTCCTAACTGAGTCTTGCAGTGAAAAGAATTTTTTTGCTTCAAGGATTCCAGCGAGAGAAGCTGTAAAATTTTTGGTAAGTGACGCTACTTGAAAAAGTGTATGCTCGTTAACGGGCTTATTTTTCCTTACTTCTCTAGTGCCAAACCCCTTGCTTAACAAAACTTTATCTGGGGTAACAATCACCACAGCCATGCCCGGGATGGCCCATGTTGGCATATTTTTCTCTATATACTGCATAAATTTAGGCAAAAACTGATTAATACGTTGTTCCGTGGCTGTCGTGGCAGACAAAACAAAGTTACA
>Ga0247837_1005572_pt1 | contig 18706 bp, 17 predicted proteins | sample LaCtaG_2_FD_187115 | JGI IMG/M metagenome (GOLD analysis project Ga0247837, IMG submission 187115) | Freshwater microbial communities from meromictic Lake La Cruz, Castile-La Mancha, Spain - LaCruzMarch2015_14.5m | ecosystem: Environmental > Aquatic > Freshwater > Lake | place: Spain: Castile-La...
TACGCCGTTTAACGGTCTTGGAGTATATGATAATGGTACTGTGAGAGAAGTAAGTATTGGAGGAGGAAGTTGGGGTGCGCCAGACGCTACAGTAGTAAATGTTTACGCGGGACCTTATAGCGAAACTCTTAACTCTGCACCATTTCCTATAGCGACATTTAGCAATGATGGTCTTGTTTCTTTAACAGGAAGGATTTCAATAGGAAACGCTGGAGTAACAAATGCTGCGAATCTTTTTGTTAACAATAAAGGCGTTGCTACAGCGTTAGTGCAAAATACCACAAACTCTCTCAACTCAGTGATTCAATCAGATACGTCATCATCATTCTTTGGAACGAGCACAAATCATGACGTAAATTTCATGACCAATAGTATCTCAAGATTAAGAGCGAGTGCAGCAGGAGAAATTTTCATCACAGGTCGCACATCAATTGGGTCAAGCACTTTATCTGGCGTTGTAAGTAATCATGGTAAATTAATCGTAACTGACGCAGGATATGATAACATCGTACTTACTAACACGAGCAGTAATGCAACGGATAAAGGCGGAGTATTAAAAGGAGCAAGAAAAACGAATTCATTTACGCCGTTTAACGGTCTTGGAGTATATGATAATGGTACTGTGAGAGAAGTAAGTATTGGAGGAGGAAGTTGGGGTGCGCCAGACGCTACAGTAGTAAATGTTTACGCGGGACCTTATAGCGAAACTATTGACGGGGCAGGTGGCTCGATTATGGAAATAAATGGAAATAAACATGTTTCTATTGGTAGAAGTACAAGTTCATCTATCACAGCAGGAACATTAAGGGTTATTGACTCAAGCGAAGCATATAAAGGTATTGTATTGAGTAATACTATCGCTAATGGCGCAAATAAAATAATGACAATTGGTTGCGCTAGGTGGAATAACGCTAGTGCTCCATTTACAGTTATTGGCGCAAATGACAACGGTCTATTAAAAACAGTAAATATAGGAGGTTCGGCTGATTCTAGTTCCCCAGATTCTAATATTATTGATTTTTGGACAGCAGTATCAGGCACGACTAATGTGAGGAGAAGGATGAGAATTTGGCATACAGGAGCAGTTTTAATCGGCTTGACAGAACCATCAACCAACCCCGCAGCCCTTAACCTTCAGGTAAATGGTCGAATTGGATCAACGAGCTCTAGTTTAGTTACCATATCGGATATTAAATACAAAAAAAATATTCATCCATTTAGCGGGGGTTTAAATATAATAAATAATTTGAGCCCGAAAACCTTTACTTGGAAAGAAAACCAAGGACTAGTAAATGCATATAATCCAACTACAAATAAAATCGAGACTTTAAGAGAGGCTTATTGTTTTTCTAAAGGAGTAGAAGTTGGATTTATCGCGCAAGAAGTACAACAGGTAATTTCAGGTGAAGCTTGGTCTGAAAGTATAATTCAACCTTCTACGCGGCCGCCTGTATACGGTTTTACTGGAGAAGTTTTAGCTGAAGAAGAAAAATATCTTGCATTTGCAGAAGGTAATTTAATAACTATATTAACATCAGCAATCAAAGAATTATCTTTAGAAGTTAATAACTTAAAAAGTAAGGTATGGCATCTAGAGTCTAATATTAGCAATAATTAATATTAGATATTACATATTTTTTCTTTTATAATAATGTGTAATATCTTATGAAAACTATGCTATCTAAAATATTTGGCCCCAATTGGAGATCTAGCTCATCTGGAATAGCCACAGTTGTAGCAGTTAGCACAGCAATAGCAATTCACTCTGATCCAACATTAATACATTTTCTTCCAGATATTGCACAACAATACATTAATGGCATAGCAAGATTAGTAGCCGTAGTTTCTGGTATTATTTTTGCATTAACTGTTAAAGATGCAGCTGTTACAGGAGGATGCGTTCCTCAAACAGAAGAAGCAAAAGATAGAACAAATGGAGAAAATATATGAATAAATTACAATTAGCCGCAGTTGCTCTTTTGAGCGTATTTCTTGGTGCTTGCGCCACAACCAATACTGGAAAAGTTGATGTTGCAACAAGCGTGGAAAATACTCTTCCTTATGTTAAACCCGCAGTTATACTTGCTTGTACAGTTGTTCTTGATCAAGCAGTTTCTGGTAACGATAGAATCGAAAAAGCTAAGATGATTAATAATGTTGCAAGTATTGTTGAAGGACTAACGCTTGGAAATGCTCCAACTCCAGCAGAATTACAAAAAGCTCTTAACGATTATCTTCCAGCAGAAAAAACTCATTGGGCAAATTATGTTACTGTAATCAAAGATCTTTATGCTCAACAATTTGCTAGATTAGATGGAAATGGTGCTCTTGCAGTAAAGGTACTTAACGCTATTGCATCTGGATGCAAAGATGCTACAGCAAGTTACGTAGAGTAATCATGCCAACTGGAATACTCCAAGCTTTACTATCAGCAGTATCTGGAATATTCGCAGCAATCAATAACGTGTTCGGAGCAAAGAACACAAAAGAAATGAAAGACCGTCAAGAAGCTCAAAAAGAAGTTGACCATCAAAGTGAAATAGAAAATGCAGTAAAGGAAAAAGACCTTGAACAAGCTCGCAAGCATATTAGTTCTTAATTTTTTTCTTGTTGGATGTGCTACTGTAACACCAAATAAAATACAAGATGACAAATCATCTTATGATGCAACTACTCCAAAGCAATATGATAAAGATAATGGCGGATTAATTTCTTTTGTTGGTGATGATGCACTTATTACTCGTCAGGCGCGCGAACGATATAATAATCTAATTAAAATGTACAGAATCAAATTCAAAAAAGAAAAAGCAATTGATCTAACTGAAGATGCTGGAATTAAACCTTATAAAGATAATTTCGGCAATGAATTATTTCTTATTAGTAGTGAACATCTTGTTTATTTTGGTGTTATGAACTCTTGGCTAAAAGAAAAAGTACCTCAAGATAATATAATAGATAAGACAATAGATAAAATAAATAACTAAATAATAAATGTTAAACGATAAATCCCTTAAACTTATTCTTGAATTTGAAGTCGGCGGTGGAGAAAACTATTATAATAAATTTTTAAAAAATCCAGCATGGCCAGGAGAGCAAAGCGGAGTTACGATTGGCGTTGGTTATGATTTAGGCTATGTTAACAAAACAGAATTTAGTGAAGATTGGAAAGATCTTTCTAAAGAAATTTTTGATAGACTATATAAAGTAGTTGGCATTAAAGGATACAACGCTAAGAATCTCATACGAGGATTAAAAGATATAACTATTCCTTGGGATCTTGCACTAAAAGTATTTAATAATAAAACAGTAACTAAATTCTATAATTTAACACGCCAAACTTTTCCTAATTTTGATAATCTTCCAGAAGATGCAAAAGGCGGATTAGTTAGTCTTGTATTTAATCGAGGAGCAGCCTTAGAAGGTGATCGCCGTCGTGAAATTAAATTAATAAGAGATGGTATGAAATTAGTATCTAATTACGATCAAAAAGCATTAACCTTTATAGCTAATCAAATAAGAAACATGAAAAGAATATGGGCTGGAGGAAGTATAGAAAAGGGCATGAGCCGTCGCCGTGATGCAGAAGCTAAGATAATAGAAGAATCCTTAAAAGTGTAATATATCTCATGGCCTTTAAAATAAGCAGAACGCCAAATTGGTATAAAAATCTTTTATCAAGAGATATTGATTCTGCAATAAATGGTTTAACCGCAAATGATTCAACAAAGCTTATTTTTAGTACAATGCAACCAAATGGAACTTGCTGTAATGGAGATAGTTCTACTGATCCAGTAAATCCAGTCTTTACAAGAAGCACTACTTGTTGGGCAAAAAATATAGATACTTCGCCAATATCTCCTTGGAATAATGGAGGTGGATATGCAGAGCCTTTAAATGCTGGTGGATTTGGTGGAGTAGGTACTCTGATTAGTCCAAGGCATATTTTATTAGCAAATCATTTTCAAATAAAAGTTGGTAAAAAATTAATTTTTGTTGCTATGGATAATACTTGTTATATAAGAACCCTATCAAATTCTTTACAAGTAAGTAACACAGATGTAAGAATTGGATTATTAGATTCAGATTTACCAGCAAATGTAAGTTTTTGCAAAATAGGAAGTCAAGTTTTATGCAATCAACCCACGCTTGAAAATAAATTTCCAACATTCTCTAGTAATGTTTCTAAAAAAGCTATTATTGAAGAAGGTTATGTCCATGCTAATAATCTATTAGTTTTTGGAGCATCTTCTGATTCTCAAAGAGCAAATTTTTTTGAAGAATCTGGATCTGGAACTTCTGGTAATCCGATATGTTTTGTTTATGAAAATAAACTTATAATAATAGGATATAGATATACTTCTATTGGAGGTTTCACTTTTGTTCCTAGTTATATAAATGAAATCAACGCAGTAATGAGTACTCTTGGCGGCGGATATCAACTTAGTGTTTTTGATTTAAATCCTACATCCCCACAGAATAAATGTTTAATTAAAAAAAATAGTATTGGCGGTGGTAAAGTAAAAACTACTTCTTTATCAGATTCTTATCCAGGTCTTATTAGATCGCAAACTATGGGATTTGATATTTTTGGAATAACAACAGCTAATACAGATGCTTCAACAGCTAGCGATATTAATTCTGGAGAAGCGTGTCAAAGAACATTTATACTAACAGTAATAGGTGACATAATTTGGGAATTTTTTGGACAAATCAGTGTTGGAACAGGTCCAAAAGTAGGATCTCCAAATGATTGCATAAATACATATTATAGCGGTTCATATTATAACATGAGGGAATCGACTTTAAGATATAGCAATGGTTTATGGACTTTATCAGTAAAAAGCACCCAGATGTTTAACTCTACTTTTTATTCATTTACAGCAGTTGGAACAAGATTTAAAATTCCTACAAATTATACTCAGGGAGTATATATTGCAGCAAATCCAACTGCTCATATAGAGTGTAATCCGTACGGATGAAAAAACTAATATTAATATTGCCGCTATTTTTATTGATATCTTGTTCTGAACCAAATTTAGATACTAGAGAATTACCAACTAAATACCCAGAAACACCAACTATGGGTTCTGCTGATGATGTAACAAAAGAATTATATAAAAAATGAATATTAAAATAGGCAAAGGCGGAAGTGGTAAAATTACTTCTACAAAAGGTGGAAGTGGCAAATTAAATGAAAAAAAATACATAGATCTTTTGCCACCAAATTTTATTAGTAAAGTAACTCTTTCTGGCGGAACCTATAGCAATGGAACATATACAAGAAGCTCTGGAGGAGCAACAACTTTTAATGGGCCAAATGGAAAATATATAGAAGTTTATCAACTTAATAATAGAGCGCCTATTTATTCTACTTATGATCCAAGTTTTCCAGAACATCCGATTGTAATATATGTATCTTTTGACGAAGGAAACACTTGGATAAAAGAAAACGCGGGTGATGTAGACGCTGGAACTCCACCAACAAGCGTAATAGAAAATGCTCTTACTTTTCTTTTTGATCCAATTTTTTATAATAACATAAAAGATGAGTCACCATCTATTCTTTATGGAGGAAAAGCTGTTGATGCATATTATTTAAATCATTCAATTCGAGATTATCAATACAATAATATTGTTCCTCAATTAGGAGATGTAAATGCAATTCAATATGTGCAAAACAAACCTATTGGTTTTAAAAAATCTGGTTTTAAAAATAATACTTTTAGTTGGATAAAAGATTCATCTTCAAATAATGATTTAGAAAATGGAAAAAATGATAATTTCGCAGGTACAATGATGTATGAAGATTTACTTAGGCCACTGCTAACTTTAACGAAACCTGGAAATACAGATCTTTTTTCTAATTCTACAACTTCTACTTTTATATGTTTTGTTAGATTACAAAATCCAATAACCCATAAAAATCCAAATAATCCATCATTTTTAGTTAGAGAAAAAAGAGGATTTTTTGCAAAAATAGGCAATGTAGAAATTGGATATAGATCTCCATATTATAATATAGTTGGCGAGCCAAGTTATAAAGGAGTCTTTAATAATTTTAGCTTTGTTTTTAATTTTGGAACCAACTCATATATTCAAATCCATAACAGTACATTTATGACTGATTTTAAATTTAATTTTAATCAAATGTATTGTATAGCTATAGTAAAAAATAATTCTGAAATGAAATTTTATATTAATGGAGAACTGCAAAATATGGCTTATTTGAAATTTAATCCATTAACAAATAATCCTCATTGTGGAATTGGGGGTAGACCTAGAAGATTATATTCATCACGTAGAATAGATGCTCCTGTTGGTCCAGGATTTAAAAAGACTAATGGATCTGTTTATAATCCAACTAATATGGGTGGACTTACTCCAATATCAACTAATCATTCTATTAATTGCAGTTTTCAAGGATCTCAAATAATTTATGGTAAATCTAATATGTTCAGATCCTGGAATCCTCGAGGAGTTAAAAGATTAAAAAGATATTTAAATAATTTAGATATTGGTGTAAATATAGCGTATAATATAGCTCTTTCACAGTCTCAAATAGTTGAAATATACGAAAACTTTAGATATCGTTATTAGGATTTGTTCTTGCTACCAGGGACTTGGTGGTTCAAACGTGGTAAAAAAGATTAGCATAATGTTCTATCCGTTATGCTAATTAAAATTAGATTTAATTTACCTGTTAAGTGTATAATATATAGATGAGTATTACCAATCCTGATAATTTTGGTTTTGAGTCTATAGACGCTGCTAGGTCTGGCCCAAAATCATCTGCTCAAACTCCATCTAAACCTAGCGAAAGAAGAAAAGGTTCTTCTAAAAACAAGCCTGGTAGCGCTGGATCAAAAAGCGATAAAGCTATTGAATTTTCTAAAAAAGTTATAGAAGCTCTCAAAAATAAAGTCAAAGAGCATAATAGCAAAAATAAGAAAAAAGTCACACTTGGTCAATTAAAAAAAGTTTTCAGAAGAGGTGCAGGTGCATTTTCTTCCTCTCACAGACCAGGACAATCACGAGTTTCTTGGTCTATGGCAAGAGTAAATACTTTTCTTAGAATGGTAAGTGGTGGAAAAGTAAAAGATTCTTATAGAAAAGCAGATAGTGATATAGCAAAAGCATCAAAAAATGATTATATAATAGAAGCAAATTTTGAACCAAGCGAAGAAGATTTTAATGAGGCGCATGAAGACATTAAAAATTATAATTTAAATAATTTTGATTTTGAATCTCCAGACGAGCTTTATCTTGATGATGAAGAAGATGGAATATCAATATATGGATTAGATACTATCATTTAATATTATGAATTTAAAATACACAACAACTTTTGCAAATCTTCAAATTAAACCTATAGTTAGTGAAGATAAAGACAAATATTTATCGTTAGCCTCTATTAATAGCTTAAAGAAATTTTTGCCAAATATTGACACAGATAAAAATATAGATCTATTGCCAATCGCATTTGATGCTTGCGTTGTTAATAGAGTAAATAAAAATGGAGATGTTATAAACTCTCTGACCGCGGCAGAAATGCTGAAAAATTTTATTAATAAACCAATTAATATTGAGCACGATAGATCAAGAGTTATTGGTTGTGTATTAACAGCAAGCTTCAGTAAGTTTGGAACTAATGAAGAGTTAACAGAAGATGAAGTCAAAGACATTAAAGAGCCATTTTATATTACTTTAGGTGGAGTAATTTGGAAAATTATTAATCCTCAATTATCGAATCTAATAGAAGAAAGTAATGATCCCTCAAGCGAAAATTATATGAAAGTAAGTGCAAGTTGGGAGCTAGGATTTGATGAATATGATTTAGTTCTTTTAAAAGATGCTAATAAGAATTTAGAAGATGCTAGTTTCGTATCTGATGAAAAAGAAAAACTTAAATTAAGCAAAAACCTTAAAGCTCTAGGTGGCTCAGGTAAAGTAGACAATAGCACATATATATATCGTCAAGTTATTGGAGACGTTATTCCATTAGGCATAGGCTTAACCTCTAATCCTGCTGCAGATGTTCAAGGCGTGGCTGTACAAGACGATAAAGTAGCTATTATTGATTTTAAATCAAAAGAGGATCTTTCTGATTCTTCTAGTATTAATGAAGATAATACTTCACAAAATGATGAAAACACTGTAAAAGAAGAAGGAGTTATAAATAGAATAATTATGAAAATAGAAAATATAAATCAAATAACAGATGAACTTTTAAAGCAAGCAAGTGCTTCTAGCATAACTGATTTCATTCAAGAAGAGCTCAAAAAAGCCTCAGAGACTTTTGTTTCTGAAAAGAATGAAAAAGATAATGCTATTAAAAGTACTCAAGAAAAATACGAATCGCTTTCAGTTGAAAGTAAAAAAGTAAAAGAAGAACTAGAGAAATTAAAAGCTGCTCTTGCTAAATTAGAAGAAGAAAAACTTGCTAAAGCAAACGAAGAAGCCTTTAATATTCGCATGGCTTCTTTTGATGAGGAATTTGACCTATCTAATGAAGATCGTCAAGTTCTTGCAGCAGATATTAAAGATTTAAACGATGAAACTTTTGCCGCTTATAAAAATAAGATGGCAGTTTTAATGAAAGAAAAAAGTAAAACTGCTAAAAAAGCAAAAGAAGATGCTATGAAAGCTAAGGCTTCCCAAGAAGAAGTCAAAGCTTCTGCATCACCAGAAATTTCTGCAACCGAAGTTGTAGACGAAGTTATTGATAATGCTAAATTAGAAAAAACTTCAATCCCAAATTCAACAACAGCCCCTGAAGCTTCGCTACGCGAAAAATATAGTAAGGCTTTTGGTCTAGAGGGATTTGATATCAAATAAACAAGGAGAAAAATATATATGGCACATACACTCAAACCATTCAGAGATTACAATGAACACAATGTAATCAATTTATTTGCTGTCCAAGCTAATCAAGACGCTAATGGCGTTATTGCTTCTGCTGGTACAGTAGTTAAAGTCGCTGGCAACGGTTTTCAACCAGTAGTTGCAGGACTTGGCGGCACAGGTTTTCTCGGCGCAGTTCCAGTTGATCTAGCTGGCGGCGCTGGTTCTACCTACATGAACGTCGTTTCAGACCGTTTTGCTTTAACAGCAAAAGTAGTCCCTGCCGCATCTGGCAGTCTAGCTCTTGGAATTACCCTTATGGGCGTTCAAGAATATGATGAAAACGGTGAAAAATTACTATTTAGTCCACGCAAAGCCGCTGAAAAAGGCGTAGTTGTTAGTGGTCAATCAGTTCCAGTTCTAACAAAAGGAATGGTAACTTATAGTGGTTCACTAATTAGCAATCAAGCTAGCGCTGGTGACGGAGTTTATCTCAGTCCAACAGCTGGTGAACTAAGTACTACTGCTGGAAATCAAACAAGAGTCGGAACTCTACTTGGTACACCAGTAAATAATACAGCTGTAGTTAACCTCAGCTTCTAATCCATAAGGAGATTAATAAAAAATGAAAATCAAATTAAAAAATACACCTGAGCAAATCGAGCTTATCAAAGCTATGGGTAGCAGAGATGGTACCGTAGCAAAAGAAGCTTCTGAAGCTTTCGCCGCTTTCATTGGACCCGTAGTAAGTAAAGTCCTAATGCAAGCTGGAACCGCTAGCACAATCTATAGCGATTCACCTTACGATGAAGACGATAATCCTAGCCTTCCTCTAGATTTGTGGCATGATCAAACACAAGATCACGTTACAGTTTGGAGTCAAAATGTAGCTGGAGGCCTCCCCTCTTCAACAGTAGAAGGTTTTAATGAACTTAAAATCTCTACATACCGTTTAGATGCAGCAGTAAGTTTCTTAAAACGCTACGCTCGCAGTGGACGTTTAGATGTAGTAAGTAAAGCAGTAGAACGTATGACCAACGAAGTTCTTGTAAAACAAGAGCGTAACGCTTGGGCAGTAATTCTAAAAGCTCTTGCTGAAGCAAGATCAGCAGTAGTTGGTTCTAATCTTGGAGTAGCTGGTGGTCAAATCATCACCGCTGCAAACCCTGGAACATTCGTACTAAATGATCTTAACAGACTAATGACTCTAGTTAAAAGAATTAATACTTCTTACGCTGGTGGCGCAACAACCGATACTTACGGATTAACAGATTTATTTGTTAGCCCTGAGATCAAAGGTAACATGCGTTCACTCGCTTATAATCCTCTAAGTGGTGAAAACCTTCCTGATTCAGTTCGTGAAGGAATTTATCGTGGTGGAAATAGTGAGTTCTACGGAGTGTCAGTACACGAACTAGTAGAACTTGGCGTTGGACAAAAATATAGCGTTCTATTCAATGCTTATGGCGCTTCAAGTCTCAGCACAAACTGGGCAGTAGGCAGTAAGCAAATCGCAATCGGACTAGACTTGAGCAAAGAGGCATTCATCCGCCCAGTAGCTCGTCAAGCCGAAAGTGGTGGCACATTCACTGTTCTTCCAGATGATCAATTCGTAGCCCGTTCTGAAAAGACTGGCTTCTACGGATCACTAGAAGAAGGTCGTGTTTGCGTAGATGCACGTTCCATAGTTGGATTAATAGTCTAATTAAAAGATAAATCTAATAGAAAGGCCCAACAGTTAATTCTGTTGGGTCTTTTTATTTTAGACATTAATAAATTAAAATTATATAATATACTAAGGAGATTTAAGAATATTAATGAAAAATAGAAGCAAAAAATTAAACGAACTAAACCAGACTCATGGAAAAATAGAAGACACTCAGCATAAAACTTTAGACCAAATTTGGGGCGATGATGGTTCATCTAAGTATAAACAACAAACAGAAGAGCAATACTTAAGTTATGTATCTGACTTAAATAAAAGTGATTTGCAAGCTCATGCAAATAAGCTAGGATTAATTCCAGTAGATAATAGAGAATTGTTAACAAAAAGACTATTAAGCGAATATAAGAAATTTATGTCTGCATATAAGATTCCTGTTCAAGCTCAAAATGAAATTAAATTGTCGAAAGATGTGAAAAATATTTTATCCGAAGGAAAATAAGTTAAAATTTTTTTTTCGGTGTAATTAATTAGTAATATAATGAATCTATCTGGCAAATACTACTTACCGATTATAACAGCAGATCCCGCTAATCCTCGGGTAATGGAAGCAACGAACATTGGCTTGTTTTTAATGAAGGATTGTTTTGGAAGAGATAATTTATACGTCTCTGGAATGGGTGGAAAAAGTTTACTACAAGGTCCAAATTTTATTTGGTCTAATACAAAATTAAATACAATTGAATATTCTTCTCCAGGAAGAGAGCCTGTTACTGGAACATATAGTTGTCCAACTGGCGCAATTATTATGGCTGACGATAGTTACATTAGTGGAACAAATTATTCTACTATTTTTGGTGGATTTAGAAATCTAATATCAAGAACAAAAGAATATGCTTCTGGCGAAGTCGTAGATACAACAAATTTAATTTTAAATAGTTTATATTCTCAAGCTCTTGATTGCGATCAATCTTCAATTCAAAATAGTTACAATTCATTAATGTTGAGTTCAACAGGATCTAGTATTGTAAGTAGTTCTGGAATAGTAATTGATGAAAATAATGTTAACACATATATATTAAACGCATCTAACAAATATATTGAAGGTGGAAAAAATGGTATATTTATGGTTACCGATGGAGATGATACTCCACAATATTTTAATGATTCAAGAACTGCAAATTTATTATTTTCAAATGGCGTAAGAATATTTCCTAGAATTAATATTTCTACCGATCCAGCATACGACTATGTAAATGTTAAAGATTCATTAGATACAAGAGTAAGAGCATCGGGTTTATATAAAGTCATATTAAGCGGTGTTAGTGGTAATGTAAATCTATCTCAAGTTTGGGATATAAGTAATTTATATACTGTACCAAATAGATTCAGCGACATAACAATTGGAACATCAAATAAATCACCAATTTATTATGACGTTACTGGCATGTCTCCTTCTTGGGGAAATAATACAGCTTTTAGACACTTGACTCAATCCGTTATAGTCGGTCATGGAAACATAGGATGTAATGAATCAGCAGTTTTTGGCGGCAGAAACACAATTAAATCACAAGTTAATTCTAATTCAAATATTAATTTTATTTTAAATCAAGAAATAGGAATTAATCCAGCAGACAAAAATGTAAGTGTATTTGGTTTTTATAATTTTGTTACTGGAACTGACACAAGCGTATTTGGATTGAGAAATACTATTATTGGTGGTTTATATAGTAATCTTGTAATAGGCACACAAAATCAAATTCTTCAACCTTCTGGCGATTTAATAGACGCAGGTAATGGCGCATTAATTTTTCCATCTTCTTTAAAATTAGATCCAAAAGCTTCAGAAGCTATATTAATTGGAAATAATAATTGTGAAAAACTTGGAGAAGACGTTACTATTTTAGGAAATAGCAATAAATCCACTTCAGCGCAATCAGTTATAGTTGGAGGATCAAATAGCGTAAGTGGAATGCAGAATTCTAATTTTGGAATGATGAATTACGTTGAAGGCGACTTTAATGTTTCTTTAGGCAAGCAAAATTCTACAGTAGGAATATTTAATAATACTTTTGGACAATTTAATAGCCATATGAAATTCACTGGATTTTCTGGGGTAGCTAACTACAATACTGCAATAGGATTTAGTAATTATTTAGGAGCAACTTACTCTACAGTTGTAGGAACAAGCAATAAAATCATAGATTTAAATGCAACGAATAGCGGAGTTTTTGCTAAAAAGAATTATATCGCTGGAGACGACAATACTAGTTATGGAGATTATAATAATATTTATGGATTTAATAATTATCTAAGATCAAGCGGGAGTTTAGCGGTTGGCTCTAGAAATATAATTGATAAAGCAGGAAGAGCTATTGGATTAGGAATAAGTAACACTATTTACGCTAAAGAATCAATGGCATTAGGACAAAATAATATAATACAAGATAATGCAACGAACAGTATAGTTTTAGGGTTCGGAGGAAACGCTCGAAATGCTAGCGAATTAGTTATATCGTCTGGACCATTCTATAATTCTGCTCTAGCTCAAAGAAGTCAATTAGCTTGGAAAGGCGTAACAACTGGAAATTATTTAAAATCAATATATTTAAATGGTAAAGAAATAAATACAGGCACTAAGGATTTTGAAGGTTTGGCAGTAATACCAAGTGGCATGGTTTTAAATGGAACATTAAATTTACTAGCAGTAAGTGATAAATATAATTCAGATGGAAAATTTGCAGCAAGAAAATATCATGTTGCTTTAGAAAATAGCGGCAATGGTGTTAAGATTAACAATCTATCACTTATCAATGGTTACAATAAAGTAGGAACAACAAATTGGGGAATAGGATTAACTGGATATCAAAGCACTGGATTATTAATGGTTGTATCTGGAACATCAAGTGATAATATATATTGGCATGTGGTTGGAGACTTTAATGTTGTATCTCCTGTAAGATTTACTGTAGGCGCAGAAGAATATGTAGACGTTCCAAAAGGTAACGGCTTAGATTCATCTTTATCAATAAATAAACTGACAATGGCATAAGAACACATATATTATTTTTATAATATAGTGTAATTTATTATATGGCGACCTCATATAATATAAATTTAATACAAGGCGATAATCTGCAATTAACTCTAGCTGTAAAAGACACAAGCAATAACAGAATCAATCTTAGTGGTTATGATGTTAGAGGAGTTGTAAAATATAGTTATGGATATACAGGAAATTCTGGAATTCTATTAAATTTAAAACCAACAATTTATAGCGGAAATAACGGATCAGCATATGTATCTGGATTAGTAAATATCAATGTATCATCATATGATACTTCAAGCATCCCTGCTGGAATTTTTGTTTACGATATAGAAAGATTTCCTTATAATATACCAACAGGAAATTCAATTAAATTGATAAGAGGAAAATTCATTGTAAGTCCAGAAGTTACCGCTTTTTAATTTTATGTCAGATTTTATCGTAGATGTAATCTTACCAGAAGCAACTGCGGCTGAAGTTGTTTCTCCATCTTTTGAAGATACAGCTAATGTTTATATTCCTGGTCCACAAGGCATACAAGGCCCAGCTGGTGCTGATAATATTTTTAAAATAGTAAATGTAAGTGGGCAACCAGACTTAATTCCAACTGGAATAGAAACCTTAAGATTTATTCCTGAAACAGGCATTAGCATATTAACAGATAGCTCTCAAAATCCTTATAAATCAATTAAAATAAATGCTGCGCCATTAAGTGGTTATTTCGAAGGAGAAAATGTAATTGGCTATAAAGCAAATTTAACAGCAGGATCAGACTCTTATTATATAACATATCCAAACGTGCTATCGACTTCGCCTAGATCAGTAGTTTGTGCATTTCAAAATGCCGTTGATGATATAGCTTATTATTTTAATCTAGGATCTATTAATCCAACTGGATTTTATATAAGTTTTAGCGATAATTTATTGAATAATGGATATTATCTAAATATTCAAGTAAAAAAATAAAATTAAGTGTAATTTTGTGAAAGGATACATAAATTTATGATAAGCGCGTTCAAACATATTCGTCTCAGCGGTTATAATTTAACTCCAGTACAAGGCACAGACTACTTAAATCAAAGCGTCCTTAGACTTGGCCTTGGAAATACTGGAATTGCATATTATCACGAATTAACTGGTATTAGCGGTTATTTAAATGATCTTATCACCACCGCAAACGCAGATGTAAGTAGCCTAAATAATTTACAAGGTGGAGTCAAAATAACTGGTGGAAATGGGATTTCTATTTTAGTTGATTCAGCTACTAATGAAATTACAATAAGTGGAAATAATACCGTAGTTACTGATTTAATTAATGGTTTAAGTGGTCAATTAAATACTACTGGATCAAATTTATATAGTTATATTTCTAGTTTAAGTGGCGAACTTGATCAAACACAAATAGATTTAGCTGCTACTGGCTCAACTCTTTATTCCTATACAACAAGCTTAAGTGGCGCTTTAAATGCAAGTGGTAATGCTTTATATAATCTTACAACAGCATTAAGTGGAGCAGCAGATGCAAAGTTTGTTAAAAGATCTAGCCAACAAGTGTTTACAACCTCATTAACTCCAGGTGCAGATTCTTATGCTATATTTTATCCAGTATCATTCACTACACCTCCAAAAGTTCAAGCAACTCTTGAAGTCGCTAGTGATGTAATGTATAATTTAAGTATTAAAAGTATTAGTGAATATGGTTATAGTGGATTACTTTCAGACGATTTAGCTGAAGCTGGTGCAAAAATCCATACATTCGCAAGTCTACAACAAAATCCTGCGGTAGCAGATTAATTTATTAGTGTAATATTCTTTAGAATACTAGAAAAATCTTCTTTTATTCTTTAGCCTATCGAAAGATAGCAATTTAGCGCAAGCTAATAGAAGGAAAAGAATATGGCACAAACATTTAAGAGCAAGACTCTTCTTGGTCGCTCAGGAATATTTTCCCACCAAACAATTGCGCCAAATTTAATTTATAATACTGGGAATCAAATTATATCTGGTATTAAAACTTTTGCAGAAAATACAACATTTGGTGACTCGGCACAAGGTGATTTTTTAGTTATTTCTGGTAATCAATTTACAGTTTATGGAAGTGGCAACTTTACTAGTGGACTTTTTGTAAATGGCAATGCAGTATTAACTGGAATAGATTTAAGCTCATACGCAACAAAAATTAATTTAGCTTTAACTGGAAGTACTTTAAATTCTAATATCAATAGTTTAAGCGGATTATTTACTGGATATACTGGCAACTTAGATAATACTTACGCTAGTGATAGTCAGCTTGCTACTACTGGATCGACGCTTGACACAAAAATAAACAATTTTAGTGGCTATATAAATTCTACGTCTAGTAATATTGTTTTTACTACGGGAAACCAAAGCGTAAGCGGAAATAAAACATTCATAAATAATATTGAAGTTCAAGGAACTGGTATTTTTAATGCTTTAGATTTAAGTAATATTAGTGAGTTTAATTTCTCTGGAACAAATATAAATTTAATAAGTGGAAATGTAAATATCTCTGGTCAAATTTATATTTCTGGAAATCCAGTTTTAACTGGTATGGATTTAAGCTCTTATGCTACAACAGCTAATCTCGCTTTAACTGGAAGTACGCTGTCTACAAATCTAGCCAGTACAGGTTCAACTCTCCAAACAAATATAAATAACCTAAGTAATACCTATGCTACTATTACGAATCTTGCTTTGACTGGATCTACTTTAAACACAAAGATAAATAATCTTAGTGGTTACATTAATTCTCCAAATAGTAATATTGTTTTTACAACTGGCGATCAAAGTATTTCTGGAATTAAAACATTTAAAAATAATGTAATAATTGAACAGACTGGATTTTTTAGTGCAATTGATTTATCAGACACGGATAGCATTTTATTAAGTGGCATAGATATTCAAATAGTTAGTGGCAGTATAACTTTAACAAATATGCCAACTATTTCTGGAAATCCATTAATTACTGGTAATTTATCTCTTTACGCAACAACAATAAATTTAGCAACAACTGGATCTACGCTCGATACAAAAATTAATTCTTTGAGTGGACTTTTCACTGGATATACTGGATCGTTAGATGCAACTTATGCCACAGATATTCAGTTAGCTAATACTGGATCGACTCTTGATACGAAAATCAATAACTTAAGTGGATACGTTACTGGAGAGAATGCAACGTTCGCTTCTATTACGAATCTAGCTAATACTGGATCGACTTTAGTTTCTTCAATTAATTCTCTTAGTGGAACATTAACTTCAACTTACGCCACAATAACTAATCTAGCATCAACTGGTTCAACTTTAAATACAAGAATAAATAATCTCAGCGGCTATATAAATTCTTCTTCTAGCAATATTGTATTTATAACAGGAAATCAAAATATAGGTGGGAATAAAACATTCACTGGAGTTATCACATTCTCTGGTCAAGAAGTTAATCTTGTAGACACCGCTTTAAATCTTAGTGGTCTTGGAGATATGACATTCTCTGGCGCTAATATTAATTTCATTAATTCTCCAGTATTTATAAGTGGAACAAACTTAAGAGTCGTTGGTAATGTTATTGGTAATAATCTTGTTTATAATACTGGTAATCAAATTATATCTGGAATTAAAACTTTTGCTAATGGATCTAATCAAATTTTAAATACAACATATTCCACATTAACAGGATTAAAAGCAATTAGCGGATTACTTAGCGGCCAATTATATAGAATTTCAGATTTTGTTCTTAAATGGAATAACCAATCAATCAATGACCAAACAGTAAAAACAGCAGCTTCTGGAGAGCCTCTTATTGTAGCTGCTCTTTCTAACAAACAAATATATCACATAGCACAATCAGAAATTTATCCTCAAGATACAATTTATTATAATATAGATGCAAGCAGTTCTTATTCTTGGGGAACTATAAATAATAATGCAAGTATACCAGATTTTAAGGGTTGGATTTATAGAAGAGTAGATAATCTTCTAAATATTGATATTCCTTATGATTGGAGAAACATAACAGTTAATTCTTGCAAACCAGATGTTAGTAGTGTTCCTAATTATCTTCCAAACTATCAATACACTAGATTAGATTACGTTAAAGAAACTGGTAATAATAGCAATCGCGGCAAATTGTATTATTCAGTTGTTACAGGCAATAGCGGCAATGCTTTAAATAGTACTAATTTTTGGAGTCCAGTATCAGATTTTGTTGAGAGTGGAACTTTTTTTAGCACAGATGAAAATTATGGATTTAGAGCTCTTTATGATGATCCTAACCTTGGAGATTTTATTATCAATTTACCAGCTTTAACCTCTTCAAGAATTCAACAACCAACTTTCACTTCTACTCTTACTGCATTAGGAACTTTTACTTTAAATAATGTAAAAAATATAAAAATAGAAGATGGCTATAGTAATGTGATAATTGGCAACAGTTTCAGCTATAACACTATTGGCAACAGTTTCTACTCTAACACTATTGGCAACAGTTTCAGCTCTAACACTATTGGCAACAGTTTCAGCTCTAACACTATTAGCAACGGTTTCAACTCTAACACTATTGGCAACGATTTCAGCTATAACACTATTGGCAACAGTTTCTACTCTAACACTATTAGCAACGGTTTCAGCTCTAACACTATTGGCAACAGTTTCAGCTATAACACTATTGGCAACAGTTTCTACTCTAACACTATTGGCAACGGTTTCTACTATAACACTATTGGCAACGGTTTCTACTATAACACTATTGGCAACAGTTTCAGCTATAACACTATTGGCAACAGTTTCTACTCTAACACTATTGGCAACGATTTCTACTCTAACACTATTAGCAACGGTTTCAGCTCTAACACTATTGGCAACGATTTCTACTCTAACACTATTGGCAACAGTTTCAGCTCTAACACTATTGGCAACGGTTTCTACTCTAACACTATTGGCAACGATTTCTACTCTAACACTATTGGCAACGATTTCAGCTATAACACATCTGAAAATTATTTTAATAATGTTGATTTTTCAACCTCAACTCATGTATATAACTCTTACAACACAACACTATTTCAAAATTCAGCAAACTCCATGAGATTAAGATATTTCAACAGTAGTGACCAACTAGTAGTAACTGATCCAACAGC
>Ga0247837_1005574_pt1 | contig 18703 bp, 15 predicted proteins | sample LaCtaG_2_FD_187115 | JGI IMG/M metagenome (GOLD analysis project Ga0247837, IMG submission 187115) | Freshwater microbial communities from meromictic Lake La Cruz, Castile-La Mancha, Spain - LaCruzMarch2015_14.5m | ecosystem: Environmental > Aquatic > Freshwater > Lake | place: Spain: Castile-La...
GCATTGAAAAGACCCAGCATGAAAATACCCACTAGACAGCTCACTACCACTAAAACCTGGCTCAGGAAGGTGCCAGGAGCCCTTTCTCCGTACCCAATTGTCAATTGTGTGTAGGCCACTACCCAAAAGTCATTCCACAGATGCACTTGTGAGGAGTCAAAAGCTTCAGGGTCGACTACATACTTGAAGACGCCGGAAATTACGATCGTTACTCCTATGATCACAGCGACAAATTTCACAGAGAACATAGCTAAATAACTGCGAAAACAGAAGCCTTTATAGGAATTAACCCTTACCAAGTGAGCGAATATGTGAGAGCGGCAATCAGAAAGCCGGGAGCTCCAATATAAAAGACGCACAATGTGGCAATTTCTCGCCAATACCGCCAAATATAAGACAACATTCAAAGACAAATTCGAGGCTTTTCCAAATATCGTATAATGAAAGATCATTTTTACACTCGGCAGTGGCATAATTAAGTGGAAACAGCACTCTATCAGGCAATTCATAAATTCCTTAGGGGACTCTATCAACTTTCCCTTATATTCCCCATCCACTACCATCGAGCGTCGTAAAATTTGCGAGTACTTCACACTAACATCCCAATAATACACTACAAGTGCAGTTTGCAGGGCAGAAAGTAGCAACAACACACAAGTCACCACAGTTCCCTTCAGTTGAGCCTCCTCGTCCTGGTCAAGCAAGAGAGCCAGACACCCTGTGACGGCTGCCAACAAACTCAGTCCTGTATTCAGCGCCACGACTCTTAAAAGGGTCGTTTTGAGGTACTTCAGCCTTTTCCGCCTGGATTCGAGAGAGGCGAAGACTGGAGCTGCAGTGCATACGATAGTAGTAGTACTGGATAGCAGAGTTCTCTCAATTGTGCGGGCCGGCGGTTCAGGGACAGGCGAGGGCGGACTCACTATAACATGGCTTCCCTGTCTTTTCGCCTTCCACACTGTCAAGTGTTCCTTGTACAGCCTTCGCTTCCTTCCCATTTATCCTAACTTCAGACCTATAGGAAAACGATTGCATAGTTGACTAAAGCCGAGAAAAATCGTCCAGAGAGCTTTCTGCGGACTCCCGAGAGGGCTCCGCCCAGGCCTCTTCCTTGATAAGTCTCCCTACTACATTCTGATAAGCGTTTAGCTTGGCCTTGGCCTTTCGACCAAAGCGGTACTTAACGACGGCCTGAAGGCTGGAAGTAGTGGGAACTTCACTGTTTGATAGGCAAGGATTTGGGGCGTGTTCTTGTGAGTATGATCTGTGTTTGCGCGTGAATTTATAGAGATCACGGCAGAGAGACTTAATGCGGTATTCGTTGCGATATAGATCTAGCAGTAGAGGATGTGCGCTGTGGACAGGCTGAATGTATTCGTTTATAGTGCGAAATTGGCGGTGGGTGGAATGGTCGAAGGCCTCTATTTGCCGCTCAAACAGAGTGTCTTTGGCCCGCTGACAAGTTACCAAAGTAGTGCGATATTCCCTCAACTGCGAGTAAAATCGAATGATAGTCGGAGCGTGTACTTTCTTGAATAAGCGCATTTTCATAAGTCGCCACCATTGCTGCACTGTGAGTGCCGCCGCCCCTCTGAACCTTTCCTTCTCTCTGGTATACAGCAAATGCGAGTACAAGTCGCTTTCCTTCAGAGACAGGTTCAGGGAGTTGCCACTCACTGTGGTCAGAAAGCCAAGAATCAGCGGGCCTAATAAGGAAATCACGATAAATCCCTGACCTGAAAAAGTCTTAGGGGCGACATTGCCATACCCGATGGTTGTCAAGGTGTAGGCCACGAGCCAGAAGTCGTTCCATATCACGTCCATGTCCAGAGCCGAGTTATGCCGTTCGAAGACGAATTCGCATACTCCGAGAACTAATATCATAAATCCGCACACAAATGCGAGAAATCGGAAGCCGTAGCGAGCTACACAGCACCGCATTAAAAAGCCGTTACTATGCCGCACTGTAGTCACTCGGGTAAATATGTGAGTCCGCATGTCTGAAAACGGACACAGCCAATACAGCAGCCGACCAATTTGGTAACTGCGGAGCAAGATGAAGGAGTGCTATGTGGGAAGGTGTGAATGGTCAGTTTCAACTTCCAAAAGATCAGCATAAGTGCGGTTGCGACTATCCTCTATTTCTGCTTCCTAGGGAGAGTTAGTCTAGCGCATACTCAGTAGAGCTGCTTGGACTGCGGAGATATTGAGCGCTGTCAGCTTTTCCGGGGCCTTGCGATATTTGGTGATTAGTCGCTTCATCCGGCGCACATCAATACGCGCCAATTCGCCTTTTTCACAATAACTCGCGAACTGCTGGAAGAACTGAATTACGCTTTTGGACCGCTGATTTGAAAGTTGCGCTTTGGAGAAGTAAATTCTGTTCGCAACTTCCTTGAAAGGGTTACTTCGCTTGACGAAAAGCGTCCCCGCGGCTAGACTAGTGCTGCTTTGGAAGGGCTGTTTGCTCCTCGGGAAATGCGCAAGTGCGCTTTCCACGTCTTTCAGCGACACCCAGCAATTCACTTCTTTGCTTCGACTACTGAGAATGCTGAGAAACCGGAGAGCGGGAGTGAGGACTTCAGTAGGAATCTCAGGGACAGCTTCCACTTGGCTGTGGTACATCTCCTTTGCAAAGCGGGAATAGGATAAAAGCGACAGAAACACCAGGTAAAAGGGACCGAGGGGCAGCCACAGCAATAGCCCGCATTTCCGCCTCATCTTAGTCGCCCTCGCCAACTGCGCTACAACATAGCAGTACGCCACCATCGAGGACAGGACGCAGTAGAGGGTAAAGACTGCAGATCCAATGAAGAACCAGATTTGGTAGCTGAGGATTACGAAGATAGGGTCTAAGTATGTGGCGGCTTCGGGCCAGGTGGTGTAGATGGGCACTAGCCAAATAGTCAGTATGTTGAGGGGCGCGGGAGCGACGACGAGGGCTCCGAAGGGCGGTTCGTAGCGAGTTTGGCTGTAGGATTGGTACATTAAAGAGACGTAGTCAGCGGTAACAAGCGGAGACAAAGCTTCAAAGCGGGAGGAAAGGACAGCAATAAGAAGGTTGAGGAGGATAATGGTGGACACAAAGGCCCAGGCCAGGGCGAGTATGGACCCTAGTTCCTCCTTTTCCGTAAAGATAGTGCTGTCCACTCCCGCTACACTCCACTGGAACAGAGTCCTTATCCCCAGCGAAATACTCCCGAAGTAGTCCTTTTCCCGTCTAAAGAGTATCACATAGGACAGAGTAAAGGCCAGCACAGCTAGCAAGTACAGCAGTAGGAACACCGCTATGTCCTTCGTGATAATGAAGATCATCCGGATCCAGGGTCCAAATGTCCTGGTTTGAGTCAGGATTGCACTCATTCGCAGACAGATAGTAAATACCATGATTGCGTACACTCCCTCTTGAACATTTCTACTGATATCTGGGTCTATTTGGTTGCTGATAGACGGATCTGAAAATAAATTTGCGGTTAGGGAGGCTAGAAAGATAACCACCGTAAGGAAATCAGTGAAGCCCCCCAAATTGCGTTCTTTCAACAAAGCTTTATATGCATATATTTGGATCACGTTGAGAACCAAAGCAGCAGCATTTGCTAAAATAAGTCTGCTCAAAAGTACTTGAATGCCTAACTGTTTTGTCAGGAAGTCGTTCACATCTGCTGCCGTCATTAGTATTGAGTCCTCCACAAATTGCATCAATGACAAATACAAAGCCACTTGACTGATCAGGATTCCACATAGGCCCAGCAGCATTGCGGTTTCCACCAGTAGTCGCAGAGACCCGTTTTTCTTCCAAAAATAAAGTTGAAACAGTGACTTGGGGAGAGGGGTGTCTAGGTACTGAGTGTGCAGGGAAAACAGGCCTCCGTTCCAACCGTCGAAGTATTGATTTGCTGCAGACATATGACTGAAATTGAGTCCCTCGGAGGTGCCCCCTGTCCACAAGTCTTGCACAATTGCAGCCACTATATCACTTTTGAGCAGGCCTCTGTAGCGATCTGTCCTCCTCGTAATCACATCGAATAGACATGAAGAACCATACGCTCGCTCCATATACAGCACTTTTAACTTCCGATAATCCGTGTATTTGCTTTGGATTAACTCCGCTAAGTTCAAAAAGTCCACAGAGAGATGAACAAAGTCGTCCTGGTGACGAAGACTGTACTGAGCCACCTTCACACACAATTCAGAAGCAGCCACACAGTACAGTAATGCATTCCCACAGTTTACCACTGTACTCGCCTCAATATCCTCCTCAACCAGTACCTTCCGTAGAGTTTGTAGCAACGAGTCGACTTCAGGCTCACTCCATTCAAACTTTTCGACAAGGGAAAGCAGGTAAAGGGCTGATATGCCTGTTTCAGGATCGAGGACCATTGATATGAGCTGCAAAACAACCGTATAGGACCTTAACATTTTGGGCGTTTTCATACTTAGACACCTATTTGAGTCCTCCACCAGTCTTACAACAAGCCCAATTTCCCCGTGATTCAGCATCGGCAGTATGGGGAAATCATCAATGTCAGCCACTTCTATCGCTTCCTCTAGTATTCCTCCAAACCCCTCAGTTAGTAAGGCCTCGACTAGGTCCGCAGAGAGTAGGTTGGGACTTTCTCGGAGAAAGGAGAGGATTAGATGGTGGTTTCGGGATATAGCGGCCCAGTGGATTAAATCTGCTTCGGTTAAAAAGCCGTGTTTGGCTGGAAATCGCTGGAAAGGAGTGATTTCTTTGCGCTTGAGGAGACTACGAACGCGAGAGGGCATTGAGCCGATAATCCTGTTAGTCCGTATTGGTACTTTGAAGCGGTAAAGGGCGTAGAGGAAGCGCAGCATGCCCTGTTCCCCCGCCCTGTGCACTAGGTAGAGGGGTAATTCTGCTTTAAACAGCTCCACACAGCCGCAGGCCAGGTCTTCCTGCCCACTCAGAACGCACACTTTCAAGCAAGCCAAAGTTAGCTGCTGCACTTCCACTTCCCCACTCCCCTGCCTATACGGCTTGAGTTCCATTCTGCTGACCAGTTGCGAGATGAGGGCTCTATTTCCCACTTTCACCGCAACTAGCAACACCAACCCCAGTCTCTCACTTTCATCCTTGATAGAAGCCGCGCTCCAGGCCAGCTCCTTACAGTCCTGCGCCTTGCTGACATTCTCACACAGTTCCGTCCAGCCATTGGCCTCCGAGAGAAGGCGATTGAAGGAGTGGGCAGTTGGGCTGTGCAGCAGGGGACGGTGGTCGAGGATAGCGGTGTTTTCGAGGGTGCTGGGAGGCAGGGGGTACCCAGGAGTGATCTTACTGGGAGAAACCGCCGGCCTCATGGCAATATGGGACTTGTAATGGAAAGGTGTAGACGATTCATATGACTGATTACAGGGTGAACATAGAGCTACAACTGATATTTGAGGGAAATATACGCACATTCGACGTTGGGAACTATAGCGCTGCACTATCTGCATTAGAAAAAAGTCTGATTCAGAGCCAATGGCCGGATATAAAGCATGCACATTTTACACATTTCGTACTTTGGCTGCGGAAATTACAGTCGTTTTGACTCTTTTTTGTGTTTTCACGACTTGCAAATAGTGGCTGTTACCACCCAAGTGTGGATTTACCCACTGTGCGAAACACCCTGTTTCGTCTAACTATATACATCAAGGCTTGATGTCCCAAGTCAGTAAAAGGCGCTTATTGCCTTATACAACACTTATTTCTAGTAATACCAGTGCTAGTCCCTGCATCTACACCCTTTCTTCATTCAGTTCGAGAACTTCCCGTAGTGCCAGCGTCCTCTATTCCCTGCCGGAATCCACCCGAATCTTCACTAATAGTCTAGTAAAAATAGCCCGGTTGCAATGTCTTTTTGGTTCAGCAAAAAGAAATCAGTCGGTGGGTCCTCTGAAGGCCAGCTCAAAGGCCTGGTCACCCAACTTGAGCAGCAGCGCAAAGAGAACACCAGTCTGCGCATGCACCTGGAAGACCTCAAGGAAACCGCCCTGCGCAACAAGGTAATGCTGGATGAATTCATCAGCAACGCCACTAACTATGAACGCACGACTGAGCAAATGAAGCTGAAAATCCAAGGTATGGAAAACACGCTGAGGACTTATGAAAGTTCACTGCAGCTGCTGAAGTAAAGTTCAGACAGGGAGGAAAGTGGGTCACTGCAAAATCAGCTGCAGAGTCCGATCATTGAAACTAACTTTCGGGTGGAGGACGGAGGCCTGGGCTCATCCATCCAAGAAGTCTTAGACGCTGCAGAACTTCACAGTGAGTTGATCTTCTTCAAAGACATCAAAGGCTCAGTCTGGCAAATCATCAAGCGGGACGAGACCGACCTAGCGATTCTATCAGAACGCAAACACACCGATAACGAAGACTCTATCATCGACCCTGAAACACTGGACATTGGAGTGGCGGCCAGTGAGGAGGACTTACCGCTGCCTTAACTAGACTTGGTAGTGAGGCTTCTTCATACTTGAAAACTTAAATGGGTGCGAAGATGTGCAACACGTGTGACTGCAATAAGACGGAGACTGTCACGGAACTGGATTTGAAAGGGGCTGTGAGAGCTACTCAGCAACTTCAATTTATGTCCGCCAGTGAACGGCCTACAGGCGAAACCATCAGCACCGACCGCACCAGAGAGTCCTCAACCGCCCGCAAACCCAAGCCAAAGACCAACTACGCAGACTACATCACCGAAATGGTCAAAATCCAAGCAGCCTGGCGAGGCTATCAAGACCGCAAGCAATTCGTGCACCTGAAGAAACAGGCAGTGAACTCCTACCCCTATTTCACATCTGCGGAAATCAGAGAGACTTTGAGTCGCTACATGTGTCCTTCAGCACATCAAGCCACACCCCGTTCCCGTCTATATAAGAACGGAGGGGTCTATAATGGCCAGTGGCTGGGCGGGTTCAGACATGGCCAGGGGAAGATGACCTGGTCGGATGGGGCTTGCTATGAAGGGAATTGGGAGTATGGGAAGCCGAAAGGATTCGGGAGATTTAGCCATATCGACGGAGAGGAGTTCGAGGGAGACTGGTATATGGTCACTGCGGCTCCTGGCAAGCTGTCTCGAGAGGACAGAGTGCAGAAGATCCAACTCAGAGAGGGGTTCAGTAAGACCTACGCAGTGTGGCTGGTGTACAAGCAGGAGCAGTTCAAGTCCTCGCCACCCAAGAGAAAGCCGCCCAGAGACAAGGAAAACATCGTCGAAGAGCGAGTAACAGGGCCTAAAAAGGACCTGTCCGAGCGGCCTGTAGACCCATTAGAACAGACCAGAGCCCGGCTTATCAGTATGGAAAAGTCCATTTCCGACATGGAAACCCGGCTTAGTAAAGGACTCAAGCCGAGTGGTGTCCCTGGTCGTATCGTCAAGCGGCTCACTTTTCCCAATAACAATGTCTATGAAGGCGAAGTGACTGCTGCTGACCGGCGGGACGGCCTGGGGAAGAACACCTGGAGCAACGGAGACGTCTACGAAGGCGAGTGGAAGGACGACATGCAGAACGGTATGGGCAGGAACGTGTGGGTGGACGGATCTATCTACATCGGGCAGTACATACAAAACAAAAAGCACGGTATTGGGGACTACCAGTGGGATGACCATTCGAGGTATGTAGGGGAGTGGCAGGATGATAAGATGCACGGAGTGGGGAAGTACAGCTGGCCGGATGGGAAGTACTACCTAGGCGATTGGGCGGAAGGCGTGTTGGAAGGCCAGGGCGAGTTCCGTTGGTCTGATGGGAAAAGGTACGTGGGCCCCTGGCACTTAGGGAAGAAGCAAGGTGTCGGCACTACCTACTTCCCAGATGGGAGAGTGAGCAAAGACCAGTGGAAGATGGGGAAAGTGGTCGAGAAGTAGTCTAAACATGCCATAATGACCGACGTTTCGCAGCTCCTTGCAGAGGCCAAAGACCTGCTGGACGCTTTCTCCCGCTGCGACCGGATCTGGGCCCAGTTGCGGCGTTCTGAGTCAGGGACTCACCTGACCTACCGTGATGCGGTGGCTTTGGTCCAGCACCACAGGGAGTCGCTCAGGAAACTGCTGCTTGTGACTTCTGCGGAGGAGCTCATGGAGCTGATTGACCAAGACCAGAACGACCACTTAGACGAAGACGAGCAACTGATGCTTTTTTCCCTCATCAAGGAAAGAATGCAGAGAATTGCCACTGATTTGAGACTGAGTCACGAATACAGCACAGCGGAGGCCTTAATGCAGGAAGCCAGGACTCTGGAAAGAGGCATCTTCGCCTACCAGCAAGAACTCCGCGGCAGGATCTACTCAGTGGAGGAAAAAATGCAAAGAGACGCAATTGCCGAGGACCGAAGACGCTTCAAAGCAATTTGGAGCAGTAAATTGGCAGAAATCCAGAAAGAAACAGAGGGGAAAATAAGTCAATTGAAGGCGGAACAAAGCGTGGAAATTAGCCAATTGCAGGCGGAGTTCAGTCCTGCAGACCGCTCCACTATCAAGCCTCGGGAGAGCTACTTGGAGCTGCAGACCGAAGAGCGAATGGCTGCTATTACGGAGAAGTACCCAGAAGCCAAGAAAGCCAGGCGCATTTTACTAGAAGCGGAAGTTTCTGAAGCGCAGAGAGTCCACTCGGAACTGCTCAAAACGCACTTGTCGAAGATCAGGAATATGCAGCATCGCCATAAATTGGAACTGGAGTGTGCACTGCAGAGGGCGGACACTGCGTTGGAACGAGTGAAGCGCAGGATGGAAATTGCACGACTTCAGCTAACAAAAGCAATTGCAAATCGACTAAAGACGCTTGCGAAAGTGCAGGCGGATGGCTACCGGGAAGGTAACAAAATGGGAATACTGAGAGAGGAACTGCGCAGGACGAAAGACCAATCCAAGAAGATCGTATCGGCATTAAACGACCTCAAATACGCGCCTTTGAGCCTAATAAAGGGAGAAAAACAGACTCGGTCCAGTGCTCCGTTACCCCCTTTATCAGCCTCATACAGGGCGGATGATACTTTAGTATCTGCAGCCCGGCTGAAAGCGCTGATTCCCGAAGTCCCGAAATTCAAATTAAGGACCGAAGTACTGAGAATCGAAGCGCCGAATATCAGCAACGTCCCAGGAGCAGCCTATAAGAAGCGGGGGTTGAGGCAAAGCAGTCCTCCGGTGGCCTTGGCGAAGCTCTATTCCTCTGATTTGTTCCTACTGAGTCCTCAGAGCGATTTCGCATAATTGCTAGTTTTCGACTTAATTGAAATTCCCAGTTTTCCATATGAAAGAATGTATGAAAGAATTGATTTATGTGTCGAAGTTACTTACAGACCCTGCACTTTTGCGAAGTGGAAGAAGGCTTCTAGGTCCTGGTCCACTATGCGGTCCAGGTAGTTCTTCCCTCTGAAGAGGAAGCAGGAAAAGGGCGGGTCCATCTCCAGCCAGTCCTCAATTTCCTTCTGCATTCCTTTGCCCTGTCGAAACAGACCCAAAATCTCCGTTTTCAGTACGTCCAAATTCTCCTCTCTCAGTAAAGTCCGAAATAGCCTTTCCCTACGCCTAACACCGACCAATAGTCCACATAGTGCAGTTCTTAGCACCAGCAATTCCTGGCATTTCGTCACTAGATGTTTTACACTGCGCATTGAGCACTTTGAGTACTTCTCGTGGAAGCGCTCAGCGTCTTCGCGGGTTCCGAGCATTTCAACGAGAAGTTGTTCGAGGGTGGAAAGGGCTTTGCTGTATTTCAGAGGCAGGTCTTCTTGTCCGAAAGAACATGTTACCATCTCCTCTTCAGTCAAATACTTCCCTTCCTTCTCCTCATTAAACTTCAGCTTCCCCTCCTTCACCCTCTGATACAGTATCGACTTTCCCCAATCTTCAGTCAAGCTTTCATCCGGCTGCGTCTTCAACGACTCCACTTCTTCCATCAAAGAGGCTGTAGTGCTACACTGCTTCATCAAATTGGGTTCGATCACTATAGGACTCAAATGCCTGGCTTTGGGCGATACAAGTGCGGATATGCGCAAAGTGACACTGCGACGAGGCAGACTTGCAGCTCGAGCAGCCCGCGGAGACGCAACTGGCAGCGGGACCAGGTTCATCAGCAGTTGTGGGTGCTGCCTTAAAAGGTGCAGCAGCTGCGGTCGCTTGGAGTGCTTGCGTAGGCGGGGGTTACGCGTGAGTTCAGACAGGAGCAGGTCAGCCTCCTCTGCCTACCACTCACCTTCTGAAAAGACGGAGTCGGTCTTGCGAGTAGGGAAGGGACGCCGACTGCGAGACTTGGGGGAGGGGAAAGAAGGGCTGGGTCGGGAGGGAGAGTGGCGAGTATGGGGAAAAAGCCGCTGCATGACTTCAGTTACATTGAAACCCGGCGCAAAGGACCGCAACAGAGTGTGGCTGTTGAAGGCATCTGAGATAGACGTGTCTTCACACAGCGTTTCTGTGCTGTTCCTGCGTTCGTTCTTGGTCGACTGCGGCCTTCGCCCCTCCCCCAGACAGACTCCCAGCCTCAAGTGTCTGGGAGACCCCTTGTGCAGGGCAGGCCGGAGAGCGGGCTTTTGCAGGGACTGGTCGGAGCTGACGGCGGTGCCTGAGGTTCTGGAGCTGTCTTCTATACTTATCGTCAGTCCGCGTCTTTTGTCCATTACTGCCAATGATTAGATGTGAGGGAGGGTCGTAGGGATGGACAGGCTGCTGAAAAGGGCAAAATTTGGGTATGTTTAGAGAAAATCGTTAAATTCGGAAATCGCGTATCGATATAAATCGCAAAATGGCTCAATTTCCCGATATCAGTCTACCTAATCCAATACAATCCAACTACTCTGTCACTTAATTTCCCTTTCCCATCTCTATCCCCAGTCCCACATCTCCCTTCCCAGTCTCCATAATGGCCAAAGAAGCCACCACTCACATCCGCATCCGCTTCCAAGCCCGCGAGCCCCTCAACATCCTCGAGCCTCCAGGCAGTCTGTACCGCCTTTCCGAGCTCCTTTCCAAGACTTACCGAGTTCCAGCCGACCGACTGGAAATTAAGATAGACGACGAGCGGGCGGTAGCGACTATTTTGACTGATGATAAGGCGTATCGGGCGGCCAAGGGGAAATATGCGATTTCCGGAGTACTGTATTTGGCGGTTAGGGTGTTGGATGCGCCTTTGAGGCCTACGAATGCGCCTTTGTCGCCGCAGCAGGCTACACTTGTCCAGCTGCAGGACTCGATTGAGCAGGTGCATGATCGATACCTGGCGGAGGTTTCTTCGATGGACCAGGAAATACGGGCTGTTTATGAACAGGCTTTGCAGGGCGACGACATCCCCAAACTGCAACTGAACGGCTACATCCTAGACCTCTACACCGCCCGACAGTTAGCAGACCCTCTCCAACTCGTCAGTTCCTTAGTGACTCTGGACCTATCAGGGTGCAGAGTGACTCCGGACATTGTGACCATACTGAGCAGTGCGATCAAAGGACAGGAAGGACTGGAACAGGTCTATTTCAGCAACAATGACATAGGGGAAGAAGGGGCTTCGAACCTCCTTTCGATAGTGGGCGCTTTGCCCAAATTGGCGGTTCTGGCTATGGAGGATAATCGGCTGGGGCCGCAGGGCGCACTGCACCTTTCTCGAGTGTTGCTGAATAGTCCGCAATTAGTGCGACTTTCCCTGCAGCACAATATACTAGGGGCTGAGGGCATCAGACACATAGTCGGCATTTTCACCGCTTGCCCCAATATCACCTATTTAAGCATCGGAAACAACCTACTAAGGGAAGACGGCGCCCGGATCCTAGCCACTTCCCTACCCCTATTACAGGGACTAAAGCAGCTCTTTGTCGACCGAAACGAATTCGGCCCCGCAGGCCTCGCAGAGCTTTGCCCCGTCCTCAGCCACATGGACAAGACCCTGGAAGTACTGGATCTCTCCTTCAACCGACCGACCGAAGCCGGCGCCTCCCACATCCTCAGCCTTGCGAGTCGACTTAAACTGGACACTTTGGTGCTGGAGGCGGAGTGTCCGAAGTTCGATTTGATTAGAGCGACACTGAGGGCGGGCGGGTATTTGCGTCCGGCTTAGGTAGATATGGAGTGGCTGGATTGGGGGTTGATTGCCTTTGCTGCGCTGTATGTGTTCACATTCTTGCTGGGTCGACAGAGGAATCAATACCTTGGGAAGGTGGTTGTTGGGACGGTGAGTGCGGGCTTGAGGCCGAATTTCCCTATAGAAACGATTCCTTTTACGTACTGTTCAGCTAGTTCTGAGTCTCGATATCAGTTCAAATCAGTCCTTTCAGGCCACTCCACAGCAGGCTACGCAGCTATATCAGCCGAACTAAAGCCCAGACACGAGCTTCTCAGCCTCATTATCAACCACTGGCTTTACCCTACGACGGACGTGTCGACCCTTGAAATCCCGCTTTCAGGACCTCCAATCTGCTTTTTAATCGTGCGAACGGACTGGATAACAGACATGCAAAAGCACTTTCCTGACTTCGTAATGTCCACACAGGCAGGACTAAAGGCTGCAAAGTGGCCGGGACTTCGAGAGAAGTACGCAGTCCTAGGGTGGAAGGGCTCTTTGCAGGGGAAAGAACAGGGGCTGGAAGAGTTGGTGTTGGCGGCTAGTCCTGCACTTGACTTCGTGTATGTCACTGATAAGGACCCGGTCAGTGGCAAGTGGCCGCTTACGTTGAGGATGAGTCTCACGGTGGATGCTAGTCGACTGCATCTCCTGCGCAACAGTGCTACATTGGCACTCACCCTAGTCTCCAAATTAGGCAGTTAGTTGTTCTAATGGCACATCCGGCTCAGAAACCAGTCTCCGACGAGTCTCTAATCGCCCACTATACCCACCTTATGAAGCGAATGATAGCAACTCGCCCAGAGCCCGAGCCACCAGCCACTCTAAGTCGACCAGATGTGTTGCTCAAGTTAAAAGAACTGAAAGAAAGCGTTGCGCAGTGCAAATCCGAGCGAATAGAGTCCTTTTTGGCTTCTAAAAACTTGCGTTTGCTCATGGAAGACCAATTAGTGGACGTCCTATTACGGGTCGTTCGCTCTGCAAAGGCCTCCGAGCGTCCTAGCTTGGGCGTTGCTCTAAAGGAGCCCGCTGCAATGGGAAACGGCAAGGACGAGGGACTAACCAGCAAACCGCTATATCCAATTTCCAGTGAAATCCCCGCCTTTCCAGCCCTGGAAAGGGAAAGAACTGCACTATCTCCACTCAAAGAAGTCCTGGCTGAAGTGGAACAGACAGAATTCGAAGCTGCTTTACTAGGGAAACAGAAGATGAGGGTGGAGCTAAGGAAGCGATCTGCAACTTTAGTCCCTCCAGACAGCTTTTCCGCCTATGTGAAAGTCGCAGAATCTGCAGGTTCATACGAAAACATCGATATTTCCTTCCAAAAACGCTGGTTAGTAATTGACCAAGCCGCAATTTGCCTCTATAGCAGCAGTGGAGTGCAGGAATGTCTATTGAAAGTGGAGACTGGACGGGTCATGTCTGTGTCTGAGGAAGAGGAGGACTGCTTGAAAGTGGCTTTCAAGGAGGCTGACGAGGAAGCGGTTCTGCAGATGTATTTTTACACGGATTCGATGCAAATTCGATGCGGGGAAGTATTCAAAACTCTCTCCAAAATCAAAAGTTTCCCATATATATCCGCTGGAAAACAGCCAAAACCACCCTATAACGCTTCTAATGAGTACCGCCGGTCCAAGCGCTTTTCCTCATATACTAAATCAGTCTCAATTCCCGACCCTCCGAAAGTCCAATCCTCCCCTTCTTCCCATTCCCAAGAAGCAAGCGACCACTCCAGTGCTTCCCAAGAGGATATATACCTTTCAGACGAAGGGGAGGAGCCTGCGCCTTCCAGCACTGCGGGGATGACGCCGCAGGCGACACTCACGACTAGGCCTGAGGAGCGGGGCAGGGCGCTGACTGATTTAGCCGAAGAACTGACTGAAAAGGGCTTAACGAATCTATTGACGAAGGGAGGAGTGTTTTTGAAGTATGGCAGGTATGGAGGCCCGAAGTTGAGGCATGTGATGGTCACTGGAGATTTGAAGTACATCGAGTGGAGGCCGCTGAATAAGCCGCACTATAAGAGAAGGAGCGGAGTGGTGGTGCACTCGATAAAGAAAGTTGCAGCTGGCAGAAACACGAAGCGGTTTAAAAAGTTCCCAAACCCGGCGAGAGAGGAAGACAGTTTTTCGCTGATATGCACAGAGAGGGATTTGGATTTGGAAGTGCATAAGCCGGGGAATGGGCATAACCAGAGAGTGTGGGTTGCGGCGTTTGAAAGACTGGTGCAGGGAGTACTGACTAGGGAGATGGTGGAGCGATATGTTGCGAAGGAGCATAGGCTGGAATAAGCATAAAAATCGTATATGTTAACTAGGAAATCGGTAGATTCAGTTTGTAGTTTTCATACTAAATATCCGTTTAGTGCAATTTTAGTGTTAGTGTCCCTGACCTAGTTCCAGTTTCTCTATACACTGCCTATTCGCACCTAAGTGCTATTCACCCCATTAGGTTAATAAACTCCTTGAGGTCGATTTCTCCGTCCTGGTTCTTGTCCGCTTCTCGTAACAGCGCTTTCCAAGCCTGCTCCGGAATTCTCTGCTGCGCACTCAGCATTTCCTTCAACTCCGCTATCGTGATTTTCCCGCTGCCGTCTTTATCAAAAGCTCGAAACACGCTTTCGATGTTACTGCGAGAAAGCAGGTTTTTCACATTAGAGCTGGCAGTGAGGAACTCGGTGTAGTCGATGAAGCCGCTGCCGTCTGCGTCCACTTTCCGCATTACTTCTTCGACGATTTCCATTGCTTCTTCGTGCGAGAATTTCTTCTTCTCGTATCCATGTATCAACTCCTCCTTGCTAATCTTCCCATCCCCATTCGTATCCAGCGCCTGAAACTCCTCCCTCAACTGTCTCGTCTGCTCCTGACTCATCAACTGCCCCATGATGAACGCCAACGCCGCCTGCTTCAACTTCTCTTCCGCTCTGAAGCGTCTCAACTGGTCCAGCGACCCCAAGGACAGTGCAGGAGTATGCTCCTTCCCAGTTTCCCTGTGCTTCGCTATCCAGTTGGAGGCTAGGGCTGCTGCGGAGGTGGGTCGGTCTTGCACTGACATGGTCAATAGGGACCGGATGAAGGATTTGGCTTCTAGGGAGACTCGGTCGAATTCTTGGTGGGCGAAGGAGAACTCGCCCTTTTTGACCTTGCGGAGGATTTCGTCGTTGCTGCGGCCGGGGAAGGGCGACCTGCCTGAAAGCAACACATACAAAATCACCCCACAACTCCACACATCACACTTCTCATTATAGTCCATACTCAGCACTTCCGGCGCTATATAGTACGGAGTCCCGATTTTCAGATGCAGCCGCTGAGAAGGCGCAAACAAACTCGAAGTCCCGAAATCGATTAATTTGATACATAAGTCCCTCCCTGCATCCGGTGCACTTTCAAGCACTAAATTTTCAGGCTTCAGGTCTCTATGCACTACGCCGTTGCTGTGGCAATACACAACAGCGCTTAGCACTTGGTACATAATTTTCGCAGCACTGGCTTCGGAAAGGTGTCCGACTTTGATGATGTAGTCGAAGAGCTCGCCGCCGGTTAGGATTTCGGAAACCACGTAGTACTTGTTTGCGTCTTCGTAGAGTTCGTAGAGTTTGAGGATGTGAGGGTGGTCGAGTCGGGAGAGGATTTCCACCTCTGATATAAATTTCGCATGCGTTTCCTTTTCCGCCGCCGATTTTTCCAGTTCCTTGACCGCACGCCTCTGATGAGTCTGTCTATGCTCCGCCTCATACACCTTTCCGAACGACCCAGACCCCAACTCCCTCACCACTTTGTATCTCTGCAGGAAACTGAATTGGAAATGCTGGATGAACTGCCCGGGCTTGAACCGAAACTCACTGTTTCTGCGGCCTTCAGTGCTGGGGATGGATTCGAGAGTCGGTGCAGGCTGAGTGCGAGGTTTCGAGCTAAAACAGCCCATTTCACTATATATTCTAATGGACAAATCGGCTGTAGCGCTCAGAGACTCGACCGCCAGAGTCACTGAGTACCTTGGATTCGCAATTAATGCGGTCCTGTACCACCGTAGTCTGTACCCAAGGAACACCTTTCAAGAGGTGCAGCGGCATGGAGTGCCTCTCTGGATCACTGTGAACGACTCCGTGAAGGCCTATTTATCAGGAGTTCTGTCCCAGATTGCAGAGTGGGTGGGAGGACAACAGGTCCGGAAGGTCGTACTGCCAATCAAGGCTGTAGGGGGGAAGGACACTTTGGAGGTCTGGACTTTCGACATTCAAACTACGCAAATTGCTAGTAAAGCCACTGACTTAGGCAAAGAACTGCTCGACATGTCTAAGCAAATCGCAGCCTCGGTGGCTTTTTTGCCAGAGAAACCCGACTTGTGCACCTTCGAAGTGTACGTCTTTACAGAGCTGGACTGCGAAGAGCCCCCGCAGTGGACGGAAACCAAGCCTGTGCGGTGGACTGGCGGGCAGAGTCTGCAGCTCCGCCCCTACCAAGCGCCCTGTCACAGGATCAGCACTGAAGTGCTGCACTTCCCAGTCAGTAGCTAAGTCAAATAACCTTCCATATCAGTGTTTAACACTGTTATATCCTTCACAGATGTGGGAAGACGGAAAAGCGGATATCGTAAATAAAGAAATTGAGGGGTTGCTAAGCTACTTGGCAGGCCGGGGGAACAGTTCTTGAAAGGCCTTTGCCCACTGGTCGTCCGTCCCTGAAACCGCCCCGCGGACTGAAGGAGCCAGCCCAATGCTTTGAAGAGAATCAGCCCTGGCACTCATGACGATTGCTTGTGCGTGGTCGCTCTGCTCATACTTCCGTATCAGTCCTCCAAATATGAAATGTGAGAGCACGGTGCGGTACTGCGTAATGCTTACAGGAGCGGCGAGTCTTTGGTCGTTTTGGCTGCAGTATAGCAGAGAAGCGCCGTTCTTGTGTGCGAAATAGCGGAGCGTTCTGGCCATCCACTTCTTTCGCTCACTTTCTTCATTCTGGAACAAGTCGTACTTGTTCGCGACGATCACTAAAGGCAGCGGGAAGGGAGTTACAGTCTTCCGGTCCTCGTGAGTTTGCCACTGTTTCGCCTGCTTCACCTCGAGCTTCGCAGCTGCCTTTGCATCTTGCTGCCGCAACTCCGCGATGCACGCCTCCGTCCTTTCTCGCAGTTTCAACAGCCAAAAAAGCATAGAATCGACGACTTTGTGCGGATGTGACAAATCCAAAGTCAGCACTACAACGGTCGACTGCAGCAATTCCGGCCTTAAAATGACTGAAACCAGGTCAGCAAGCAGTCTCCCTCCGCCCAGTTCATACACATGTCCAACGTCTCTCTTGGAAGAGACTCCCAGTGGAGCTCGGCAGTAGGAGTAGTCTAGAGCGGCTGTAGGCTTGGTGGCTTCGGGCTTGCTGGCTGAGGAGAACAGCTGCACGAGAGTGCTTTTCCCGCTGTTGCGTTCGCCGAGGATTAGGAGGGTTTTCTCGGAGGACTCGGGCTGGTCTTGGAGGCGGGCAGCGGCGAGAGACCAGATGTCCCGGCTTTCCATTTATTACAGCTTTGGCTTCCTATAGCCGACACTGCCTTCCGCTGTCACTTTAAGGCTTTACTAGGGGACCAAAGCTACGAGTTCAGCCGAGCCTTCCGCGTTTGATACCTAGCAGTTCCTTTCGCAAGCGCCGCATTAGAGACCGTTTCCTGCCTAATCTGCTTGAGAAAGGACTCCGCAGGGATATTTCTCTGAGGCAAATCTCTAAGCAGTGTAGCAGCCTCCGCCAACTCCAAGCCTAACATGTCCCTCTTTATCGTCTCTACAATCGCCCATACAGTCCGAAGTATGACCGTTTCTCCCTGCGCCAGCAGCACATCCCACACGCGAACAGCCAGACTCAAAGGCAGAGAAGCGGCAAATAGGGTCAAAACCGCCTTCGTGAACCACAAGGCTTCCTTCAGTCCCACCTCTTTAAAGCCCCTATAAGCCGCAGCGTCCTTTTCCTTGAACACAGCTTGCCACTGGAAGGTCAGTTCCCACATTTTGGGGAACCCCGGGAGATACAGGTCTCTCCAGTGGTACTTCTTACTAGCGGATTGGTAGACTGCGAAGGCTTCTGCTTCGTTGCCGTTAGCCACTATGAGGAGTAGGGCCAAGACGCAGTTCATTCCTTGGCAGTACCCGACTTCAGGGTCGGAGGCTGATACAGCTCTAAGCAGATTTGATAGGGAAGCAGCGCCTGCGCCTTTGAAATAGTCGAAATCAGGGAAAGTCCGATATACGTCTTTTCCAATATCAACGAGGACCTGGGGGGATATAGACGCCTGCAGCCAAATTTGGTAATTCGCACTGATATCCGTAGGCAGATCGAAAGCCGCTTTCCAGGCCTCCCAGCGGAATTCAATCGGCGGCCCTAGACTCAGCTTTGTGAGGAAGTCAGTGGAGTCAGAGAGAGCGTACTGCTTGATGGAGTCCTGGTGGAGCTGTTTCGCCTTGGTCCACTCTCTGACCAGGCGAGAAACGTCCTGGGGAGGTATTTGACTGCGTAACTGGGCGTGGAGACTTGGCACTACGGAGGGCATTGAGACTGAGGGGAGAACATTGGTGCTTTGCTTATTTGCGCAGGCGCCGCAACCCATCAATATGTTATTAGAGCTGGCCTGGGTGTTAATCGCAGATTGGAAACAATAGGGAAACTGAGCGAAT
>Ga0247837_1005580_pt1 | contig 18695 bp, 19 predicted proteins | sample LaCtaG_2_FD_187115 | JGI IMG/M metagenome (GOLD analysis project Ga0247837, IMG submission 187115) | Freshwater microbial communities from meromictic Lake La Cruz, Castile-La Mancha, Spain - LaCruzMarch2015_14.5m | ecosystem: Environmental > Aquatic > Freshwater > Lake | place: Spain: Castile-La...
CTGAAAACATAAAGAGGTGGCAAGAGAAACAGCTGGTGTTTCACCCTGCCTTGCTATTGTTGGCAAATCTAGCGATTTTAAAATTCCAAACCCAGCGGCACTTAAATCACGAGCAATGCCGTATATGCCAAAACAATCGCCACGATTTGGTGTGATTGAAACATCATAAACTGCGTCGCAAGTTAGTATGTCTGTTAGTGGGGTGCCTGGTTTATAATCAAGACCCAAATCCATAATGCCGTCTGAATCTTCACCTAATAATAATTCTTTTGATGAACAAAGCATGCCGCAACTTTCTACGTCGCGAATGGTTCCTTTTTTAAGTGCTTCACCAGTTATGGGAATGACTGTGCCAACAGATGCAAAGGCAACACCCATGTTTGCTTTTACGTTTGGTGCCCCGCAAACAACTTGAATTAGTTGACCTGTTCCTGCATCGACTTTACATAAAGATAGTCGGTCAGCATTGGGGTGCTTTTCGCGTTCAACAACACGCGCATAAACAAAACTTTTTAAGCCAGCGCTTGGATCATCAACAGATTCAACTTCAAGCCCAAGTTCAACAAGTTTTGTCGCGATATCATCAGGTGTTGCATCTATTTCTAAATATTTTTTTAGCCATTGATTTGAAAATTTCATGATAGTGCTCCAAATCCATAAAGATCAAGCCAACGGGTGTCTCCGTCGTAAAAAGATCTGATATCATCAATACCGTATTTCAACATCGTTAATCGCTCTATGCCCATACCAAAGGCAAAGCCCTGAAATTGGTCAGGATCAATATCGCAATTTCTTAAAACTTCTGGATGCATCATTCCACAACCTCCCATTTCTAGCCACTTACCATTCTTCCATAAGATGTCCACCTCAGCGGAAGGTTCAGTGAAGGGAAAAAAACTTGGGCGAAACCGCAGATTCATGTTGGGATTTTCAAAAAACCAGCTGAAAAAATCTATTAATGCACCCTTTAAATGACTAAAATTAATGCCCTCTTCAATGACCACGCCTTCAAGTTGATGAAACATTGGCGTGTGTGTTGCGTCTAAATCATCACTGCGAAAAACTCTACCAGGAGCCAAGAAACGAATTGGCGGTTTGTGATTACGCAATGTACGAATTTGTACTGGCGATGTTTGAGTGCGCAAAATATCATTTGAACCACTTACATAAAATGTGTCTTGGCTTTGACGGGCGGGGTGATGTGCAGGAATGTTTAAAGCATCAAAATTCAGTTCTTGCGTTTCAACATGTGGCCCATCAAAAACTTGAAACCCAAGTTGAGAAAAATATTGAGTAATGTCTTGAGTAGCTTTTGAAATGGGATGAATTTTTCCAGTGGATTCTGGCCTTGATGGCAACGTAATATCAATTTTTTCATTAGCTAAACGCAACTCAAGTGCTTGAGTTTCAAGGATGATTTTTTTTTCTTCAATGGCTAATGCAATTTGGTCCTTCAGCGCATTAATTTCTGCACCTTTAGCTTTACGTTCTTCCGGAGCTAAAGCGCCTAGAGTTTTAAGCTGTTGAGTAACTAAGCCACTTTTACCTAAAAGATTAACTCTTAAATCGTCAAGAGTTGTTAAATTTTGTGATGCTTGTATTTGTTGCAGCCATTGCTCTTGCATAATCTTATATTCCTTTTTCCCAAGCACCCTTTAGGGTCTGCTTCCATAGTACAATTTCATTGCCTGATTCTTGATATTTTTCCATTCGTTCTTTTGCGCTTTGAACGCTTGGTAAATCATTTCCATCATAAATATCTAAGATGCGTTCATAAGATTTATCTGTAGCATATTCTTGAGTAGTGATCACTAAAACTGTTGCATTAATGGGGTTATCACTACTAGTGGTTAGCCAAATGGGTTGGTGCACATGAAACTGTGCTGGGTCAGCATTTGAACCGTGGGGTAAAAACCCAAGAGTGGTATAAGTCCACATAGCGCTATCAATTGATTTCAAACGCTCTGAACTTTCTATACGAATAACGGCCTTAAGCCCGCCTTCGTAAACCTTCTCAAGAATTTTAGGTAAGGTCTTTTCTAAGGAAGTAACCATAAGTTCATAAAAAGTTACTTGCACTACTTATGCCTCATGACGCTAACAGAACTTCTACGGTATTATTGCTAACTTGGGCAATGCCATTTTGAACGGTGAATGTTTCAGTGCTGTTCGCTAATTTTACCTGGATTTCTCCTTCGCTTAAGACAACTGACATAGAAGCATGATGAGGGCGTATACCCACCTTTCCATAAAGTCCTGGCAAGTTGATTTCAAGCGCGGCATCTGTGAATAAAACTTTATCAATGGTGCGTATGGTTACGTTCATAACATAACAATCTTTGGGCCAAGATCTTGACCACCTAAAATGTGAATATGAAAATGTGGAACATCTTGACGACCATCTGTGCCGGTATTTGTAATAAGGCGATATCCGTTTTGTGCTACGTTTAATGCATCAATGGTTGTATTTACGCCCTTCCAAAAACCAACAATTTCGTCAGAGGATGCGCGTGATGTAAAATCATGAGCATTTTTATAATGCCCCGTTGGTATGACTAATGCATGTAGTGCTGCTTTCGGCGCAATGTCATGAAAGCTTAAGAAGTATTGATCTTCTGCTATTTTTTTGCAGGGAATTTCGCTGCGAAGAATTTTTGCAAAAATGTTATTTTGATCGTACATTAGCCACCTTATCCTTAACAGCTAAGCTAGCATTGTCTGGCAGTTGAGACAATATCCTAGCTTCGTTGAACGTGCTAGAGTTTTGGTATTCAAATTTAAGGAATTTTTTATATGCAAAAAACATCAACGACGTTGCCAGAGATTAAGTTGATAGGTATTACAACCAGAACGAATTTGGCATCAGAAATGAATTTAGCAACGGCTAAAATTGGTACTACAGTTCAAAAATATTTTCATGGGGGTTGCCCTGAAAAAATTAATACCCGTAAAAAAGCAGGCGTTACCTATTGCGTGTATACAGATTATGAAAGTGATTTTACAGGGGATTATACATACTTCATTGGTGAGGAAGTTGATTCATTCGACGATTTGCCAGAAGGTTTTGAAAAACTTGTTATACAAACTCAAAACTATGCGAAGTTTACAACAGACTCTGGTCCAATGCCCACAGTGTGTATTGGGGCTTGGCAAAAAATATGGACGATGACATCAGCTGAATTTGGTAATGAGCGTGCGTACATTGCTGATTTTGAAGTCTATGATGAGCGCGCCGTTGATCACCAAAATGTTATTTTGGATATTTACATTGGTTTGCGTGCGTGAACATTGAAACGATAGAAAAAAATGCCTTCGGTCATTTTGCCTATTTGCCAAAAATGCTTGGTTTTGATGTTAAGGAGAACAAGCAGTTGACCACGATTGATTGCGGCTTGGGTTCTTCAATGTTTAATATTGTGTGTGGTACGCACTTTGAAAAATGGGCAAAAAATCAACGAGATGTCTACTGCTTTGAAAATGGAATTTATCAAGGTGAATGCGCTTACTATGGTGAAGAATTCATTGAGGAAAAAATTCATGAAGTTATAACCAGTTTTAAAAAACAGCCATTTTCTTGGTGGGTTGGTTATTCATGTGATCCTGAATGGTTGGGTAATATTTTGCATGAAATGCATTTTAAAAAATCAACCACAGAGCACGCTATGATGTGTGATCTTGAACAATTTAGTGCTCTTGAAAATAATGGGGTAATTACTATTGATCAAGTTGAAACGGCAACACAGCTGGAGCATTTTATTCAAGTGTTGGAAAAGTATGAAGCATCAGCACGAATTTTTTACGAGAAGCTAACCAAGCATTTAAGATATTCGAATGAAAAATTGTTTGTGGCTTATGAAAATGGCGCACCTGTTGTGATTGCTAGTTTGTATATTGATTATGAAAATGATAGCGCAGGAATTTTTAATTTGATAACAGCTGAAAATAAAAGAGGGCTTGGGTACGGCACAAAAATGATGAATCATTTGATGTGGTATGCAAAAAAAATGAATATGAAATACGCAACGCTTTTGGCTTCTAGTGATTCGGGATATCGAATTTATGAGCGTCTTGGTTTTAAAGCGCTAGGGCAATTTGAATGTTTTGAATGGGAAAATTGAAAGGGAATTTCTATGACAGTTATGAGCACGCGACATGTTTACCCGCTAAGCTACAGTGGAAGCTTAATTTTGTTAATAGTATTCGCTATTTGTTGGCCTCCCCTTGGAGTGTTCTTATTTATAAAAAATGTCAGATTCCACAAAGATGATTCTGCATTTTACTTGCGTTACCGCGGTTCATGGTTTTGGGCAATCCTTTGGGCCATTTTGTTCTTCCCAATAGCGGTTATTATCATGGCAATCCGCGGAGCAGATGTTGTTGAAGAAATAAGGCACTGAATGCGCGTAATTCAATTCATTTTCGAGACGACAAAACCTTATAGAAAATATTTATGGGGAATGTTTTTTGCAATTTGCATTGTTTCTGTGGATGCGAATGTTAAGCCATACATAGTTAAGCGATTGATTGATACAGCCGTAACACCTAGTATTACAGATTTTTGGTATTTGGTTGTTGTCTTTGCCGTATTTCAAATACTTTTACTGCTTGCTTGGTCGTTCAGTGATTGGTGCTCTATTAGATTTACATCAGATTTTAGAACGTACACGGCTTCATTTTTAGCTAATAAAGTTGGTACGTTTTCATATAGTTTTTTTCAAAATAATTTGAGTGGCAGTATTGTTGCTAAAATCAGCGATGCATTTAATCTAATCCCTACAATTATTTTTACGGCTAACTATCAGTTTGTTCATTGTGCACTGACAGCTTTAATGGCGTTGGTGCTACTTGCAAACGTTCATGTGTTATTTGCTGTGGGATTGTTTTTATGGATGATCACATTTTTTGTTATTGTTTACGTAGGCTTTAAAAAGGCTACGCCTTTAACAGCAGCATATGCCGAATCAAAATCAAAAGTTTTTGGGCATTTGTCTGATTATTTAACCAACATGTTGAATGTAAAATTATTTTCAACGTCTTCTTTTGAAATGAAGAGATTTCAAAATGCATCAAAAGATTATGTAAAACAATCTCAGACACAGGGCTATTTCTTGATGAAATTTTACGTGCTTCAAGGGGCAGTGTTTTCGGTTTACACAATTGGATTTTTGCTATTCCTTGTGCATTTGCACAACCGCAATGTTATATCGCCAGGAGATTTTGCGCTGGTGTTTATGGTCAATTTTAGAATTGTTGATAAGTTGTTTGAACTTTCTCATCAGCTGCGTGATTTTATTACGAATTGGGGATCGATTGATCAAGCGTTAACACTTTTTAAAGAAGCCCCAGAAATTCAAGATGTACCTAATGCAACAGCTTTTATTGCTACACATGGGCAAATTATTTTTGATAATGTTAAGTTCAATTATAAGGGGGCTGAACCACTTTTTGACGATACAGCCGTTACAATTGAACCGGGGCAAAAAGTTGGATTGGTAGGGTATTCTGGCGGTGGAAAAACCACATTCGTAAATTTAATTTTGCGCCTTTACGACGTTACAAATGGGCGTGTTCTTATTGATGAACATGATATTAAACAAGTTACGCAAGATTCACTGCGTGCAAACATCGGGATGATCCCGCAGGACCCGTCACTATTTCACCGATCGTTAATGGAAAATATTCGTTACGGAAAAATTGATGCGAATGATGAGGAAGTTATTAAGGCTTCTAAGCGTGCCCATGCTCATGAATTCATTGAAAAACTACCAAACGGATATGAATCATTGGTAGGTGAGCGTGGTGTTAAGCTTTCTGGTGGTCAGCGTCAACGCGTAGCAATTGCTCGTGCGATTTTAAAAAATGCACCGATTTTAATTTTAGATGAAGCAACTTCTCAGCTTGATTCGGTAACGGAAAATTACATTCAAAAATCTTTACAGGAATTGATGGCTGGCAAAACAACCATTGTTATTGCGCATCGTCTCTCAACACTACTGCACATGGACCGCATTTTGGTATTTGATGCAGGGAAAATTGTGGCAGACGGAACGCACGGAGAATTATTAGCTAAAAATAGTTTGTACAAAACTTTATGGAATGCTCAAGTTGGAGGATTCTTATCAGATAAGCATGAGGAAAATTTATGATGCATCCAGACCCTAATACCATATATCCAATCGAAGGTGTAACGCGGACGTGTTATCTTAAAAATATTATCACCAGCCCTCAAATTATTGTAGGTGATTATACTTACTACGATGATCCTATAGATATTTATAATTTCGAACGTAACGTTCTGTACCTTTTTGAATTTATGGGAGACAAACTTAGTATTGGAAAATTCTGCCAAATAGCTACAGGTGTTCGGTTTATTATGAATGGCGGAAACCATGCTATGGACGGTGTTTCGGCATATCCATTTAAAGTAATGGGGAAATCTTGGGCAACTGCCCCTGTAAATGTTACAAGCAAAGGCGATACAGTTATCGGTAACGATGTATGGATAGGAAATGGTGTTACCTTCATGCAAGGTATTACCGTTGGCGATGGAGCAATTATTGGCACTAATAGCCTTGTGACAAAAAATGTTGAGCCGTACACAATTGTAGGAGGTAACCCTGCAAAACCAATTCGTAAAAGGTTTGACGAAGAAACAATTGCTTTTCTTTTGCAATTAGCTTGGTGGAATTGGCCTATAGAAAAAATTACAGAGAATTTGAATGCAATAATAAATGGTGATTTTGAAACGCTAAAAGCTATTCATTCCTAATTTTCAACATTTAATTTCGACTCCTTATTTTGTAAGAATGGCCAGCAAAAATACAGCTTACGCTTGTCTATTCACCTTTTGTTAACTATTTCTGCTTTCTAATAGAAGAAATAGGGGGCTGAAGTTTTATGAAATATCTATTTTTTCTGTTAATGATTTTTGCGTTACACCCCAAGAGTGATTCCAAAAAAAATAATGAAGTCTGTGGTTTAAAATGTCAGGCAAACAAAGCAACGGCAGAATTAAATAAAAAGCCTTTTGTACCCGCGGCAACAGTTGCACCAAGTGATTCAGCCTTACCTTTAAACCATTTAAAAGAGCTTAGTCTTTTGCAAAAATTGCAAAAAGTTTTAAAAGCAAAGGAAGATGTAACGCTTCCTGAATTTGCGCCCAATCGTCCTTTACGCCCAAGTGATAAGGACGATAATATCCCTGCGTTGCGCCAGATTTTACAGTCTTTAGGGTATTTGGAAAAAGCTACTGATTCACCATTTTTTGATACAGAATTAGAAACAGCTGTAAAAGCTTTTCAAGCAGGACATTGCATAGAACCAGATGGTATTATTGGAGATGAAACCAAATTCAGAATTAATTGGAGTTATGAAAAACGCTTGAAAAAGATAGATGCTAGTATCGCGAAAATAAAAAATTTAGTGTTTACAGATCGCACCGTAATTGTGAACATACCAACCTATACATTACACGCATTTGAATCTCAAAAACTCAAAATGTGTATGAAAGTGATTGTTGGAAAGCCAAAGCGTCCTACGCCGCAGATGACAAGTTATATTAATGGGGTGGAGTATAACCCAGCGTGGGTGGTGCCAAATACAATTCTTTTTGAAGATAAGCTGCCCCAAATTCAAGAAGACAAAGAATTCTTTGAAAAGAATGATTTGCAGGTTTTCGATCATGATGAAAACGAGGTTGATCCCAGTACAGTTGATTGGAGTGAAGTAGATATTCACGATTTTCCTTATATTTTCAAGCAAAGGCCTGGCAAAAAAAATGCTCTTGGTTTGTTGAAATTTAATCTGCAAAATGATGAATTTATTTACATGCATGATACGCCGCAACGAGAATTGTTAAAAAAATATTCGCGTGCTTTATCATCGGGTTGTATTCGGTTAGAGAAAGCTGGAAAATTTGCAAGTTGGCTGCAAGATCTTGAAAAAGATGAAGTAAAAACAGCTATTGAGACAGACGAGACAAAAACAGAAACATTAGAAAACCCAATAACTGTGCACATAACCTACATACCAGTTTGGGTTGATGAGCATCAAGGTGATGGTAAAGTGCTATGGGGAGATGACCCTTATAGCCTCGAGCCAAAGCCATTCTATTAATCCCCAAAAGTGGCAAAGTCCAAAAATTTTGATACAGTTTTTTGCATCGTTTGGGTTCCATTTTTTTAAAAGAATTTGCAAAAATAAGAAACCAATACTTACAGGAATAATTCCATTTATCCCAAAAAATATAAGCAGCGTGATATGTAGTAATAAATTGATGCATGTTAGCCAGATTTTGGGGGCATGGCGCATGACAATGGCCGTTGATTTTACATTGGTTTTTAAATCATCAGAAATATCGGCGAATGCATAAATAGTGTCGTAAAAAATTGTCCATAAAACCAAACTTGCGAATAAGCATAGAAGTTGCCAGGAAAACGTAAGCGTTGAAACGTGAGCAATCGCAATAAGCAGCCCAATATTAAATGTGAATCCTAAAAATAGTTGAGGCCAAAAGGTAAAGCGCTTCATGAATGGGTAAATAACCATAAGAATTGCTGCAACAACACTTATGCACTTGGCTGTTGGGTTTAGGAACATCCAGATACACGCACTAATGCTTAGTAGGAAGCTTAAGAAAATGTATGCTTGTGTTTTGGTAAGCAGGTTGGCGGCTAAAGGCCTTGATTTTGTGCGTTCAACTTTTGCGTCTATGTCTTTATCAACCAAGTCATTAATAACACAACCAGCGCTGCGTAAGGTAACTGCGCCAATGAAAAATAGAATATAGTCAAAAAGACTACCATAGCTAATTGTAAGCCCACAAAAACATGGCCACAGTAGCAACCATATGCCAATGGGTCTATGTAGGCGCGCCAGGTGAATGTATGGTAGAAACTGTATAGGACTAAAAAATTTAAAATTATGACACGACTTTACCTTACCCAAACCTTGAATGCAGGGCAAATTATTGAGCTGACTAAGGATCAACGTCATTACTTAGAAAAGGTTTTACGCTTTGAGCGAGGGCAACATTTTTTGGGATTTAATGAACAATGTGGTGAATGGAAAATTGTTTACGAAAAACCAAGTTATAAGTGCCTAGATCAAATACGGATCCCTGAAAAAACTCAACCTTGTTGGTTGGCATTTTCCCCTATTAAAAATGACCCAATGAATTTTTTGATAGAAAAAGCAACGGAACTTGGCGTAACAGATTTTCAACCTATTTTATGTGAACGAACAAATAGCCACCGATTAAATATTGAGCGTTTGGTTAAAAACACGCAGGAAGCTTCGCAACAATGTGAACGACTTGATGTGCCAAAAGTTCACGTGCCATTGGCTTTAAAGGAATTTTTAAATACGTTAACGGGTGATATTCACTGGTACGCAGCATTGGAACGATCTGATTCTGCTGATTCTGCTGATACTGTAATAATAGAATTTCCTGCTGGGTTTATTATTGGTCCAGAAGGCGGGTGGTCAGTCCAAGAACAGGGCATGTTAAAAAAATGCGCTCGTCCTATTTCTCTTGGAAAAAATATATTGCGGGCAGAAACTGCAGCTATAGTTTGCTTAAGTGCCGGAATATTTCAAAAAATATAGTTGGTAATTTTCACAAGATAGCTTCCGATTTTGTTGGTTTTTTGTTACTCTATACGTGTGTTGATTGCGGAGAAATGTGTGAAGAAGATTTTAAATTGCTTTGTTTTTTTTGTTTTGGTTTTTTTAAATCCTTCGAATGCGCATGCTAATAACTTTGCATACATGATTGTTGATGGTCAGTCTGGAAAAGTTATGGCAAGTCACCGAGCTGATGAACTTCGTCCTCCGGCATCATTAACTAAAATCATGACTTTGTATTTAATTTTCGAAGCTATTCAAAATGGCAAAATAAATCTGACAACACGATTTTCAGTTTCAAAACGGGCCACTCAACAAGAGCCTTGTAACTTATGGCTAAAGATGGGTTCAACAATCAGTGTAAAAGACATTATCTACGCGTTGGTTACTAGGTCAGCTAATGATATGTCGGTAACCATTGCCGAAGGGCTTTCTGGGAGTGTTGAAAAATTTTCTGAACTGATGAATCAAAAAGCAAAAGAATTAGGAATGACGCGCACAAAATTCTATAACCCCACAGGCTTACCTGATAGAAGACAAGTTACAACAGCTAAAGATATGATGACTTTGGCCAGAGCCCTTCACAAGAATTTCCCTAAAGAATACGCGTATTTTAAAACAAAAACTTTTAGTTTTAATGGTAAGCCTATACGTAACCATAACCGCATGTTGAATTCATTTACCGGGTGCGATGGTATTAAAACCGGATTTACTTTTGCATCTAGATTTAACATTAGTGTGTCCGCTCAGCGAATTGCCGCTGATGGAAAGCCTATTCGTGTTTTTGCTGTTGTACTTGGCGGGCAGACGTCTGTTTCACGAGATAAAAAAACGGCAGAATTAATGGAAAAGGCATTCAAGAAACTTCATGCCACGCCCAGAATGCAAGAAGTTGTTGCAACACAAGATGATGTTGCTGAAGCAGATCAAATTGATCAACTAGTAGAGGAGACTGAGGTTGCAGAAGTAAGCGAGCATATTCAGGAATTATCACAACCTGTGCAGTCATTACCGAAAGCTAACAACAGAAGAAATCGAAAAAATTCAAAAGCGAAACCTAAGCAAGTTAAGCCATCACCAGTAGTGAAACCAAGTCAAATTTCTGTAAGTTTGAGCGATCCTATAGAAGAAATTATTAAAAATCCTTTGAATGTTGATATTAATCGAGATCTTCCTGCTGGTTGGGTAAAAGCAAAACCAAACTTTAAATCATCTTAATGAATCAACATATTACGGCAAACTATAAATTAAATAAATATTAATATTCTTAGCGTAATATATAGATAACAAAATAGATTTTGAGGTCTGTATGAGAAGATTAATTTGTAGCTGTATGGTTTTTTTGTCTGTAACAGCATTGTGTGCCGGTGATCTTGATGGTGTATTGTTAAGTGTGTTGATGGCTAATCGTCAAGTCCATGCTCAACCTGAAAAGCCCGAGGTTAAAAATGGTAAAATACTCGAGCATGCAAAAGTTGAAACATCAGCGGTAGCGTTGCCTTCTCAGGCTGAGCTTTTAGCAGGCCAAGATGACGAAAGTTCACTGAAAAATAAAAGTGGCACTATTATTTTAGATAGCGCAAATGCACCTAATCCAGTGAGTGATGAGCTGCATAAGCAAGAAACAGTGGAAGATTTAAAAAAATATCCAGTTGTTTCAGGGCAAGGGCCAAATGAAGATGAATCAGTCAGTAAAGCCGCACTTGATTTAAAACTGTTAAACCCAAATCCTGAAGGAGCAAGTGCTTTACGTATGGCTGATCCTGCAGCAGCTGCGTAGGTTTAAGGAGCTTTTCCGAATATTAAGGATGCGTTTGTTCCGCCAAACCCGAACGAGTTTGACATAACATAATTGAGCTTCTTTTCTTGTGCTGTGTGTGGCACGAAATTAAGGTCACATCCTTCAGATGGCTCATCAAGGTTTAATGTGGGGGGCAATATTCCATTTTGCATCGCAAAAATAGAGAAAATTGATTCCACAGCACCAGCAGCACCCAACAGGTGGCCAGTTGCAGACTTGGTTGATGACACTGCTAATTTGTAGCTGTGATCGCCAAATAGGCGCTTTATGGCTGTAACTTCAATGGGATCACCAACTGGTGTGGAGGTGCCGTGAGCGTTGATATAATCAATCTCTTCTGGTGCAAGGCCTGCATTTTTTAAGGCAGCACGCATGGCACGGAAAGCGCCGCCACCATCTTCAGCAGGTGAAGTGATATGATGGGCGTCACCAGACATGCCATAGCCAAGAACTTCCGCATAAATTTTAGCGCCACGCTTCTTCGCGTGTTCATATTCTTCTAGGACAACAATTCCTGAGCCTTCCCCCATGACGAAACCATCACGGTTTCTGTCCCAAGGGCGAGAAGCTTTAGTAGGATTGTCATTAAATGCTGTTGAAAGAGTACGAGAGGCGGCGAATCCAGCCATGCCAGCCCGACAAACGGCTGCTTCTGCTCCGCCTGCAACCATAACGTCTGCATCATCAAGCATAATCATGCGGGCTGCGTCACCAATAGAATGCGCACCTGTTGCACAAGCAGTGACAACCGCATGATTTGGCCCTTGAAATCCATGACGAATTGAAACTTGACCTGATGCTAAGTTAATTAGACTTGCTGGAATAAAGAAAGGGCTAACGCGTCGTGCGCCTTGCTGGAGCAGCGTGACAGAAGTTTCATAAATCCACGGAAGGCCGCCGATTCCTGAGCCAATGGTTACGCCCGTGCGTTCTCTGCCTTCACTATCAGTAGGTTGCCATCCTGAATCTTTAACCGCTTCATCTGCCGCTGCTATAGCATACAAAATAAAACGGTCAATTTTCCGTTGTTCTTTAGGCTCTAAATAGTCAGAAGCATTAAAGAGCCCTGGTTGTATTGGTGCATCACTTGGTTGAAGCGGAAGCGACCCAGCAATTTTTGCTGAGAGATCCGACACATCAAAAGCATCAATCGAGCTAATGCCAGATTGACTAGAGATTAACTTTTCCCAAGTTAGTTGGGCACCATTTGCCAGTGGCGTAATGGCGCCAACACCAGTAACAACGACTCTTCTCATTGTATTTAATTAATTTTTTCCTGGAGATACACGATAGCTGAGCCAACTGTTGTTAGCTTTTGTGCAGCGTCATCGGGAATTTCGCATTTGAATTCTTCTTCGAACTTCATTACAAGTTCAACTTGATCAAGACTATCTGCGCCGAGATCGTCAACAAAATTTGCACCGTCAATAACTTTTGAGGCATCTACGCCAAGATGATCGACAACAATTTGTTTTACGCGTGCGGTAATATCAGACATGAAACCTTCACTGAGTTAATTTGTTAATTGTGGTTAAGATTTAGCCGTGTTTTTGAGAAAATACAAGAACAAAACGCATGGCATGTGTATAAATGAATATTTAATATGCTAAATACCTTTTAAAACTTCATTGCCACTGCGATTGGCTAGACATTAAATCTAAAATGGAAAATGTCCCCGTCATGCACAAGGTAATCTCGTCCTTCTTGACGAAGCTTCCCCAAAGTTTTTGCACCTTGCTCGCCCTGACACGTAACGTAGTCTTCGTAAGCTATGGTTTCAGCGCAAATGAAGCCACGTTCAAAATCGGTGTGGATAGCACCTGCTGCCTGAGGGGCTTTGGCGCCTTTGTGCACAGTCCATGCGCGTGCTTCTTTTGGCCCGATGGTGAAAAATGTTAATAAGTCCAGCAATCCATACCCAGCACGAATAACTTGACGTAGACCAGTTTCTTTTAGTCCTAAGGACTGTAAAAATTCTTGTTGTTCTGCTTCGTCGTTGAGGCTGGAAACCTCAGCTTCTATTGCAGCAGAAATAATAACGGCAGAATCACCCCTGCTTTTGGCATATGCTATAACTTTTTCGGTAAAGCTATTACCTGTTGCAGCTTCTGCTTCTGACACATTGCACACGTACAAAATGGGTTTAGATGTAAGCAATTGCAATTGTTCAAAGGTCTCTTTTTCTGTTTCAGCTATTTTAGCTGTTTTTGCAGGTTTGCCTTCTTGTAGCAGGGGCAATATCTTTTGAATTACCTCTAAAATTTCTTTTGCTTCTTTATCATTGCCACGGGCGCGTTTTTCTAAATTTGAAATACGCTTTTCTACTGACTCAAGATCAGCTAACAGCAGTTCAGTTTCTATAGTGGTAAGGTCCCGGATGGGATCGACAGATCCATCTACGTGAGTGATGTCATCATCTTCAAAGCAGCGTAGTACATGCAAGATAGCATCAACACTTCTGATATGTCCTAAGAACTGGTTACCAAGTCCTTCACCTTTACTAGCGCCACGCACTAGACCTGCAATATCAACAAATTCAAGTTGGGTTGGAATAATTTTTTGCGAACTAGCAAGTTTGGCCAAGATCTCTAGGCGATCATCGGGCACACCTACGCGTCCAACGTTAGGTTCAATAGTGCAAAACGGATAGTTTGCTGCTTGTGCAGCTGCAGTTGCTGTTAACGCATTAAATAAAGTTGATTTGCCCACATTAGGAAGGCCAACAATTCCACAATTAAATCCCATTATATTCTCAAGTCTATTTTTGTTCACTAATGTGGCGAATTTCGGGAAAAACAGCAAGGGTTTGTGGATTTATGTATATTGCCTTTTTTACTAACCCCATAGACAAATTTTCTAGTGAAAGCTAATATTTGCCTGTGGTTCCCGTAGCTCAGCAGGATAGAGCGCAAGATTCCTAATCTTGAGGCCATGAGTTCGAATCTCGTCGGGAACGCCAGTTATATAAATGGTTATGGGGATTTCTAAATTATCAAAAATTCTTCGGGGTTACGCCGGGGTTACATTTTGAAGTAAATTAAGCCTCACTTTTTTGTAAACATTAAGTGTACATAAACTGTGTCTTTAATTTTTTTCACTTTCTCTGTTAAAGGGATTTGAAAAACAGCAACTTGAAGAAATATGGAAACGCTACAATACAAATATTTTTTCTGAGGCTCCGTAAAAAGGCCATTTTTGCCGTCCAGCCGTCCACCATATAGGAAAACTGCGGCTTTCAGTCTTTTTTATCCGTCCACCTATCCGTCCACTCGGACACTTATCCGTCCAGCCGTCCAGTAAATATCAACAAATTGCGAAAGTGGACGGCAAATATCGAGGAATTAAAATATATTGAGAAAGAAATTCAGTTTGAGCATGTAAAAATTTAAAGACCGTTAAATGCTCTACCACCATTAGCCCACATCCAAGCTGATAGACTAATGTGGTAATCATAAAGATGTTCTGGTGGCTCTTTGCCATTACTGGCTGCTAGAGATTTTGCAATGCGAATTTGTGATGGCTTGGCTGGTCTGCCATAACGCTCGGGGATTTTAATTGGTTTGCTTGGCCTACACTCTTTAGCAATATTTTTGATGAAATATTCGTGCTCTTGGGACACCCAAACTCTTACTTGCACGAATCCTTCTTCTTGTTTTTTCTCACGATACTTTTGCATTCTTGCTGTCATAAATGAACGCCGTAGGCAATTTAGTGATGTAAAAAGTGTAGCGCACTTTGTCACGACGCGTAAGTGCGCATTTAGCAAAATATGCTTAATGACACTTGATAAGACCTAATAGTGATCATTAATTTTAATTTTTACAAACACATGGTGATGAGAACGCGTTTTTTGGTTTTAAAATTATTTAGGTGCTTGGAATTCGGAATGATGTCAAAAGCAGTTATGCTGTATTCTTAAACTCTTTTGCCTATTCTGCAAAAACATTTTTTCTGAGGCTCCGTAAAAATGTCATTTTGCCGTCCAGCCGTCCACCATATAGGAAAACTGCGGATTTCAGTCTATTTTATCCGTCCACCTATCCGTCCACTCGGACACTTATCCGTCCAGCCGTCCAGTAAAAATCAAAAAATTGCTATCTTTGCATTCTTGCTGTCATGAATGAACGCCGTAGGCAACATAGTGGTGTAAAAAGTGTAGCGCACTTTGTGCTCCGCATCAGTGCGCATTTAGCAAAATATGCAAAATGACACTTGATGTGATTCTGTGATTCTACAATTTTATGCAAAATTGTGCTTGGGGAATTGCATCAAAACAAAGGACATAATATTACTTAAAATTTTATCTTTATTTCTTTTTTTGTTGCTTAATGGTGTGTAATTGACTATTTTATTTAAATAATTCTGGTTTGAGTCTTTAGTATAAAAAAGTCATTGAATATTATAGAAAACATAGAAGTGGATCGCTTTATAAACGACATCAAGTTGTCTGGTGTAGAGTACTTCTCCTTAGGCATTATTAAGGGAAATCAGATTTTTGCAATTTTTTCTTCTCCTACATGGCAAAAGTTCTATTTAGAAAATCAGTGTTTTGATTATGATCCTGTCATCAAAACGGCCTATGTAAATTATGATATGCCTGTTGATTGGCGTTCTGTGACAGTGCTTTTAAAAAAAGAGGCCTTCATCATGGAGGCACGAAGTGAGCTTACCGGTTGCCAAGAAGGTTTTAGCATGATCCAAAAAATCGATAGGGAAACCAGCGCAATTCTTGCATTTGGTGGGACAAAAGATTTTTCCACCGTGATGAATGCTTATGCAACTTATCAATCTGAAGTGACAAGACTCGCAGAGCTTTTGAGCTCTATCTACTTTCCTCCAAAAAAAAAGAAAAAAGAGAAGTAGAGATAAAGGCAGACTAGAGATAGAGGGATTTACGCGCCATGGAATTTTGATGCGCCAGTTATCTCTTTATCACAAATGGAGTATTGATTGCATTCTTAACCAAAATATCGGGGCTGCCTTGGTGATTTTTACATTGATCTCCATATAAGCTGATCCTTCATGTTTGACGTTCGTACCGTACAAAAACCATTCACCATTACAATAGCCAATTCTGCGTACCCGTATTTTTCCGTCAGCGGTTTGCACAATGCAGGGAGAATCTAAGCATTTCTTTAAATCAGCCAAGTCTACAAGCTCACCCCCAACAAAATCTCCATGAACATAAAACGGTGCCATTGCATCATCATTGACCATTAAAGTCATCCCGTTAGGATAAGACTCCTTAAAATAACTCAAGTCCCTTAAGGCATTGATGGTTTTACTAGAGGTTGGACCTTTTGATTTGATGAACTTCGAGGGGAGAATAGTGCTAGGCGGTGATCCCTCTCCTTTTAGTAGCCACTCAGCACTGCACTCGATTGAATGGGCAAGGGCTGCAGTGATTAAGCGTTGAATATTTTGAGTTTTGATATTATTAAAACCACCCTCCCATTTTTCTAGGGAAACGGCTTTGATGTCATGGCGTTTTTCCATTGTTTGTCGATCAAGTCCCATTAGACCGCGCAAATAGCGAATTCTATTGCCAATGATGCTTAAATCACTCGTATTTTTTTTACCCAACGGCTAACTCATGCTTCTTTTCTTCATAAAATACTCGATCTCGTTAAAAAGTCAAACCATATGAGCCGTTCAGCTGATCTTTGTGCTAATTCAAGTGATGCTTTTTCGTATACCTTTACCATCAAATTATCTCTTTTTTAAAAAATATATTTATAAAAAATATGTTTACACAGAAAAATATTAAGCTATAGTAACTTCACGAATTAGGGCGTATAGGTAAGGTGAAAAAATCTTACCAACAGTTCAAAGACTTTTTGGTTCAGTAGACTGGGCCGAATGGGTTTAAGCAAATTAGGAATTATTTCAAGGAGACAGGTATGTTTAAAAGATCAATCGCACGTCTACTCGTCTTTTTTCAACTCTATGGTGTTGTTTTTCAAGGGGTTGCCCATGCGAACATTCTTCAGCATTATCCTGTTCAAAATGAAATCTACTTGCATAGTTCATTTGATGAGGCAGGCGGATTACGTTTATCCCTAGGAACAGACAGTCCTGCCAAAGGCCTTGAAACCTTAGGTGTGATTGATGTTCCAGGTTACAAAACCTTAAAGAGCCAGCGTCAAAAACTTAAAATTCACGTTGTTCCATCTGATAGTTCTTCTAGTGCCTTTAGTGCATCCGATAGTGCATCCGAAGATTTATTGTCCCCGGTAAGTTCAGCTTTCGTGCCCGCAGAAGGGGCTGCTGAGGTTGCTGAAGAAGATGTTGATGATGCTGATACGGATGACGATTCCATTGCCTTTACCACCCAGGACGGCATTGTTCGCCTTCCAGAAGGTGTCTATTTTGACCTGCAAGGTTTACAAATTTTCATGAATAACGAAGGGGAGCTTTTAATCCAAGGTGCCCAGACAGATTTTACAAAACCCATTTTCTTAAGCAGTAAAAAGAGCATTGTCTTGCACAGTGTTGAAGCAAATGTCTTAAAACTGACTTCTCCTTCTGTAGTGGGTGTTGGCAAATCCTCCATCGATTTTTTAGCCCTGGAAGGGTTAATGAGTGATGAAGGTGAAGAAGTCGCAGCTACCTATATCAACACCGGTTCTTTAACCGCCAAAGAAGTCTTTTTAAAAAACTTAACTTCAACCAACACGGGAACTTTAACGACGGATGGTTTTGAAGCAGAAGGTGGCATCTTTAGAAATACTGGTACTTTAGCCATGAGTGCAGATGCTCAATCCGGAAACCGCGCATTCACAGGAACCACGGTTATTAATGATGGCACCATTGAAGGACTGCACTATAACATTTCTGGCTCATCTTTCACACAAAATGGCCGACTAAAAGGCAGGGTTTTAAGTGTTGACCAAGACACCACTTTTACAACCGGTGAACACCAAGAACTAACGTTGAGCGAACGTCTAGACTCAGCTTCCCTAGCAAGCTGGAAGCTAACTGGTACGGTAAACGTTCATGAATTTAACCATTTAGGCCCTATTAATTTAGAAGGCACACTTAACACCACTACCTTTACAGGCCACGGTATTGTTCAACCAACAGGTGTATTTACAAGCGAACGCTCACATTTTATTGATGCTTTTACCAATTTAGGGCGAGTAAGCACGCACATTCTAGATGCTGATGCTGCGCTCACCACCAATGGATTAATGCGCGTAAGCAAAGCAGCCGATATTAGAGGAAAATTTAAAGTCGGGGCCAAGGGAAGTTTTGAAGGTGTTGAAGATGA
>Ga0247837_1005582_pt1 | contig 18689 bp, 10 predicted proteins | sample LaCtaG_2_FD_187115 | JGI IMG/M metagenome (GOLD analysis project Ga0247837, IMG submission 187115) | Freshwater microbial communities from meromictic Lake La Cruz, Castile-La Mancha, Spain - LaCruzMarch2015_14.5m | ecosystem: Environmental > Aquatic > Freshwater > Lake | place: Spain: Castile-La...
GATTGATGAGCAGAAACTGTGGTAAAGAGTTTATGAACTTCTTTTCTTAATCTGTCTACTTTATCTGTAAAGCTCTGATCTATTGGCAACATTGCCTTAGTAAATTCATCTTCAGGTGAGCTTATTCTAAATCTTCCGCTCCATGTTTGAACCGGCATATTTTTAGGCGTACATGCACCTTCAACATAAGAAACAATTTTAACTTTATCTAACTCTGGATGACCTTTTTTTAATACCAATAATGCCGCATATACTTTTGATGCTTGACCACTATCCTTTCCTCTAATGATAATATCTCCTGAACCTAATTTATAATTAGTTAAAACCATCTGGGCTTGTTTAAGTGCTTTTAATGCTAATTCATTATCGGTTAATGTCCCTTTCTCTGTCTTTAAATCTGTTACTCGGCCAGTATGATCTTGTACAAGGGTTATCACCTTGTTTTTTATACTTTTACCATTTGTATCAATGTCAGATAAATCTACTTGAGATTTTATCATTTCATTTTTAGAAAGACCATAAACACTATATTGTGATTTACTAAGATTTGAAGCTTGAACTTGTGTACCACCTTGAAGTTGAGCAGCCTCGACTGCTCTAGTTAAATCCTTAGCTTCTTTTTCATCTTTTACAATTGAATCAACAAAACTTTCTTGAGTCATAACACCGCTTTCTAATTTAAGAAAATTAGCTTGAACTGGGTCAGCTAATAAAAGAGCTAATTTAGTTTTGGCTAAATTTTTAATTTCTTTAAGTCTTTCTTGATCATAGGTTGCTGGATCAATATTTCCAAGCTGTGATTTATTTTCATCCAAAGCTTTTTTAATCGCTTCTTCTTCAGGTAATGATCCTTGTGTTTCTGCATTAGCAATAGCTTTTAAAACAGCCACAACTCTACAATTTTTTATTTTATAATCTATAGCTAATTCATTATATAATTTTTTTGCAGCCAATTTTATTGCATGTATATTGGCTTCATTAAGATTATCATGATTTATATTATTTGGATTTGGAGCAAAATCTTTCGAACCTAAAAGGCCCCTATATTTATTTATTAATTGCCTAGTATCAACTTCATTAGTGGAATTAGCAATTTCACCTAGAAAATTTACTTCAGATGAAATGTAGCCACTTTCGGTCATGGCATTAATAATTACAATCTCATTGCGTTTTTGAATTGCTAGTTTTTGTAATTCTAGGGCGAATTTATCTGATAGCATTGCTTTATTTTCATCGGGATTGTTTTCAAATTCAAAATTACCAAAGGCAGCTTTAATGTCATTTAGGGCTTTACGAATAGCTTCAGCTTTTTCAGCGTCATCAGAGCCGTTTGCTCCTATAATATTTGTTAATTCATCATATCGCATTATTTTATTTATAGCTTCTTTAAAAATTTCCATAATTCTATTTTCAGCAGCTGTAGCGGCTGATTTTGCAGCAGCATTTGTTAATAAGTCGTCATTTCCTGTGTGATGTTCTAAAATATTATCCACTATAAGGTCATTAATTACATCTCTAACACCATTCATATTAAGAGCGGCAGGGGGAGCGGCAGGGGGAGCGGCAGCGGCAGCGGCAGCGGCAGCGGCAAGAGGAGGAGGAGGAGTAGCAGGAAATGAATTAGCAAGAGCAACTGCTCGTAACTTATTCAAGTCACTAGAATTTTTAATTTGATTTTCAATTAAAACGGCAAATTTTTCTTTAGCTTGCGAAATAATTTCGCCGATATCAGTGTTAGAAACAACAGTTTCATCATCTGTATGACTATTAAAATCTATATTACCTAATTTTCCTTGTGTACTCAAAAAACGACGCTTATCAGCGTAATTTCCTGTCAATAATAGATCTCTTAAAAGTCCTAAATCGTCAAACTTTAAAGCTTTAATTGCCGCAATAATTTTATCTTTATTTAAAGTTGTTGATGCTGTAGATGCCATAATCGTCTTCCTTTATAATAAATTTTATAACCAATGCAATCATAAATAATGATCCCACTTATCTTATCTAATCTTTACCATCAGCATTAACTTACTCACCTTAATCATCTACTCACTTATTGAAGCCACTAGATTAAGGCAAGTTTGTCTAACCATTTAATCTTATTATAGACCATAAATTATTAAGTGATGATTAATTAAGCATAAAAATTTTCAAAATCATATGGTGTGTTGAAAATTGCGATTAAACTAACTTCCGAACCTCGACCGTTAGGGAGTGGAGCCCTAAAATATCCACTCCCTGACGGTCGTGGCTCGGATTTAACTGGATTATACTAGATAATGCTAACCATCAAGGCTCTGCTTACTTTTGGGTAACAATATGGCAGTGTTAGGTTCATGTTATAAGAAAGCATCATTAGCTTTAAGATTGAATTATCTTAATCATCTACTCACTTATTGAAGCCGCTAGGTTAAGGCAAGTTTGTCTAACCATTTAATCTTATTATAGACCATAAATTATTAAGTGATGATTAATTAAGCATGAAAATTTTCAACATCATATGGTGTGTTGAAAATTGCGATTAAACTAACTTCCGAACCACGACCGTTAGGGAGTGGAGCCATAAAATATCCACTCCCTGACGTCGTGGCTCGGATTTAACTGGATTATACTAGATAATGCTAACCATCAAATTTTGGCACAAGAAAGCGACGAAGATGCAAATAATGCACCCCACCCAGGATTTAGATTACAATAATGCAATAATGTTAAACCCCGCTTCTAAAAATAGAAGCGGGGTTTAACTAATTTCGTCAGGATAATGGCAACTATCAAGCTTGCCATTAGCATCACAGAACACGGTATGTTCTTGTAAACAAAAATCCTTTGTTGTAATCGAACATGGGATTGAAGGCTCGCTGTGAAAAATTGTTGCAAGACATTCGTTTTGATTTTTAAATGTAAAATTTGGTGCGCAACTGGTATTTTGAGATAAAGGCGTACATGTAAAAATATCGAAATCTAGACAATACGGTGAATTAGCATCAACTTCATTGTAAGGTATACAAATACAATATTGATAAAAACCCTCCTCACAACCCATCTCATCTCCACCACAAATAAAATACCTTTCGGTTGAGTAACTTGAAGATGCAAAACTAAGTATGGCACTGCCAAACAAGATAAAAGGGTAAATATTTTTTCGTAAAAAATTAGAAGGTGGATATTTGATTTCCATAAAACTACTCCATTAGATTTAACTTAGCGATTTAATTGCGTGAAGTCTTAACATAAAGTTGGATTTATGTGACTTTTTTAAAAACGCAATTGCTGGACTGCAAGAGCTATTCTACCGAATAAAAATTATTTATCTAGATAAGATTTATTGATTTTTATAATTAGATGTAGGTTGGTCAAAGCACCTACCTATGCTAATAAAAATCTAAAATTCTTTTCCATTTCGTCTGAATCAAATTTGGATAAAAATAATGAAAAACTAATCCATGCACTTAGGGCTGATACGTCACTAAATGGTGGTGGAACATAAACAGGAGGAGTTAAAATCCCTTCTTTGCTTAATTCACTTAATAGTGGCAAATCATCAAGCACTAGCTTTCCTAAAAATAACAAAGGGATAGCATCAACGCGGTGTTTTAAGATTGCAAAACGAATAAAATTATAAATAAGCACAAAACCCTTGGCATACGATAAATCTTTAGTAAATGGCCCGCCAGTTGGTGTGCTGCCACGAAAAATTCTAACGCAATTATTGTAACTTTCATCTTCTGATAAACCACATTCTAGAAAATAATTATAAATATCTAAAAAGGTAGCGCCATTTACTACTTTATCAAGTGCTATAACTCGATTAGTAATTTTACGCATGCGCCCAGGATATGAAGAAAAACTAATAACTTCAGTAAGAACGGCTAAACCTTCTTGAATTACCGAGCAAGAAGGCGATCCTTTGGAAAGAAAAGAACAATAAGGCTGCATAGATCCATTTAAAGTGGTTCCCACATGTACCCAACCTTCGTGTACTTCCAAATATCTAATGTCGCGATCACTAAACATTACTTTTTGACTTAATTTAATACTATCTGCACCGGCCGAGGCATCAGCAATCATATCATCGCTTACCATCACCGTAACTTTTCCTGGGTGTTTATTAAAAAATTTACTCAATGAATCCTGTAAAATCTCTTGAGCCATTGAAGCGGTATGACGTTTTACATCCGCTTCAGATTGTAATTTAACATCAAGCGCTGTCAGCAAATCAAATAATAATGCGCCTAAATCAGATAAACGCGGCCCACCTGAATAAAAAGCATCATTAGGACTGCCATAAAGCTCCATCGCAATTTCAGAAAAATTTGGGGTGCCACGTGCGCTAAGCATAAGAACTGCACGTCTATACTCATCACATAGACGATGGATAAGTCTTGTTATTGATGAATATTGACCAAGCTGATTTTGAGTGTCACGTAAAATTATACGAAACTCTTCCAACTTATCTTCAATATTAAATGGCAAAGGTTTGTTTTTATAAAAATCGACATCTACATCTGGCTGTTTTTTGCCTTTATTCTTAAAAAAATCTTGTTTTACTTTATCATCCCATTTAATGAGATCTAAAATACGAATGTTCGCCTGCGCTTCAACAATGCGCTTAGATATTGCCTGAATTAGATTTAGCTCATCTTTTTTTATTGACATAATAACATCAAAATCCCTTTATGCTGGCGGGGCAATTCCTACCTGTGCATTTTTGTTTTGCTGCGGTAAATCATAAAAACCACTAATATTATCTGATGATAACGGGGCAGGCACTACAAGTTTAGTACCATTGACACTATTTAAATAATGCTTCTCACCATTACTATCATAATAATTTTTACCACAACTTGTTAAAAGTGCTGCAAACAACACTATAATTCCTAGATTTTTCACAACTAAACCTCACGAATAAAAATACATATCTAGCAAAAGTAGCCTGGTTAGGTCATATAACTAAATTGACTTTTAATCCCTGGTTGCAAGCAACCAGGCTACATTAGCTACATTAACTCATAGACCTAATCCCTGGTTGCAAGCAACCAGGCTACATTAACTAATTTAACTCACATATTAAATTAATTTTAATTCTTTCATTGAATGTAAAAGTGCCTCGTGGTGCTCTTCTGATAATAAAGTTAATGGCATCCGAATTTCGCGGCTCACTAACCCCATACTTGAAAGCGCCCATTTGGCAGGAATTGGATTTGATTCAACAAACATTAATTGATGTAATGGCATTAATTGCTCATGTAAATGCAAGCAAGTAGCATGATCACCATCTGCTGCTGCATCACACATTTTTGCCATAAGAGTTGGAGCCACATTAGCTGTAACTGAAATTACACCCTTAGCCCCTGACAAAAGCCACTCTGAAGCTGTTAAATCATCACCACTATAAACATCCATTTGACCGTGGCAATCCTTCAAGATCTGCTGTAAACGAGATTTTTGCCCAGTTGCCTCTTTAATCCCAATAATATTTGAAATAGATGAAAGGCGCGCAACAGTCTCAGGTAATAAATCACAAGCAGTCCGGCTTGGAACATTATAAAGAATAATTGGAATAGCCGATGCTTTGGCAATATGACTATAATGCTGATACAAACCTTCTTGCGTTGGTTTAATATAAGCTGGGGTCATAATAAGGGCTGCATGTGCGCCATAATTCATCGCAGCTTCAGTTAATTCAATACAGTCTTTAGTAGCATTTGCAGCAGTTCCTGCAATAACAGGTATGCGCTCACGCGCCTCATCAATTACTGTTTTAATTACTAATAATTTTTCAGCATGCTTAAGAGTACCTGCCTCCCCTGTCGTCCCCGCAGCAACTATTGCATGAGTACCTTTATTAATATGAAAATCAACTAACTCACGTAAGCGATCCACATCAACTTTATCATCAAGAAATGGCGTAACTAGCGCTACTATACTTCCTCGAAACATAATATCCTCAGTATTAAATATATATATACCAATACTACTGTCTGAAGATAAATTTCACAAGAAAATAAACAAAGATAGTGATATTTTTAGATTAAATTTTTAAGGTTTTTTATCACCTGGTTTTGATTCAGATAATTCATCAATTTCACCATCTTGATTTAAAAATTTAGATTTAAAAAATGACCAATATGAGGGCGATGATGGCTCTAAGCGCTTTAATTCTTTATCAATAAGGCTATTAATTCTAGCTTGCGTCGCTGTATATCCAAAAAATCCACGTATAATTCTAAATATCCATAATTGATTACGCAGCTGACAAATATATTGTAATTCCGGTGCTTTTTTTCCTTGGGCATCGCCATTTAAACCAGCTTTTAAAGTTAATAATTCATCCCTTAAATTAATTTTATCTTTATTAATATTAATAAATCTAAGCACCGCTTTAATCGCTAAATCTTTTTGCATTTTTAAACTATAACGATAATCTTCACCAATCTCTCCTAATAATCGCTTAAAATCAGTTATATTATTAATAGTATTAATACGATTAATATATGGTGAAGAATATAAATAATCATTTAAATTTATAATGTTATCTTTATATATTGATTTAAAATAAGCAGTCTTACTGGAACCTTCACGTAACAAATGTTTCATAATACAAAACGCATCCGTTCTTAAATCATCTGAATTTAATCGTGAGGCTTTTGTCATTTTTATAGCTACATCTAAAGGTGTTTCTCTATTTTCATTTTTTTGCTCAATGTAGTTGCCGAATGACTGCAACGTATCTTGATAGCGATAGTCTTGTAACCTAATGGCTGCATGCAGTGGAGTATCACCAACAACAAAGCCGCCACCTGGTTTACAAAGTTCTTGCTGATGAATAATTGTAGCTCTAATTTGCTCGGCAATTTTTAGTGCCATAGATGTTTCAATACCATTAACAATATTTTCTCCAAACTCCTCACAATCATCTGCAGATAAAGATGTTACGTAATCACGAAACTTAGGTATTGAAAAAAGTACAGCGCGCAGTTTTGACTGCCTGATTGCAACCGCCTGCATAATTAAAGCAATATGTGAGCGTTCAACTGGATTATTACTATCAAGATGCTTAGCTAAAGTAATACCAACCACTTCAGGTGGAATAAGAATATGCTTATAAAATATTTTCCATTTGTTTTTAATAAATTCATCCGAAGATGCTAAGCTTGCAAAAGCTTCTCGCTCTTCATCTAACTTATATGATTTAGATTCTTCAATAGAAATAAGTCTATTTACCGTTGGCCAATAATAATTACTAGAATCCTTTAGAAAAGGAAAAGTAATTAAATCACGTTTAGTAATATTAAATGCATCTATTCCATGAAAAAACCAATGATAAAAACGCGCCTGAAAGCGAGACATCACACTATCAACTAACATTAAATCATGATCAATTTTAAAAAAAACAATCTGTGGTTTTTTGTCTTTTTCAACCATATATATGCCTAAATTAGCCTTATGCAGATCATCCTCTTCCAAAGTGTAAGAGGTTGCCAACACACTTACTAAAGACTCAATATTTAAAGTTATATCGCCACTCTTAGAAAGGGCTAATAATTTTTTAAAAAATCCATGTTTAAATTGGTTTAAAAAAAAGAAGGGAATTTCTTTGGTGTCTTTAGCAGCAACTGGAATAAACTGACTATTAGATTCATCAAATTTATAAAATACATTTGGCAAGATCTCGTTACGAGCTATAGTGTAAGATATATGCTCTAATGCTAAACCTTCTATTTCATTGTTGTTAACTCTTACTAATCTTTGCGATGGAGTTAAATTTTTTTCTAAAAAAAGAGCTGCAAGCTCACCAAATGCTACCTCAAATATTGATAATAGAGGATTAGAAATTTTATTTTTTTTATAAATAATTGGCATCTTATCGCCAAACTCGGGCTGATAAAAAGCTTTGGTATAAACTTCATGTCCTGAATGCAAAACTGAACCACCCAATTTTATCTTTGACCTTTCATAAAAAAGCGGCATAATTACTCGAAGTAAATACTGTATTAATGATAATTATAGAGCATTATAGATGATTTGCGTTTAAATTAAACTGCATGGTTCTTAATTATATTGTATATTAGATAATCGCATCATTAAAAACTCGAAAAATACCAATGCTTGATCTAAAAAATAGAACTGAACTCTTTCTTAAAATGCGCAATGGCGCGACTGTTATTACGCCTAATAATCGCTTAAGCAATCAATTATTACATGATTTCTTTTTGCATTTTTTTGCTTCTAGCCATAAACATATTGATAAACCTCATTGCCTTCCATATTCCGCATTTTTAAGTGATTTATTTAAAAAAGTTCGTCATCTATATCCAAATCTAAATCATCCGCTTTTATTAAGCTCTGAGCGTATAACTTACTTGTGGCGACAAATAATTCTTAAATCTAATGGCGAATGTAGCGATGGTTTACTACGTGAAATTAAGGATGCATGGACTAATTGTCAGCTTTGGCAAATTGATCTTAAACAACATAATTTTCCAATTACTCCACAAATTAAACAATTTCAACAATGGCTAGAAGAATTTAATTATCAGATAAAAATACTTGGCGTGATAACCGAAGAGCAATTAGTAGAATATCTATTAAGTCACCTTAACTCTATTAATTCGACAGAAATTATCTGGGCATGTTTTGATGATTTCACACCGACGCAAAAATTATTACAAAATCAAATAACTGCAAATTTAGGCATCCAATACCAATATGATTTAATGCCAAAAGAAACACTCACCCATAAATTTCAAGCTAAAGATGAGCGCGATGAAAAAGAGCATCTTATTAATTGGCTAAATCTAAAGTTAGCTGCAAAAGAAGAAAATATTGCGGTAGTTATTCCGGATTTACAAGAAAACGCAAAAGGACTTGAACGCCTCTTATTAAAACATTTTACTAAAGATGAAATTAATATTTCCCTAGGACTATCATTAATTGATTATCCTCTAATAGCGCATGCCCTTTTATGGCTTAAGATCTCAAACGACTTATTAATTTCTAATATTGAAGCTAATACTTTACTTTACTCCCCATTTATAAAAGGTGCTAAAGATGAATTTAATGCACGTGCAGAGGCGATACAAAACTTAAAAATACTCCAAGAAAATGAACTTTTACTAACTTCATTTATTAAAGAATTAAAAGATTACGCGCCTACACTTTCAAAATTACTTAATAATTTATCTACTTATCCTGAAAAAGACTCAATATCTGCATGGATTGGACATTTTAAAACTCGTCTAATTGATTTTGGCTTCCCTGGAGAATATCAACTAGACTCGACTACTTATCAATGTTTCCAAAGATTTATCGCCTTACTAGATGATTTATTACAATTTTCATCAATATGTCCGCTGCTCACCAAACAAGAAGCCTTAAACGCCTTATATGATTTAGCAAAAGCAACTATTTTCCAAGCACAAAAGAAATCGGCGCCAATTCAAATCCTTGGTATTTTAGAGGCTTCTGGTTGTACCTTTGACTCTATTTGGGTATGTGGATTAACCGATCTTTGTTTACCGAGTAAAACTAAATTATCTGCATTTCTTCCAATTTCATTACAGCAAGAGCATCTTTTTCCCCATGCTGATGCTCATCGTGAACTTAAATTAGCCGAGCAATTATTATTAAGACTTAAAAATAGCTGCAATGATTTAGTATTAAGTTATCCTAGGATAACAAAAGATACGCCTAATTTACCAAGTCCTTTAATTAAAGAATATCCAGATTTAATATCTAAATTATTACCTAAAGATAATAAAATTTCCTCCTTAGTTAAACAAAATGAAACATACAATTTACCATTATTAGCTGAAGAAACAGTGAGAGGCGGAACTGCTATATTAGCCAATCAAGCTAAATGCCCTTTCCGTGCATTTGCAACACATAGACTTCATGCAAAGCCCGCACTTATAATTTCTGATGGGCCTGATATGAGTGAACGTGGCCAAGTAATTCATAAAATTTTAGATTTAATCTGGCGCGATATTGGTTCTCATAAAAATTTAATAGCTCTAAACTCAGATAAACTACAAATACAAATTGAAGACGCTATAAAAATTGCATTAAAGCCAATTATTAATGCGCGTAGTCAATCATTTTCGCAACTTATACAAGAAGTTGAATTTTCTCGTCTTTCCAAACTAATTAATACCTGTCTTGATTGGGAAAAACAAAGGCCACCATTTGAGGTTGCGGCTGTTGAACAAAATTTTACAATAGAACTAGCTGGCATTAATTTTCAAGTAAGAATAGATAGGTTAGATATAGTTTCACCAAATAATAAATGGGTTATTGACTATAAATCTAGCTTACCAATTAATAAACCGTGGAATGAAGAACGGCCTGAGGCACCTCAACTACTACTTTATGCTTTACTTGATGATAATATTAACGCCCTACTCTTTTTAGAACTAAAAGCCGGTCGTGTAACCTGCAGTGGAATATCTGAGGAAGAGGTAGAAATTAAGGGCTTAAACTCGTTAAAAAAAGACGAGTCATGGTCAAGCAACCTCCAAAAATGGCACCAACAATTAACTAATTTAGCTGATGAATTTCGCTTAGGCTACTGCGAACCCAAACCAAACCGTCCATCTACTTGTCAAAATTGTGATTTTCCAAGCTTATGTCGATTTGAGTTTGGCTAACATTTTCTGCTCAAAATAATATCTTTTCGCTCATTTTAATGCTATACTAGCTTTTTTTAAGTCTATTTATTGTTACAATCTAAAAATTGAGGAAAATATCAAAATGGCTATGAGAAAAATTTCTGTTTCAGATGAATTCAATACTTTCAAATATGTTCTCTCATTAGATGAAACAACATCTATTGCAAAGATCAAAGAGATCTTAGCAAAAACATTAAAGTGTGAACCTAAGAACATTCTTTTAGCAAATGGGGTAACAAATTTAGAAGATAGTCAAACTTTAAATGATATCATAACAAGGTTTCCACCAGTTGATTCTGATATTTTAAATCTCAAAGCAACTTCTTTTTTTCGACTAGACTATTTAGATGGCATCCCTGCTGAAGTAGCTCAAGATTATATAAACGGTCATGAGGAAGATTGTCTGACACCAGCACTTCTACTTTGGAACAATTTGATGCGCCAGAGATCAGCAAATCTTCCGCTGCAAGAAATACAAAGTTTTGGAAGAGGCCGTGATCCATTAGGTCGTGAAATAAGAATTGATCCTGATTTAGCATTGGTCGTTGAACCAGGTGCGGCCTTACCCATGCCATTCGATCTGGATTTTACCGAGCCTATGGGATTAGAAAAATCTAGCTCAACAGGAATTCCAACTGCAATATCAATGCATGATTTTGAGCGTTTTGTATGTGATGCTCTTAGGTACCCATCGGCGGCAACTGGTAGATTCAAATTCGCGGAGCTCCGAAAAGCATGGGGACTTATAAACAGAAATATTTTAAGTTTTGACGATTTTCAACGATTGATGGAACTTTATTCTTTGCCAGAAAGCCATGGTATTTTCATGGCGGCTGCTAAAGCTGCTTTCTATGCTGCTAAGCAACCATTTACTGGTGGTTTAAATGATAATAAAGTCGCAAGATTTCAACATGTGGCGCAAGCTCTTCTTCCCCTTGCAAGTGATATATTTGCAGACGCTGTAAATTCTTCAATTTACGGTGGTACACAAGGTGTTATGGCAGGCTTCCTGCCTAGGAGAGAAATCGAACAATGCTTAAGAGCCGATGGTCGTATAGGGGCCTTCGCGATACATTTAAGTGATACAGAAGCATGCGGTGTTACTTTATCATATCTTGCTCCACCATTAAGCCCTTCTTTGCCAGACGAAATGGTATCAAGAGAACCAAGGATAATAAATGAGACCTTGAAATTAAATACCTTAGCTTCTGGCTATACATTGGGTGGTATTGATTACCCCTCTCTTGCCACTGCTTTAGCAAGCAATAAATTATCATTACGATATCCTTGTATAATAGCCAGTCTTTCTACACGCTTAGGAGTAATTAAGTCTGCAGAGATTTTAGCCCCTCAACAAAAAGAGCCATCCTGGGTTCAATTTGATACCCTTATGCGAGCAGGAATCGGGGCAATTGATAGAACAAACTTTAATTCAATATTCATGGGCAGAATCAGATTAGCAAGCAAACAAGTTTACTTAGCTAGAATTGATGCCAATAAAACATTACACATAAGCATGTTACCGTCTGATGCGATGATGCGCATTCCTGGTGGGCCAGCTTCATTGGTGAGGTACAAATTTGCTGGTTTTCATGGTGCGATAGGTTATGATAAGACATTAGAACAGCTTAAAAACCAACCAATAGGTAGCCATTTACTAAGAGCTTCTTTAAATCAAAGAGGATCTGTGATTTTAGCATTTGTGGATGGTAATCGAAAAATACAACAATCTATAATTTCTCCAGATTCTACTGATCCTATGAGTCGTCAAGTAATAAACTCAGGTAATTATTTACCTTCACTCTTTGCATTTCTTAAAGCATACTCAATAGCAGCAGAACCTGGTAGTTCCCCTTTATTGATTAAAATTAAAGAAAATTATCCTCCAGATAACTTAGTCGCTGAAGCTACGCCGTGGCAAGAACTATCATTGAATCTAGCCTCAAGTGTTGAAGCACCAGCTGTTTCTGTGCAAACAGATACAGAAGATCCTACCGAACCAAATGCAGCACCCGCTCAAACTACTGAAACAAACGCCTTACTTATAACACCACCACCGCCAGCGAGCAGTTCTGTTTATAGTCAGCCAGATTATTTCTCTAGACTTAGCAATTTTATTTGGAAATCAATTTTTGAAGAAAGAAGTTGCCCAAGTTCCATGGCAATAATTGGTAGACCAATATCAAGAGCTGATACAGGATCTATTGCATATGGAGCAGCGGCAACTTTATTCGAAAATAGTGGTCCTCTTTTATCCCCGACTAGAATGGGACTTCAAAGACTCGGAGGACTCACGGGCGTAGATCATTTATTTGCAGCTGCACCATCTGCGAGCGCTGATATGGGTTTTCGTGACTCCCGAGTCCCAGCCGCATCTAGCGAAACTCATTTAGCAGCAGGAGCAAACCCTTTAAATCTTCATAGTGGTTTAACGCGCTTTGTTGGAGATTTGACTATGAGTGAAGTCCCGGCAACTGCTCCACAAATGGGACATGGTGCGGCTGGTGGCGCGGCTAGTGGGGCTCATGACGTAAGCTCTATATTTTCATCACCAGAATTAAGCTTATTTAGTAGCCATAGACTACCTTCAAGCGCAACCCCTGCTTTTTTAGCGCCACTACAACATCCTCATGGTCTAGCAGCGACTGCAATTCCAACATTAGACTCAGCCCAGCTTACTATAAGTGGATTCACTGCACCTGCATCAACTGATTCTTTATCTGATGTAGAGGAGTCAAATGATCCTTCCAAAAGACGTCGGGTATAGAATAAATAGCAAATCATATCTTATACACAAATCTGTGATGGTCAGTTTGTCATTCCTGCGAGGCTTTGTTGCGCTGGAATGACAACTATCATCCGTGCAACAACGCCAATTTCATTTAAAATTATACTGCTGTTTTTGAAAGTACTCTGAATTAATTGTCAATATCTCCTATTTGTTATATATATATCTTTAAACTTTTTCCTAAGGCTATTCGTGCTTTTTGCGATACTACTACTTGAAGGATTTATTACCATTTCGGTTGAGATTCTTGTAATTCGCCAATTGCTGCCCTTTTTCGGTGGTAGCGTGGTAATTACTAGCATTATTATTGGAATGTTTTTGTTGTTTTTGGCCATGGGTTATTGGCGTGGTGGTAGTTATCATCAAGATTTTTTTAAGCGTTTAAGTCGTAATTTTATTTGTAGCATGTTGTGGATAGGTATTGGCTTAAGTTATAGCTTTATCACTTTATATTATTATGCCAGTACTTATTTAGCTAAACTGCCTTTTCTTGCCTCTTTAACTTTATATTTACTTATAGTTATAGCGCCTATTGTCTATTGGCTTGGTCAAACAATTCCGCTAACAACCAACTTATTTAATCAACAAAATCGTGTAAGTCGCATTAGTGGTAAAGCATTATTTTTAAGCACAATTGGCTCATTTCTTGGCGCAATACTAACTTCATTGCTACTATTTCAATACGTAGGCGTTGCTTGGACTGTAGTTGTTAATTGTATATTATTATTCGCTTTAATCATGTATATGCGAGCCGAAAGCCAGTTGTCTTGGTGGCATGTATCGCTTATCTTATTATCGCTTGTATTTATTGTGCCCCTCAATATAGCCACTGAAAATGCACAATTTAAACTAACTAATAATTATGCTAATTACCAAATCGTAGAGCCTGTTGCATTCTCAAAGATAATGCGCATCAACCTCTCTAATAGCTCTCTATTAACTGCAGATAAAAAAGGTTTCCCTTATATTGAATATGTTCGTGAATTATTATTTAACCAAATGAATCTTCGTAACAAAAAAATATTAGTTGTCGGTGGTGGTGGTTTTAGCTTAACCGCTGATGGTGTTCATGATAATGAAATAACATATGTTGATATTGACCCTGATATAAAAGAAGTGGCGGAAAAGTATTTTCTTAATAAAGCGATAAATGGACATTTTATTGCAGAAGATGCACGTAGTTATTTACTGCAAAATAAATCAAAATTCGATGTTATTTTTTTAGATGCCTACTCTAACCAAGCAACAGTGCCTGCATCTTTATTAACTTTAGAATATTTCCAAGAGATTAAGAAACATTTAAATCCAGAAGGATTGTTACTTATTAATCTCATTGCTAATCCATTATTTAACAATGATTATGCACGCATCGTATTTAATACAGTTCACGCAGCTTTTCCGCAATGTGTAATAGTGCCATTAAGCTTTAGCCATCCTATAGCAAATGTTATTTATATATGTCCTAAAATCGATACAAATACGGTAGTTTATTCTGATAATTTAAATACCTCTACTCTGGATTTTTTTAAGAGTAAAGAACAGGTGCTATGAATCATTTTAGAGTAATATAGTAATTTAAAAGATAAATTACTAAGTAGGTAGGGCTTAGGCACTACCTACAAATATTATTGATACTTGTTGTATGGAGCTAAGATGGATTTCCGTCATTTTTTTACTAGTAATAGTTGGTGGGGTAAAATTATTGGGGCTTTTTTTGGGTTTCTTGCCGCGGGACCAATTGGAGCTTTTATTGGTATTATGGTTGGTAATTTTTTTGATCGAGGTCTATATCAGCATTTTTCACGTCAACACTGGCACTATCATGCTGAAAAACGCAAATCTGTACAAAATGATTTTTTTAAGGCCACATTCTCAGTTATGGGTCATATAGCTAAATCTAATGGCTATGTATCAAAGCAAGATATTGTTATGGCTAAAACTTTAATGCAAGAAATGGATTTAACTAAAACACAAATAAAAGCGGCGCAAGATTATTTTACAGCTGGGAAGAAAAGTGATTTTAATTTAACTAAAGTAATTATGGAGCTTAAGCAAAAATTAAGCTCTAATCCTGAGTTATTAAAATTATTTATTGATATTCAATACAGAGCGGCTCTTGTTGATGGCTTATCTTTTAAAAAACAGCAAATATTTAACTCAATTCTTAGCCTAATGGGGCTTGCTCCGATAAATAAACAAAATCGTTTTTTTGAAGATTTCGCTAATTTTTCATGGAATCAAAATACAAATCATCAACAATCTTCATCATCATACCAACAACAAAATCAGCAGCAAAGACCTCAATCTTTTCTGGATCAAGCGTATGCTATCTTAGAAATTTCACCACTAAGTTCAAAACAAGAAATAAAACAAGCTTACCGTCGATTAACTAGCCGCAATCACCCTGATAAGCTTATAGCTAAAGGCTTACCAGAATCTATGATAAAAATTGCCAATGAAAAAACTCAAGCTATCCGCAAAGCATATGAACAAATTTCAAAGAGTAAGGGGTGGTAATAAATTATAGATCTTATTGATAAATAGTAGCCTGGTTAGCAGCAACCAGGCTACAAAAAATGGGTGGTCGTAATTTATTTATTCAAAGTTAACACCATTTCTATCAAATAATTCTTTAGTTGTTTTAGCCATTAATACATGTGCAGGCGCTGAAGGATGGACTGGATCAAAAAATAAATATCCATCACAAGCATTATTTCCTAAAAGATTATTAGCTTTAATAGTCGATACCATTTTAAGAACATAATTTCTTTTTGACAGAGATTGAGCAGCTTGCTCATAGCATGTATCTGTTACATTATTAAAACCATACTTTGCTGGAAATAACCTCATGTCATCAAAAATTATATTAATATCATAATACAGCCACTGAACTTCTGGATATTTATTTTTTAAATCAAATACATTTTGTTCAAGAACTAAATTATGCTGCTTAGATAAATAAGACAACTCTTCAACAGCGTTAAATTCTCGCGCTATGGGAATATTACCTAAATCAGGTATATTAACAACTAATATATGTTTAGCGCCCTTAGAAACCAACCGATTCAAATCTTTTAATATTCCATAATTAACTTCTTGTATAACTTTTTCCATCTCTGAAGGTTCAGGAATAGCTAAATAATTATTTGAGCCTATCCAAACTACAAACATAGCATTTGGATCTGCCTTATCATTATTGGCAAGAAGATAAGTATTAATTTCTCTGCTTAAGGTGAAGAAGGAATCATCAGGATCATCTTCCATTATGCCAGCTCCGCCAAAAGCATAATCAAATAAATGATCTTTGCTATCATTTTGGTAATAACTCTCCATCAAAATCTCAACCCAAGCAGGGCCATTGGTAAATCTACCTTCATAGTAAGGTGGAGAAACAGGAAGCTGGCGTTTCATGTATTCATAAAGATTACCATTATCAGACAAACTATCACCAAAAACGACAAGTTTAGATAGTGGCGTAGATGCAGATACTACTGTTGAAAGAAATAATGCTAAAATTGTTGATATGATTTTCATGCGAAGGATTAACCTAAGTAATTATTATTATGGGTGATTATAGTCAATAAAATATTAGCTAAGCAATTTATTTAACAGTAAAGGGAAATTTATCATCTAGGCAAATAAATAAAAGTAGGTTGGGCCTTGGCCCAACCTACTGCTTTATAATATCAAAATAACCTTAAGAAGCGCCTAAAGATGTTAATTTCATTTGACGGCCACAAACCCATGCTTTGTTTAAATCATTGAAAACATCCTTGGCCAAACCTTTTGGCAAACGTACAGTTGAATGATCATCATGAATTTTCAAGCCTGTTATAAAGCGGCTTTGTAACCCTGCTTCATTCGCAATTGCACCAACAATATTTCCAGGCTTAACACCATGAACACGACCAACATCAATGCGAAATAATTCTTGTTGATAATCATCACGAAATGATTTACCTGAATCACGATCAGATTTTGGTGCTCTTTCTTTAGATGATGAGCGAAATGAGCCTCTAGAATCAGAGCCTCTAGAATCAGATCCTTTAACCCTAGCTTCTTTAACCGGACGTGTAGATTTTGGTAAATTAATTTCATGACGCCATGGTTTATCATTGTTAAGTAGCAATGCAAGCGCCGCGGCAACATCAGCCCCTGTTACAGTTTCTTCATTTTCTTTAAGATAGGTTTCAATAATATTTTTATATGATTGAAGGTTTTCATGTTGTAAACGTTCAGTAATATTAGCCATAAAGCGAAGTTCTTTAGCTTTTTGGATCATATGATCGTTAGGAATAGCTATTTTTTCAATGCGCTGACGAGTATGCCTTTCAATGGTAGTTAACATACGTGATTCTTTTGGTGTTGCAAATAAAATAGTAACACCAGATCTGCCAGCTCGTCCTGTACGACCAATACGATGAACATAGGTTTCACAATCATGAGCCATATCATAATTAATAACATGAGTAACGCGATCGACATCTAGTCCACGTGCTGCCACATCAGTTGCTACTAAAATATCGATAGCACCCTGTTTAAATTGAGAAATAATCCTTTCACGTAAAACTTGAGTAAGATCACCATGAATAGCCATTACTCGATGGCCAGATTGCTGTAAAAATTCAGCAACTTCATCAGCACTACTCTTAGTACGAACAAATACAATCACACCTTGGTATGATTCTGTTGCCAAAATTCGCACTAATGCCTCTGGTTTTTGCCCTTGTGAAGCAAACAAAAAGCGTTGTTCGATAGATTTAACTGTTGCCGTATCCATTTTAATTTCTACAGAAACAGGATCATTTAAATAACGATTAGCAATTTGACGAATACGTGATGGCATAGTTGCTGAGAATAAGGCAACTTGTTTTTCATCAGGTAATTTAGCCAAAATAGTTTCTACATCTTCAATAAAGCCCATTCTAAGCATTTCATCTGCTTCATCAAGAACGAAAGTACTTAAATTATTAAGTTGTAAAGTACCGCGATTAATATGATCAAGTATTCGACCAGGAGTACCAACTACAATTTGCGCACCATCACGCAGATTTTTTAATTGCGGCCGATAGTCTTTACCGCCACATAATACGGTAACGTTTATCCCTTTACGATTAGCGCTCAAAGTTTCAAAATGCTCGGCAACCTGCATTGCTAGTTCTCTTGTCGGCGCTAAAATCAATGCCTGTGGGCCTTGATTATTAGCTTTTAAACGCTCAAGGATTGGCAAAGCA
>Ga0247837_1005583_pt1 | contig 18687 bp, 13 predicted proteins | sample LaCtaG_2_FD_187115 | JGI IMG/M metagenome (GOLD analysis project Ga0247837, IMG submission 187115) | Freshwater microbial communities from meromictic Lake La Cruz, Castile-La Mancha, Spain - LaCruzMarch2015_14.5m | ecosystem: Environmental > Aquatic > Freshwater > Lake | place: Spain: Castile-La...
TATATTATTGGTGACCAAGGTCAACGCATTATTTTAAAAGCGGGTTTGGTTCCAGCTAAAGCACCTATTAGAATTTTACAAATCACTAAATAGGCCATTGGCTGCTAGCCTCTGGCCTCTGGCAATTAATATAAGAAATAAGCAATCGACAAAACAACAATTTACTTCCTATAAAACAAACCAACATGCAATCAGCAATATCATACAAAACAATCAATCAAACCGATATTCAATTTTTTGAAAGTATTGTTGGAAAAAACTTTGTTTTAGTTGAACTAGAAGATAAGCAAAATTACACCCACGATTATACCGAAGATCTTAGTTTTATGCCCGATGTGGTAATAAAACCATGCAATGAATTAGAGGTTGCTGCTATTTTAAAATATTGCAATGAGCAACATATTGTAGTTACTCCCCGAGGTGCTGGAACTGGATTAAGTGGAGGTGCATTGGCAGTTCATGGAGGCGTAATTGTAGCCATGGAAAGGTTCAATAAAATTATCAATATTGATGAACGAAACTTCCTAGCCACGGTTGAACCTGGAGTAATAAATGAAGTTTTTCAGCAAGCAGTTATTGAAAAAGGTTTGTTTTATCCGCCCGATCCTGCAAGTAAAGGAAGTTGTTTTTTGGGAGGAAATTTAGCACACAGCAGTGGTGGGCCAAGGGCTTTAAAGTATGGAACTACCCGCGATTATGTGTTAAATATTCAAGTGGTGTTGGCCAATGGCGAAATAATTTGGACAGGAGCAAACACCTTAAAATATTCAACAGGTTATAACCTTACCCATTTAATAATTGGCAGCGAAGGCACTTTAGGAATTATTACCAAAATGGTTTTAAAACTCATTCCTTATCCAACTCAAACTTTGTTGATGTTAGCCCCGTTTAACTCACCCGAAAATGCTTGCCAAGCCGTAGGCGCTATATTTAGAGCAGGCTGCAATCCTTCAGTTTGTGAGTTTGTGGAGCCCGATGGATTCAAACTTTCGGCTACTTTGCTCAATATAAATTTCCAAATTCCAGATTCGGTTGGTGCTTATTTATTAATTGAGGTAGATGGCAATAACATGGATGTAATGATGCTAGAATGTGAGGCCATTAGCAATGTACTTTATGCTCACCAAAGCCAAGAAGTATTATTTGCCGAAAGTGCTGAACAAAAAGAATATTTTTGGAAATTACGCAGAAGCATTGGTGAAGCTACCAAGCATAATAATACTTATAAAGAGGAAGATACAGTAGTTCCAAGAGCTGAATTACCTGAATTATTTAAAGGAGTAAAGGAAATAGGTGAAAAGTATAAATTCAGAACCATTTGTTACGGACATGCTGGCGATGGCAACTTGCACGTTAATATTTTAAAGGATGATTTGAGCGATGAATATTGGAACAATAATATTACTCCTGGCATTGTTGAAATATTTGAATTGTGCAAAAAACTAGGCGGAACCATTAGTGGCGAACATGGAATTGGCTATGTACAAAAAAAGTTTATGCCCATTATGTTTTCCGAAAATCACCTCAACCTAATGCGCCAAATAAAACTAGCCTTCGACCCCAATTTGATATTAAACCCAGGGAAGATTTTTTAGGAATAGTAGTAATATTTGATTCAAGTTTTTAGAAGTAAACAGTTAACTATTTAAAATAGCTAATTGGTGTTATCCAACACTAAAACATCTTTGAAAATACTTAATAATTTAGTTTAAACCAACTAATTTATAGTACTTTCCATTATAGTACAGAAAATAAATACCAGCTTTATAAGCACCTTCCAATTTGAGTTTTATTTCACCCATGTTTTTGTAAATACAATAATTTACCTTATTACCCAAATTATCAAAAACCATCAAATCTTTATCATTAAATTCAGCAGTTTTTAAATAAAACTCACCAGTAAATGAAGGATTCGGAAAAATTGATATTCCATTTTCCATTTCATGGTTGCAGTTAATCATTTTCGATAATACTAAAGTTTCATTCCCATCAAAATTAATTTCGAAAAGTTCAATTCTGTATTTCAATAATCCTTCCAATTCTAAATCACTAATTTGTAGCTTATAATTTTGTACAATATTAGAATTTCCAATTGCTTTTACTTGTTTAACAACTTTGTTATTCTCTGAGCTCAAAACTACTTTAAATTCTTTACAATTTATTTCGGAAGCGGTACTCCAATTTACAACCAAACCTTCAAAATTGTTAGGTGAACATAAAACATCAAATTTCAATAATTCTATTGGTAAGGTGTTGCAATCCGATTTCCAAAAATCAATTAAATTGGTTACCGGAGGAACATTTGTTGAATTGTAATTTTGACCTCCTAAAATATAGGTATTGCAACCAACTGTAAAACCAACTGCAAATTTCCTTGAAAGTCCTGGGAAATTAGATTTTTGTACCCACACAAGTGTTGAGTCTAAATGCCAAATACTTCCCAATGATGTATTTGTTAAACCTGCCTGGCCAAAACAAATTAATCCTCTATTGGAATAAGACACCCCAGTTCCACTATTAATGTTTCCAAATGGAGTACTTACAGTTGCCCATGTATTTGTTAATGGATTATATTGCCTTGTATCTGTTAGCAAACTTCCGTTTCCAATTCCATTCATTACATAACCCTTTCCTCCAAAAGCAAACGCTTGAGCCATTCCCCTACCATTGGTATGGAACGGTGGATTATTTACATCGGGTACAGATGTTTTAATTACCCAAGTATCAGTAATAGGATTATATTCTTGAAGTTGGCTAATATAAGGTGTTAAAGAAGGAACGGTTAAACTTTTGCCAGTAGCTAAATAACCTTTACCATTTATAACAAAAGATATGCAATATTCTCTTGTATAAGTACTTGTTAATATGGATGATTTTTGTGTCCAAGAATTTGTTGCAGGGCTGTATTTCCATAAATCACTTTTTTGGCCAGGTGCACTTCCATAGCTATATCCACAAGTAATAAAGCCAATTGTGTCAAATCCAAATCCAGAAGCATTTACTCTTTTTCCTGGTGGAAATAATGCTTTTGGCGACCATGAATTGGTTAATGTGTTGTAAGCCCAAAGTTGTGATGTATCGGGTGGTAAATAATAAAATGTTGTTCCAATTACAAAACCTACGCCATATTTACTATTCAAGCCAGTATCCAAAACTGTTTGAAATGGTAAATTAGAAAGCTGTGTCCAAGTTTGAGCCGATGTTTTGTTAATTACTAAAGTAAAAATAACAAGTACATAAAATAAAATATTTTTCATATCTAATTATTTAAAAGTCAAAGTTAACAATAAAATACAAGTTTTGAATTTTGTTTATATGTTAAATAATAAGAAACATGTTTTTACCCAATAACTAACATATTAATTAAACTTAGATATTTTGAAGGATATTTTAGCTATTTAAGATTAGATAGGTTTTTTATGGCTATACAACTTTTCTATAAAATTATTGCTTGTTAATATAATTTTTGGCATTTGGTTTTTCTCACTTTGCTGGCCTACTAATAAGTACATAATCGTTGTATTTAGCTGGATTAGTATCTTCAAAAAGGCTCTTGCCAATGCTGGCCAATTCCACCATTCTGTTCCAAAGCATATTTCCTTTTTGAACCCGGTTTTCAGCTTCCAGCTCACGGTTTTCAACTGCATCTTCACAAGCTTCTATTTGGCTAAAAAGTAAATTACTTAAAGTTTTTATAGCTGCCAATTGGCCTTCGGTTAAACCATGAATGGTTAAATCTGTCAGGTGTTTTTTGCCCACACGCGCCACCCTGGTTGCCAGTCTAAAAGTTTCAAAATCGTTCATCGAATCCATGTCTTTAAAACCAAAACTGCGGTATTTTCCTTTGCCTTTGTAGGCCAAAAAAGCCATATTTCTAATGGGCCTAACCAACACTTTAATATTAGTAATTAACTGGTTTTTCTTTTCAGTTGCATCGCTAAGTTCGCCAATCAATTCTTCATCAATTGGCAAATCGTTAAAATCGTCAATCATCACTTCAAAATTGTTTAAATCAGCTTCGGTAATATTTCGCAATGCAAAATCGGGCAAATCGCGCTTCATGCTGCCCGCAATTCCAGATGCCAATTTACCAACCTCCGAATCAGACATGGGGTAAATTCTCATTTCATTGTCTTTGCTCATTATTTTATTGATTTTGGGTAAAATATTATTCAAAAATAAAATATTGATTTCAATTTTAAAACCAATTTTCAAAAAAATGAGTCCTTAAAAGTCAAAAAAGCATGGTTAAATATCAATTTTGAATGCTTAAATATGTTTTTAGCGTACAATTTTATCAATTATAAACACTTATTTGCATTATTTTGGTAGATATTTATTAAAAATGGATAGTTAAAATTCTATTTGGAATAGTAAGTAAACCATTCTGAATGCTTAAAAGTATATTCCGTATAGTTAAAAGCTAATTCCGAATAGTTAAAAATGCAAAACTGGCAGTAAATAATTAAAAAAAGATAGTTAAAACTTAATACCATACCGTTAGTAAATAAAAAAGAGCAGTTAAAAGCTCATTCTGCGGTAATATTGTCATCTATTAACAATTAATTATGTATAATTGAGAATGCAGAATTGATAATTGAGAATGCAGAATGGAAAATTAAGAATGGAAAATATCCTTTTGCCGATATTGGAGTGCATACATACATCCATTTATATGTAAATTAGTTGAAGTCAAGGACACCCGCAACGGCCTTTTTACTAATTGATAATGGAAAATTGAAAATCGAGAATCAATGTCGTTTACTTAACGAAATTCGACCCTTTCAGGGTCGGGAATATTCGTCATTAAATTATCCCCGAATTTCATTCGGGGCTATTAATATTTTATCCTTTCAGGATTGCTTTTGTTATCCAAAACCCCAAAGGGGTTTAATGTGAATAGCCCCGAGTGAAACTCGGGGATTACCAAATTGGTTAATCAAAAGCAACTACAAAGTAGTTGAACAATAGAAATCCTTAAGTAAACGACATTGAATTGAGAATGGAAAATATTCTTCAGCCAATATTTGAGTCCTTGCCGACATCCATTTATTCGTAAATTAGTTGAAGTGGAGGACACCCGCAATGGCCAAAATCCCTTCCTAAATGAAACGGATTTTTCCTATCAACTGACAACCATCAACTGACAACCAATCTTCATTTCCTATCAACTGACAACTATCAACTGACAACTAATCCTCGTTAATCATATTCCAAAGTTTATCTTTTAGCTCGTCTATATGGAAGTTGGAGGCGGAGCTAATAAAAATATGTGGCACTTTGGGTAGTGCTTTTTTTATGGCTTTTATTTCTTCTGGAGTCACTAAATCGCATTTGGTAATGGCTAACAAACGTTTTTTATCGGTTAGCTCTTTGTTGTATTGTTTCAGCTCGTTGAGTAATATTTTATACTCACTTTTTATGTCTTCGCTGGTAGCAGGAACCATAAAAAGTAAAGTTGCGTTGCGTTCAATATGGCGCAAAAAACGAGTTCCTAAGCCTTTGCCTTCGTGCGCACCTTCAATAATTCCTGGAATATCGGCCACCACAAAACTTTTATATTCATGGTATTTTACAATGCCTAAATTAGGAACTAAAGTAGTAAAAGGATAATCGGCAATTTCGGGTTTTGCAGCAGTAATTACCGAAAGTAAAGTTGATTTACCAGCATTTGGAAACCCCACCAAACCAATATCGGCCAATACTTTTAACTCCAAAACTTTCCATTCCTCTTTTCCATCTTCGCCCGGTTGGGCGTATCTTGGATTTTGATTTACAGAGTTTTTAAAATGATGATTTCCCAAACCGCCTCTTCCACCTTTTAAAATTATATACTCCTGACCTTCTTCGGTAATTTCGGCCAAAACCTCGTTTGTTTCGGCATCTTTTGCCACAGTTCCCAAAGGAACTTCAATGTATTCATCTTTACCTTGAGCGCCACTTCTTAAACCGGCATCACCATTCCCACCTGGTTCAGCAATTACCTGTTTACGGTATTTTAAATGAATCAATGTCCAAGCATTGGTGCTTCCTCTCAGAATAATATTTCCACCTCGGCCTCCATCGCCACCATCAGGTCCACCTTTTGAAGTATGTTTATCACGCATAAAATGCATTGCTCCTTTCCCCCCTTTGCCACTTCGGCAACATATTTTTACGTAATCTACAAAATTTGACTCTGACATTTTTTATTTTTAAATTGGAAAATTATTGAATTACAAATATTTAAAAAATTGTAATATTTGTAAAGGTGTTGTATTCTTCGAATTTCGAATTTTTAAATTCGAATTTATTTTGTTGATAAGGTTATTTCATTGCATAGCAATTCAAATATTTCATTTTTATCGCCAATGCCGTTTATGCCTTTATACTTGTTTTGTGCAGCATAAAAATCTTTAACAGGCATTGTTTTACTATTGTATTCGTCTATTCTATTTTGAATAATTTCAGGATTTTGATCATCGGCTCTTCCGCTGTCTTTTCCTCTTAAAAGCAAACGTTTTTTCAATTCTTCTTCTTCTACTTCTAATGCTAACATGGAAGTAATAGAAGTGTTTTTTGTGGCCAACAATTCATCTAAAGCGGCAGCTTGCGCTTGAGTACGAGGGAATCCATCAAAAATAAACCCTTTAGCGTTGGGGTTTTTATCTAATTCGGAAGCCAACATATTTATAGTAACTTCATCAGGCACTAATTTGCCTTCGTTCATAAAACTTTGAGCAAGTTTACCAAGTTCGGTTTCGCCTTTAATATTTGCCCTAAAAATATCGCCAGTTGATAAATGAACTAAATTATATTTAGCAATTAATTTCTCAGATTGAGTTCCTTTTCCTGCGCCCGGAGGGCCAAATAATACAATATTTAACATAGTAGATTTTAAATTATTACTGGCGAATTTCAATAAAAGTATGCAATGAAACCAATTATATTTATTTTTGATGATAAAAATTTCTAAATGTTACTATTCAAAAACTACCAAATAGCCAATTTACCAGCCGTTTCAACCCAAATTATTGATTTAGCAAAAGATTTTAAAATATGGACTTTTGATGGTGAAATGGGAGCAGGCAAAACAACTTTAATAAAATCTATTTGCAAAAACCTTGGCGTAATAGACGAAGTAAGCAGTCCTACTTTTTCGTTGGTAAACGAATATAAAACACTAAATGGTCAAACAGTTTTTCATTTCGATTTTTATAGAATAAAATCAATCAATGAAGCTTACGATATGGGTGTAGAAGAATACTTTGATAGTGGAAATATTTGTTTGATTGAATGGCCAAATATGATTGATGAAATTTTATTAAACGAAAAAACGTTCAATGTTTTTATTTCAATGAATTCAAATAGCAGGAGCATTCAAATAAAATAGCCAAAGCAATTAAGGAGTATAACTTAAAATATTTTCGGCTTTTACTATTCTAAACATTTTCCAGGTATCAATTGGAACATTGAAAACGGCAATAGAACTTGGCTTAAATTCAATAATTTCGTTTCCGCTTAATATTGCAGCCATTGCGCCAATAGTTGGGTTATGCCCAACTATTATTACTGTATTTACTTTTTCATCGTTTAAATTTCTTAAAACTTGAACATAAGCATCCGAATTTGCTTCATAAATTTCATCAATGGCTTCAATTTTATTCTTGTCAATTTCGTAATTTAAAGCTACAATTTTAGCAGTTTTAAACGTGCGTTTTGCTGAGCTTGTAATAATTTGATCTATTTGCTTTATTTTTTTCAAAAGAATTTTTGCTGCAAAATCGGCATCAGCTTTCCCTTTTTCAGTTAATTTTCTATCAAAATCAGAACTAATAAAATTTACTTGTTCCGCTTTTGCATGTCGCATCAAAATGATTGTTTTCATTTTTAATTTAATTACAAATTGGTTGTATTTTCAACTACTGAATCACCTTCAAAAATATCTTTTTTACTTCTTGATTTTCTGTGTTTATGTTTCTTTTTAGTAATTCCTGTTGAATTATTTTCGTCACCATTTTTTATAAATCCTTTTGAAATTAACATAACCCAACCCGAAATAAATAAAACACCTCCAATGGGGGTAAGTGCGCCTAACCAAACATAACTTTCATTGCCCCAAATAGTTCGAGTAGCAAGTAAATACAAGCTTCCGGTAAAAAAAACAATTCCTGCTAAAAACAAAAACATGCATAAATCTAAAATATTTTGATGAAATTTTCGGTGCGATAATGAAACAAAAGAAATGGCCATGGCATGGTAAAACATGTATTTTGTACCAGTGTCAAAAGTAACAATATCTGCTGGTTCAAGCATTTCTTTAAGTAAATGACTGGCAAATGCGCCCATTAAAACACATATTGCTGAAATACCAAACCCAAGTTTAGTATATATGTTGTTGTTCTTATCCATAATTGTTTTTTTTGACTTTTATATGTGAACAAATAACACCAATAATATTTTAAATACCAATTATTTTTGAACGATTTAATATTTTATGAATAGGAATTTTGTTACAGGAATTATAATAACCTCGGTATTAGCCGTTGTGTTTTTATTTGTCTTTTATTTTTATAAGATAAATACCAAGTCAATTCATTCCATCAATGTATTACCACAAAACACAGTTTTAGCACTAGAAATAAAAAGTATTAATCATCAATTCAAACTATTAAATCAACAGCTTTTTTGGCAGCAATTAACTAATAATAAAAGCATAGCAGAAGCAAATAATAACCTTCGATATTTGGATAGTTTGCTTGATTTTGAAGAGAATTTTAAAGATTGGAAAGATGGTGAAAATATGGTTGTTTCTTTTCATGCTTATGCCAATAAAACAATAGACGAATTGGTGCTTTTTGAAACCATGAAAAAATTTGAAATGGTAGATATTAGCAATTGGATTTATAAAACCAATAAAAACAGGTTGATGGTGAGTAAACGAAAGTTTGAAAATAATTTGATTTATGATTTTATTGATTTTAAAACACAAAAAAAATTCAGTATTGCTTACAAAAATAAAATATTTGCCATTTCTTCAAATGGCCAGCTAATTGAAGAAACTTTGTTGAATATTGAAAACGAAAATGTGTATGAAATTTCAAACTTAGATAAACTAAGTTTTGTAAAAAGTTTGGGGAATTACAACCTTTACATTAACTATAAAAATTTACCTATTTTTTTAAATTCATTCTTTGATTTATCCAAAATAAAGGCTCTTGAAAAAATATCGAATATGGCAAGTTGGTCGGCATTTGGAGTAAATACTAACAATAATAGCATTCAATTAAAAGGTGTTAGCATTACCGATGATGTGCAATTTCAGTATTTTGATTGCTTTAATAATATGCAAGCTAAAGAACAAACCTTTAAAAAGTTTTTACCTATAAATACCAGTTATTTTTTTGGAATAAACTACAGCGATGATAAATTATTTGCCCAAAACTTAAACGAATTTTACACTGTAAACAAAATTGATTCGAGGAATTTAACAAGAGATAGTATCAATAAAGTGAAGGGAAATATTGACTTGTATAAAAAACTAACTGAGAATTTTGGAAGTGAAATTTCGCAAGTAAATTTAAGTAATCCTCAGTTAAGTTTTGATAGTTGCGAAGTATTAGTTATTAAACTCAAAAACAAAAACAATTTATTAAAATTAGTAAAAAACATATCTGTATATGATAGTGTTGGAATTGATACTTTGTTGCTAAAAACTCCTAATTTATACAAAATAAATCTTCAAAATTATTTTGATTATACTTGGGGAAATATATTTTTGGGAATAAATGCAAATTATGCTTTGGTGTATAACGATTTTTTGTTGGTTTGTAACAATAGCATTACTTTAAATAGTTTTTATAGTCAACAAGTAAATGGTTTTTTATTATCGAAAAATGCTGAATTTGTTAGTCATCAAACAGAACTTAAAGGCAATGCCAATATAGAATTTTTTCTTAATAATAATATCTTAGCTCAACAAGCCGAGGAGCTTTTAAACACTGAGCTTTTAGAATCATATAAAGCAAATATTGGATATATAAAAAAGACAAGATTTGTGAGTATGCAAATGAGTGCTACAAACAATAAGAATTACTTAACCAATATTCATATAAGTTTCAATGTAAATGCCAATAAAAACACTGAGTTATTATGGGAATTAAACCTTGATACTATGCTAAATATTAAACCTCAAATAGTTTACAATTCAAGCACTAATCAAAATGCTATTTTAGTTCAAGATTTAAAAAATCAGGTTTATTTGATAAACAATGAAAGCAAAATATTATTTAAAATACCTGTTTTTGGAAAAATAATTGGTAATGTAAACCAAGTTGATGCATACAAAAATGGAAAAACGCAATATTTATTTAACACTGCAACACAAATTTATTTGATAGACGAAACAGGAAATAACTTACAAGGATATCCTATTTGGATTCCAACTGGAACCGATTTTCCTGTTCAAGTTTTTGATTATTTAGGCGATAAAAGTTACCAGATTTTTGCCATAGGAAAATTCTACAAAATTTGGTGTTATAATATTCAAGCAAGGCTTCAGAATGGTTGGAATCCAAAAAATTATTACCCAAATCCTGTTCAAAATATCCAAGCATTTAATTTCAGAAATGAGCTAATTACCTATTCAATTAATCAAAAAGGTAAGTTGAGTTTTTATCAAACAAATGGAAAATTATATTCGAATTTTGGTTTTGATAGCACCATGATTTATAAATATATGATTCATGAAATATTAGATACAAATCATATCAAATTCTATTTTATTGATTCAACAAATCAGTTTAAAGTAAAGGAGTTTCACACTCAATTACCTATAAAAAACAATATTATTAATGGAATAAAAACAATTCCTACCAATACTTTTGTTTTAAATAACTCGCTTTATTTTTTAACTAAAAATGGAAAAGAAGTTTTGTTATTTAATAATTTGGGTTCAGTATTATATTCCAAAAATTTAACAGATACATTCAATTATCAATTTGATTTGGTTTATAAAAAAGGAAACATCAATTTAAGTTATTTAGATAGTTTAAAAGGTTTGCTTTACATGGAAAGTAAAGGCAATAAACAAATTGAAAACTTTCCTTTAAAGGCTAATTATTATTATACTTTTGGCCATTTAATGAATGATGAAAACTATTTTGTAATTACAGCTAATTTCAATAATAAGTTATTTGTTTATCAAGTAAAATAAGCATGTTTAAATCTAAAATTTCAGCATTCATTAAATACCTTGTTTTCATTATTGCAAGCGCGTGGCTCATCAAATATTGTTTCAATAAAATAGACTTGAACTCATTTTATAATACCCTAATTAAAGGAAATTATTGGATGGCCTTTTGGGTGTTTTTGTTTTCCATTTTGGTTTATATTTCTAGGATTTTACGTTGGCAAATAATTTTGAATAAAGTGGATGAAAACATCAGCTTTATGAATAATTTTTCAGCGGTTGCTTTGGGTTATTTAGTAAGTTTTATTTTTCCTAGAGGTGGTGAAGTGGTAAAGTGTGCTGTACTAAAAAAAACCAATGACTTATCGCTTCATAAAAGTATTTCAAGTACCTTTTTTGAACGTTTAGTCGATTTATTTTGCCTGCTCATTTTAATCGTGACTTTGCTTTGCATGGAGTTAATTTCAAAGAATTATTTGGTGTTTAGCTGGATAAATCCCGAAAAGTTTTTACAAGGAAAAAAAATATGGATTTTAGTTTCAGTTGGAATGATTGGACTTTCGGTTTTGGCTTATTTTTATAATAAATTCAAACATCAAAATAATTGGTTAATTACGTTTTTGAACAATATAAAATTGATGTTTGCTTTGTTATCCAATTGGAAATTTTTAGCACATACTTTATTTATTTGGGTAAGCTATTTTTTGATGACTTACTTATGGTTTTTTGTTTTCGACCAAACTTCCAATTTAACTTTTCTGCAGTCGTTTCAAATCATGATAGTGGGTGTAATTGCTCGGTCGCTTCCTTTGCCTGGTGGCGCTGTTGGGGCTTATCATTTAGCTGTTGCTTATGCGTTAACTACCATGAATATTGACAAAGAAACTTCCTTGGGATTAGCATTTATAATACATGGATTCCAAACCATTTACACCATTTTTGCTGGAATTGTTGCCATAATTTGGTTGTTTGTTTTCGATAAATCCTATCGCATTAAATAAATTTTCCCAACGCCTTCTGTAAAGAATTTATCGGTATTTACTGACTTAATATTTTCTATATTTTTTTGATTGATTCTGGTAAAAACTTGGTATAAATATACACCATTTGCCAATCTGTCGCCATACATATCGTTTCCATCCCAAGCATATTCACTTATGTTATTTCCAAACTTTATATTTCCAAATTCTTGCTTAGTAATTTCCTTCACTACTTTGCCCGAAATAGTCGATATTCTAATCAATAAATCATCGGGAGTTTTGCTGCCAGTTAGTGTAAACACAAAGCGAATATTGGTGGTTCCAGGGTTTGGATACGGGAAAAAGTTACTGATACTCGATTTGTTTACAATGGTAAATTCTATTTCGTATTCATTGTTTCCAGCTTTGTTTCCTAAAGCATCAGTTGCTTGAATTTTTATGGCATATTTTCCATCTTCTAATTGTGTAGGTTTATATATAATAGATGCTTTGTTATTACTGTTTGATGCAGGAATAAATTGAATTTCATTGGTGTTTAAATTGACTCTTTCATAATCGAAATTGTTGGGTTTGCGAATCATGACATTGAATAAAGTGGTATCTTTTTGTAAGATATATTTGTTGTTATCGGCCGAAGTAATATTGATTAAAGGAGTTGCTGATACAATATCTCCGTTCATAATTTTTACCCCATCAAAAGTTACATCAATATATGGATTGCTTTTATCGTTTTTTACCAAAATAGTATTAGCAATATAATTATTGATGTAAGTTAACTCATTAATTTTATGGTCGTTATTTAATGAAAACTGTAACTGATTATTGTCTTTTAAACCCAATGTTGGCAAATTGGTTAACAATTTAGAATTGCTAAAAGCAAGCAAAGGATTTAAGGTAATATTGGTTTCATATTTAATAATTCTTGCGTCATCTAATATTTTTATATTCAAATTACTTGAATCGTAATAAATGGAACTTATGTTTTCAATCCCAAGTTCTATTTGTAAACTATCGCCTTCATCAATAGGATTGTTATTGATGCTAAAAGCAATATTTGGAGCCAATTTGGCTTCTGCAATGGGTGAAGCAATTAGTTGCCAAAAACCAAACTGTTGAGGTGTTCTTTTGGCGCTATCTTCCATATTTATTTGAAGTTTTAAATAAGGGAATCTATTGGCATTGATTGCACTTAAATCATAACCAGAATTGGTAATATTTTGATAAATCAACGAATCTTCTCCAGTGGTTTTTACACCAATTACTGATAAATGAAATTTGCTGTTTGGCGATACTTCAATTTCCTTAAAATCATAGTTTAATTGACTCCAAGTTTTAGCTGGTCCGAATGCTTTTGAAGTTAAACTTCCTTTGTACCATTTGGTAATAAGCGCTTTGTTAATTACCAAAATTTTGTTGTCTTCTAAGTTCGGTAATCCTAAATCAATCAATGCGGCAAGGGAATCATTATTCACAGAATCTTCCATGGCAAATCCGTTTTCTGCTCCTTTTTTACTAATAAAAGCCCAAGCAGTATTATTACTTTTTATCTGATTAATTTTTGAAAGTCCAAATGTATTTAAGCTATTTAAAGTTGCTACATCCCAATTTTGAATTCCACTTGCATATCTCGAAAACATGGCCACATAATAGCCATTAGGAATGCTGTCAATAAATCGCCTAAATTCATCTCTACCCGTTTGCGTAGTTGTTTCAAAAGGATAATATCTTCTGCTTCTGTTTTGTTTGTTGTTTTGCACAAATGTGCAATTGAATGGATAACCAGGAATTTCGTATGGAAAATCAACTTGAAAAGGTTCAAAAACCATGGCAACAACTGTATTTCCAACGCATGAACCAACACCTTCATTTAATTGATAAGGCACAATTACACCCATATTACTATGGTTAAAACGCCTGTTTTGAATTCCAAGCACCAATTCATTATCAACAAAACTCAATTGTCTTTTTATGGAATCAAACACCACTTTATCAGTTTGTGATGTATTGAATTGGTCGAAATTGCTTTGCATAAAACCAAACAAACTGTTATTTATTTTGGTAAATGAAGCTTCAATCCAAGTATCGTTTAAGGGATTACTAGATACTAATTTTGCTCTCCAAAAATAAACTACCGAATCTACATTGCTTAAAATCACCTTCCATTTTGCCACATCGTTGGCTTTTATAATACCTGAAGTTTTGTAAAAGGCAGATGATGAATTGAACTGAATATTATTGTCAATTTCAAAAATATAATCCTTGTCTTTGGCAAATAAATCGTTGTTCTGAACCATTAATTCAACTGAGTCTTTGTTATGAACAGAATAATTTAATGGATACAATAAATTGATTCCACTTCCAGGAATAAACTTGTTAAACACAGCTCGGTTATTGTTTTCATTCGACTCGATTTTAACATTTACATGTTCTACAAAAATATTTAATGTATTGTTCCCCGCCATCGACTTACCTTGGCCTTTCAGCTTTACAGTTAATGTATCTTTGTAAAAAGGCGATGATAAAATTAAGCTATCGTAGTAAAATTTAAATCCAGTTGAACCAACTACATGTTCAATACTTATTAGCAAAGAATCATTGATTGCTTTGCCTAAATTTTTCACAATTACATTTATCTCGAACGAATCGGCTAAGGCAGTTAAGTTTTTATCAGATAAATAAACGTCAGCATCAGTAATTTCATAATCGGGTAGGGAAGGACTTGCTAATTTTAAAGCTGGATCTCCTTGATAAATTAACTGATTACCATGCGAAACACTATAAACATCTCCAGCAATTGAAGATTCTGTAATGGTTTGTTGAATAATTTTGCCAATGCTTTTTCCGTATAAATCTTTACTCAAATTGGCATAAAATCTTGACATTTGATTGTCCAAATTACTCAAAAGTGTGAGGTTGGAATGTGCCAACCAACCAATTGCTCCTTTATTGGGAGCAACAATATAATCTTTACCATAAATATTTCCACTTCCTTGAGGATCTGCATCATTGGTATTTCCAATATTACATCCATTAAAGTAAAAAAAAGTATATTTATTGGAATTTTGCATATCACTAATTCTTCCAAAATCAACATCTAAAACAGATAAAGAACCATGCCCAAAAAATGTCATTAAACTTTTCCCTTTATTGAGTTCTGCTATCAATTTTTCTTTATACCCAACTTCAATAATATCTGATGAATTTTTATAATAACTGGTCACATTTGCACCAAATGCTGGTTTCATGATTTGTACTTTATTCAAGTTTAATTTATTGGCTAAACTTGCTTGGTCATATTTATCGCCACCTGAAACATGCAAAACTTGCTTGCGCCATTCAGTATCAAAAATTGTATCTTTTTCATAGCTAATTAGTTTATCTAAATAGTTTTGTGCTTCTTGGTTTGTGGCAGCAGGAATGCGGCCTGTGGCCAATGCTGGAGTATAAGGTTGCAAAGTATTTAAACCAAAAGTAAACATATTATCGCTCGATGGTTCACCAATGGCAGGAACTAAATTATTACTGTAAGCATTTTGATAATTAGTCCTAATCAAATTGTTTTGATAGCCTCTTCCCAAAAGCAATAAATAATTGGGTTTTACAGTTTGATTTTGATACAAATATTTCAAAAAATGTTTTACCGCTAATGGATGTTCGTAGCCGTAAAAAAACTGATTATACAAATTGTTACTGTAAAAAATATTAGTTGTGAATTTTTGTGAGCGATAGTTTTTATAAGCATTTGCAGCTGTTTCCAATTGCTTATTCGAAATAATAACAAATTCAGTATTCAAATTTGAGCTAGCAAAATTCATATCAACCAACTCCAATTTTGTTACGTTTTTTATATCTGTTTCATCGTAAATATAATATTCACTGCTTTGGATTGTATTGTTAATTAAAGCATTCAAATCGTTCCCAATTTTGGTACAACTTATTTTTTTGAAATTTGTTAAATCCAATAACTGCGGATTATTTTTACCATAATTACTAAACTTAAAATAAATTCTGCTAGCATTTTGCTGGGCAATATGTTTAAAATTCAGCTCACTTTTATTGTTAAAATTGCAAGTACTTGCATATTTAAAAGTAAAATAGGAAAGTGAACTAAAATCACTGCCAACACCTAAATCGGCTAAGGTTTCAAACTTTAAATAGGTATTGTTTCCAATGGTCGAATTGTTTAAATTAATCAAATATTTGGTTTCAATATACCCCGTGTAAGTGGTATCTTTTATGTTCGAAAAGTTTAAATTATCAGCAGAAATTCCTATTTTTAAATGGTGATTGATGGGTTTAGAAAGATCGTTACTTACGCCAAAAACTTTTGCTTCAAGTGTTGCATTTGGGCCGCTTACAAATAAATTAGGAGTGCTTATTGGGTAAACTCTATATGGTACTTCAGCTCCAATTTTTAAACCAACCCAACTTTCACCTTCTAAATATTCCGAAAAATAATAAGGTTCTCCTTGTCCTACTTTTTCAAATTTGCCTCTGTAATATTCTTGAACTGGTGCGGTGTCTAATTGATGAATATAATATTCTTCTGGTGTAAATAAATTGTAGTTAGTTTCATTAAACAAAGTAAAACGTTTTCCAATTTGAAAAATAGAAGCAGGAATGATGGTAAAAAAATAAACTGCGGTATCACTAAATAAACTGTTTAATTGGTGTGGTTGGTCGGCATTAGTTTTGTATAATTCTGCATCTAAAACACCATCGTTTTTGGTGGCATAAAACGAAATATAATCAGTTGAATTAAACGCACCATCGCTTTCGCCTTGCACAAAACATGCTTGTTCTATGCCATTTTTAAATATTTGAAATTTATTTGGATTGATACCCGATAAATTTAAACCAATTTGAACCAGTTGATTGGAGTCAATTTTATATACACCTTTCTCCCAAATTTTTATTTTATAATAAGTTTGATTTGGCCTAATCCATTCGTTGCCTAATAATTGGGCAAAAGTGAATTGGGTAATAAAAATTAATATAACAGCGAAAACTATTTTTTTCATTCAGTAATTGTATCAAACAAATATAACGGCTTCTGTTACAAAAAAGTATTTGTTTGCTATTTTTTACATTTTAGTAACTTGCTAGCTCAAATTTAAAAATAGCAAACTCGGAATTGAAGAAGGTTATAAAATATATTTCGTATGGAAAATATGAAACTGGTGGATACAAACACGAGCTTTTTTATGCTGAGCAATTGCATCAATATTTAAACAAAAAAGGTGAAAATGTTTCGCTAGAAATTGTTAGAAAAAACCGTTTTTACACTAATCCTCTTGCGTACTTAAAATTGTTTTTATTAGGCTTAACTTCCAATGTCAATTATAATATTGTGGTAGCCAGAGTTGCTTTATTTGCAGTGCTTCGCAATGTTTTTACCCAAAGCAAAGTTTATATTGTTCTGCATAATTTTGATAAAAATGATGGAAAATCTTTTTGGCTAAATTTATATTATGAAGCTTTGTTTTTTGTTTTGAAAAACACTCGCAATAAAAATATTTCAATTGTTGCCGTGGCTCCTTTTTGGGTTCAATTTTTTAAAGAAAAAACAAATCAAAACATTTCGGTTTTTTATTTTCCAAACTTTTTTAACAACTCATTTTATGCTCCATTTATTAATCCTAAAAAGGAAAAACAAATTCATTTGGGGCAATGGAGTTTTAAAAACCATCCTGATGTTTTTGATATTGCAAAGCAACTAACTAATCAAGGTTACTATTGTTATTTTAGTACCAATTTTAAAGATTTTGCTACAAAATCTTCTACTTACGAAGTTGTTTATTTCGACCAATTTGAAAACTATTTATCGCAAATGGCTTTAAGTGAATTTACATTAGCTATTACCGGAATAAATGAAGGTTGGAATCGAGTAGCACATGAAAGTATTTTGGTTGGAACGCCTGTAATTGCTTATGCTAAAGCAGGTTTGCTTGATTTAGTAAAAGAAAGTAAAAGCATTGCTGCAAACAATATGAAAGTAGTTTTACAAGCCATTGAAAACAAAAATGTGCAAGCAAACCCAAGTTTACTTGCACATTATGATGTTAAAAATGTTGTTGATTATTTAAGCAAGATTCTGAATTAATCATTGCTAAAATCTGTGAATCTGTGGCTCTTTTTTAGTTAAAAAATTCCCTCATTCTATCAAAAAAACCTTTGTCGCTTGCATTTGGTTTTGGCTTAAAGTTTTCTGATTCACGTAATTTTTCTAATATTTCACGTTCTTCTTGATTTAATTTTTGTGGAGTCCAAACATTGATGTGAATCAATTGATCACCTTTAAAATTAGTATTTAATTCAGGTAATCCTTTGCCACGCAAACGCAATATTTTTCCAGCTTGTGTACCTGCATCTATTTTCAATTTTACTTTGCCATCTACAGTTGGCACTTCTACTTGTGTTCCCAAAGCAACATCTGCAAAATTGATGTACAAATCGTAAACAATATTGTTACCATCACGTTTTAAAATTAAGTCTTCTGCTTCTTCAATTAATATAATTAAATCACCAGCAGGTCCG
>Ga0247837_1005584_pt1 | contig 18681 bp, 19 predicted proteins | sample LaCtaG_2_FD_187115 | JGI IMG/M metagenome (GOLD analysis project Ga0247837, IMG submission 187115) | Freshwater microbial communities from meromictic Lake La Cruz, Castile-La Mancha, Spain - LaCruzMarch2015_14.5m | ecosystem: Environmental > Aquatic > Freshwater > Lake | place: Spain: Castile-La...
AAACTAGTGTACTGCACAGTTACTGGAGCTCAGATGCAGCTTCTGAAGACTATTGAAACTCATTCAAAATACAGGGAGAATTCGTATAACAACTCTGCATCAAAAGAGAGAGTATATAGTTTCTACTGTAGATAGCGTTTTAAGCAAAGAATTAGCTTAGAACTTGCGCTCGTCTCTAATCTTCTTCACTAAATCGCTTCATATTTGACATATGAGCATCGAGGAAAGCGCAGTGAGTGCATGTGGGCTGCAGGCAATTGGCGCAGTACGTGTGATTGCATGGAAGGCGGGTAGTCCACGGCTGCTGGCAGTTTATGCAGTAACTACGTTGCGGCAGGTCCAACGGCGAGTTGAACCCCAAGGTCTCTCGGAGACGCTGGCCAGACACTGCCCTGCCACAGGTAGGGCATTCCCGGTCCGAAATCTGTACATCGTCTGTGAGTTCCAGGAAGCCTCGCAGACAGAATGCACTGCACACCAGCTTGAGACCTGCTGCGCACCAAAGCCAGCGACTTGTTGTTAAGTCGTGCTGCAGTTCTCCACACAAATGACAGGTGAGTTCTTCGTCCTCGAGGCATTTTCGTAACATCGAAAACAGGACTGACTGATACGTGATAGCTAGATGTCTCTCCTTAGAAGTTCCCTGGAAATTTTCATGTAGCAGTTTGCTCAGTAATTCAATTGTAGTCAAGATATAGTCTGAGCGTTCATCAGGCACTTCCACAGCCAGGCTTTCTAGGGGCTGCACAGGTCTGAAGCAGGCTTCACTGCAGTACTTCTGGGCCTCAGTGTAGTCGGAACTGCCCACTAGCTGCAGGCGCCAAGTCTCTTGTCCCAATGCGAACTGGTGACTACAGCGTGTGCAAAGCTGCGGAGCTTTGCTCTTTATCACCAGTCTGCGCCGAGGCTCACAGAAAGGACAGCGAGAGGAGGCAGTGAGGCCACGAGAGTTGGAGACCTGCACCAGACAAAACAGCGTGCAGGCTAGATGACGCTCGCAGACACTCATGACGCCTACTGCACATGGCAGTGGAATCAGACTGCCACAGCCACTGCACGGAAACGCCAAATCCACCTGCAAGGGAGAGTTCAGAAGTCCAGGCAGGATCGACTCCGCCTGTGCGAAGGCTTGAGTGTCTAATGCGGCTTGGAAGGTGTGTAGAGGGGAAGCCTCCCAGGTCTTCTGCACTAATGAGGCAAGTGCGGTAGGGTCGCATAGTTGTTTGTTCAGTATTGGACCGAGCACTGCTTCGAGGTTGGCTGGCAGTTCGCGGCTATTGAAATCGAATCGAAGCATCCAGAGTGCAAGCAGGCCCAGAGCCTCAACAGAAGCCTTGCCCAGGTCTTCTCTCCACTCCGGCAGCAGAAAGGGTAATTGCAGTTCAGCGGAAACCCCTGTGGCCTCATGCAAATCCAGCAGTCTGAACTCCTGATCAGCATACATGACATTCCTTGGGCTTAGGTCACTTGCATAGATCCCATTTGTATGGGCAATGGCCAGGCCTGCACTCAAGTCCTTTAGCATTCGTTTTACCTCTTCGCAGTCCCAGCCTCGGCCTGCTCCCCCGCGCTCCATCGTTTCCTCCTCCAGCGACTTCACTGGCCCATCGCACTGCACTAAGCAGGGGTAGAGCAGGCCTGTCTCTTGCCCCAGTACCGCCTGCACACTCACCAGACCACGGCCGTTTACTTCCGGCCGTCTCAGTCGAGCCGCTAGGAAGGAGTCTCGAGTAGCAGCTGAGAAGCAGGTCAGAGTGAGATCTTGGGAATTGAGACGGCGCGATACGAAAGACATTTCTACAGATTAGCTGCGTCTTTCTGCCTAAACCAGAGAGATATATGTCTATTTCCTAGCAGACTGAATGGAATAATGGAACTGTACCCCACTATCAAGGAAACTCGAGTCCACTGGGTGGTTTGGAACGGACTGCGAGCCAGTCCTCCTCGAGGGACAATAAAGCGCAAGCCTCAGTCCACCGTCACTCCCATGCCCTTCATGAACTCGCTCCTCGCCAGTCGTTTTAAGCCCAAGCGCCGCTCTCGAAGCTGTGTCCACAACCTCAGTGTCCTCCGCAGTCGCTGGGTCTCAGACGTGAAGGCAAGTGTGCTGGAGCCGCCTTTCTCCTACTCCCGCTCAAGACACAAGGGCGAGCTCCCATCACAACTGTACCTCTAAAGGCCTAGTAAAGCCAGCAGTCCTCTCTTCTCTGCACGCTGTATCTGCTCGACGCTTGTCGTCTGGCTCGAAAGGCGTGCAAGAGTCTTGGAAGATGTTGACCAGCTCGGCTGCTTAGCCAGTTGGATAGAGCTTCCGCACATTCTTGTAAGTATGAGGCCGGTCTGGGCGCAGCGCACAGTCACACTGGCAGCCCGAGGCCGCGGTTGTCACTTGGTCACTGAGGAAATTGTGAATGCACTGCCGGAACTGAGACAAGTGAGAGTTGGTTTGCTGCATTTGTTCTGCCAACACACGTCTTGTTCACTCACTATCAATGAAAACTGCGACTCGGATGTGCGCAAAGACATGGAGGACTGTCTGGGTCGCCTGGTTCCTGAAGGCGCCAACTACCGCCACACGGATGAAGGCCGGGACGACATGCCCGCACATATGAAAAGTTCTCTGTTTGGAGTGGCGCATACCATTCCCATCACAGAGGGACGACTCAACTTGGGCACTTGGCAGGGAGTCTACCTCTGTGAGCACCGAAATGGAGGGCGGCGCAGAGACGTAGTGGCGACCATTCAGGGCAGCACCGATGCTCATTTACCTAGCTAGTCGTCTGAGTCGCGTCTCCGCTTGCCTTTGCCTCTAGCAGGCGGCTTGAACTCCTCATCAGAGCTGGGCACCTCCTCAGAAGAGTCACTCTCAGAGCTGCTGGACTTCTTGCGCTTCTTCGGCTTGGCTTTTTTGGCGGGCGGCTTGCGAGTGGGCTTGGGCTTGGGGACAGCCTTGGCGGGCGAAGGTACAGGCTCGGCCTTCACTTCTTCTACGGGCTTGGCAGGGCTAATAGGGTTCTCTTTGGCTTCCTCAGGCTTGCTGGGAGTTGCTGGAGCAGCGGGTTGGGCAGGAGCTGCTGGCCTTTCCAGACTCTCCACAGCAGGGCTTTCAGCTGTTTCCGTCATGGCGGCAGTATAATGGCAGCAGGCCATAATGAATTGCGCCTACTGCCAGCAAACAGTGCGGCAGACTCGCCTATGTCCTGGGTGCAAAAAGCGGCTCTACTGCTCTCAGCAGTGCAGACTGGCGGACTGGTACACCACTCACCAACTTTCCTGTGGACTGCAAGCAGCAGGCCAGGTTTTTAGCCTACAGGACTTCAAAGCAGGGAAGGAACTAGGCAAGGGCGCTTACGGCCAAGTCAAACTCGTCCTGCATGTCCCGACCCACACTCGCTACGCTTTGAAAGTCGTCTCCAAGTCGCAGTTCCAGCACGAAAAGAGCTTTCAGGCCATCAAGCGGGAAATCCGCTTGCATCAGTCCTTAGACCACCCACACATCGTCAAGCTGCATGACTACTTGGAAGATGCGGACTGTCTCTACTTGGTGCTGGAGTATGCTGCTAGGGGCTCCCTCTTCCAGCACCTCCAGCAGTCCCCAGTACTCTCAGAGCCTCTCGCTCGCCACTACTTCCTGCAAACTTGCCTCGGAGTGCAGTATCTCCACTCTCACGACGTAATTCACAGAGACATTAAGCCTGAAAATTTATTAGTGACTGCTTCCTACGATGTGAAAATCTGTGACTTCGGCTCGTGCAGTCTTGGCAGCGAAACCAGCTCTGCCTTCGGCGGAACGCTGGACTACCTGGCTCCTGAGGTGGTGGCCGGGACAGTCCACAGCTTCGCAGTGGACATCTGGGCTTTGGGAGTGCTGCTGTTCGAACTAGTGCACGGCAGAGCTCCTTTTAATGCTGAGGGGAAGAGCGAAAAGTGCAAGCAGATCCTGAGTCTTGCATACACCTGCGACCCAGCGCTTTCGTCCTCTCTGCAGGCTCTAATTCGCAGTTTGCTGAGAGCTGTGCCTCAGCACCGTCTATCTCTCTCAGATATCCTCGCCCATCCCTGGCTGCAGGAAGGACCAGTCCCTCATTTCCCCTCTGTCGACACTGATGTATCAGAAACAGCGTGGCTGGACGAAGTATGGAAAGAGCCTTCAGATACAGTCCTTCAGAGGACAGAAGCCCCAGCGCCTCTCGAAGCCCAGCCTCCTCCTCGCGAAGCAGTTTCACCGCCTAAGCCCCGGTCTTTAACCAGCTCCGCTCGAACGAAGAGCGTCATCCACTCCCCCGCCATCCAGTCCTCACGCAAAGCTCGCCTGGACGCACTGCTACTAGCAGCCCAGCAGCTTCCCGCAGCCAGACCCAGTCCCCAGTCTGGACTAATACGCTGGATGGGCAGCTTCTTAGACTGCACCAAGCGCTAGTCTAGTACAAACACGACTCTGTGCGTCTCATGCACCGGGCTCCTTGCAGCGGGGGCAGCTTCTGCGGCTTCTCGACTGCGGGCTTAGGCACTGCCAACTTCCTCATTGGGCCTTTCGCGAGTTGCCAGTCCGAGTCGGCTTCTGGGAGCGGCTTGGGAGGCCGGGAAAGCATGTAGCGGAGTAGGAAGCGAGGGACTTTGGGGTTGTGCCAGACATTGCACTCAGAAGTCGTCTTTGCCAGGGAAATGGAACTTTTGTCCTTCAGAATCATCGCCAAGACTGAGGGCTTGGGCCTGGCGAAGTGCGGAAACCCCAGTTTGGAGTGGGATTTCCCAACCAAGTCCACTGACAAGTCCAAACTCCTGTTCAGGCGATTCTGCAGGCCTGAGGCTTTGAGTCTGGGCAGCCTGCCTCTGCTGGGCTCTCGAGGCGGCGGGTCTAGACAAGGCTCAGGGGACAGTAGATGTTCAGGACTGAGACGTAGGTCTTGCCAGTTCTCACTTTCGTGAGCCAGGGCGAGAGTCGACTGCGCTTCCAGCTCTGCGTCCATGCATATACTACACCATCACTAGAACAGTAGCCTCTAATTAGGGTTCAGCAGGATGCCAGGTAGGTTTCCACGCTCAGTCTTCCTTTCAAAGCGGTTGAGGAAGTTCTCGATGTGAGGGTTGACCCTGCCCTGGGGCTGCCGTCTGGGCAGTATAGTGGAGTTCCCCACTATCTTCACAGGCAAAGTCAGCATATAGCTAGTCACAGCGTACTCCCGACTCCCTCGCATCGACCCATCTGAAAGCGCAGCCGGCTTTTCCCTCTTCACAGGAGGCAGCAACGGCATTGACCTGTCAGGGAACAGCACTTGCCGCAGGCGAGGCTTGGGCGGAGTGGGCACTTGCAGAGAACGGATGTACCGCTGAGTTTCACGCATGTAGGCGAAGGGGTCGGGCAGTTGCGACTGGCGGGCTTTGCGAAGGCTGCTTTGGGGCAGGACACGGTACACACGCACTAGGGAAATGGGCTGCGGGACTGAGTCTCCGAGCATTATAAACATGGCTGGGGCTTTGCGCAGATGTTGGGATTGTGAGGTGTTTAGCTTGATAAGTTGTCTTACTATAGCGGTGCTGCTGACCTTCCTATATAGGCAGACAGTTTCCCCTCAAAGACTACATGATCACTTCCCACAGACATGCACATATCAAACATCTACAGTGGAGTCCTGCATTAAATGACTACTTCGCTCCATGACCTCTGCATCGGACTGTCCGCAGGCTGCAGCGCTCTAGTGGTGCTACTGGGCTGGGAGTCCTACAGGTATGGTCTAGTCAGCATCTGCTCGAAGCCTATACATGTCTGGCTTGTAGTCACTTGTGTGCTTGTGATGCTTTTTAGAGCTACGCACAGGTTTGCGAGAGGGCAGGCGCCTGATCACTGGGACGGCGCAGGGTGTTCCTCTCTGTTTACTGCCGGGCGGAAAATCCACGCAGTGCTAATTGCAGCTCTCCTTTACCCTTGCTTTCTAGGCTGGACGTTCCTCGGATCGGCCTGGTACTCCGCAGTCCAAGCTGAAAACAACTGCTTCACGTCTCCTCCGCAACTCTTGCTCTTCTCCACCTGGCTGATAGTGAGCTTTCTCTGGATACTCGTGTACACTTCCGCAATCATAGTGTCTGCACTAGTCTACTGCAGTCAACCCAGCTTCTATCAAGGTATTTACGAGAGATTGCCGGACCTGCAAGGTGTTTCCTGCAGCCGCTACCCCTGTCGCACGCTTGCAAACAGCCTCGAAACTTGCTCCATCTGTCTGGAAGAGATGCAAGCGGGGCAGCTAGTTCGTACTCTCGGCTGCTCCCACACCTTCCACCAGCCCTGCCTCGACCCCTGGCTGCTGCACCACAGAGACTGCCCCCTGTGCAAGCGAGCCGAGCCCGAGTCCTCCCCGTTGCTTCTGCAGTTACTGTACTTCTAGGTTATATATGGCTGCAGTCAAGCCCAGTGGCGATGCGTCGCTGTCTCCTTCCAAAAAGTCCACTGACGCCAGCATGTGGTCGTCTATGTCCGGTCCCAAGCTACGGTGTCTGTCTCCAGGGCAGAAGCGAACCGCTCGCCTGCAGGTGTTGGAGTTGCAGCTCAAAGCAGTACGTCTGTTTGGAGAAGAGCGCAGACTCGACTGGCAGTTGAAGCGGGAGGTAAAAGTGCACTTCGCCGCCCAGTTCCGAAGAGAAGAACTGTGCGAAATTGAGTATCGCCAGCAAGTTCGCTGCCACTCAGCCAAAGTCGACTCCCTGGTGCAGCAGTCTGCCAGGCAGCTGCAGAGCCAAGAGCTTCTCCTGCGCCACTCAGTCGCTAAAGAAGCGAAGCAGACACTCAGACTGAGGCAGCTGCAAGCCACCCAAGACGACCTGAGTCGCTCTTTCGACCAGAGCCAACTCCTATATCGAGTGCAGTCCCAGCGCTGTCTAGACAAGCGCAGAGATAGAGACGAGGCATACGCATCTTTCGTGGAGAAAATAGCAGTGTTCCAGACCCCAAGGAAGCAAGAAGAGGTGAGGGAGAGGGCTGAGCGGGAGTACCGGGACAGCAGGAACGCAGTGCAAGCAGTGGGCGAAGCAAAGCAGTTGTGCAGAGCAGTGGAGCAGCGCCTTGAGACAGTGAAGAGTGCAGTCTAGGTCTTTAAGTCCCGCAACCGCTTCCACCATGCCAACAGCTCTATAGCATGGAGCTGGGACGCAGGCTTAGTGAGAGCGGGAGGGACGTGCTTTCCTCGGTGCGCAGGGAACACAATGTAGTGCTGGTCCTTGCACAGCTGGAGATCAGTGCACTCGACCACTTCGCGGTGGAGGATTTGACAGCTGCACTCGCAGATCTCAAGAAGAGTGAAGCACTGCTGGAACAACTGTCTACGCAGGGACAAACGCCTGATAAAGACACGGTTTTAAGCCTGTTGACCAATCTAGCGTGCTGCTATCAGAGGTAGGAATCAGGCAGAATGGGGGCGTTGGACAAGTGCGCAGCCTACCTGGACGCTTGCGGCCTGTACTCCCTTTCCACAAAGCAAATCAGTCCAAAGTTGCAGGAACTGGCAGGGTGTTTGAGTCGCGGCAAGCACTTGAGTCTGGTCAATGCTCAGCTTTGCGCAGTGCTGAGTCAGCTAGGCCAGCACAAACAAGCCCTGGACAAGGCCAAAGCCTCCCTGCGTCTGGCTCTGTACTGCGTCGACTGCACAATTCAGGCCTACAAAGTCATCAACTCCCGACATCGCGCAGGCAGAGCCAAAACTACAATCTTCGATACAGTCAGCGACCTGCATCAGACAGCGAAGCTGGCTCTTCCTATGCTAAAGTCCATACAACAAGTGCTGAAATCCGCACAACTCCCTGCACACAAGGACCCTGTGACTGTGCACCCGGACTGGGTGTATGAACTGGCAATTGCGGATGTAATGCTGCTGGAGCCCGTGGCAGCCTCAGAATTGAAGGGCAAAGCCAGCATCCGGGAAGAGTTTTCAGTGGACTTCGTGCTTGACAAGGTCGTGAATGTGGCAGTGGCCTACTTCTGCATGGCCACCGAGCTGCACTTCATGAAGAAAAGTACAGATTTCGACCCTGAGCGTGACAGAGAGGAGTACTGACCACACAGGGAGCTGTTCCACTCGCGCGCTCTGCGCTTGCTAGAGTCCTTTTTTCCTTCCGACTGCCCTCTTCTGCAGCACGTTTCCCAGACCTATCAAAGCCGCTTTCCTCCCCGACTGCCCGTTCCTGCTAAGCAGACTGTGAAGCATGCACTGCCTTCCCTAGGCACTCGCCACCTCCCGGCTAAGCGCACTCGCAAGCCTTCGCTGGAAACCCGCAGTCGAGTGGTGTCTAATGCTGCGCTACTGAAGAGAGGAGAAAGTCTGCGAAGTACGAAAGGCATGAAGGATAGACGCAATCGAAGTGCGGAGTTAGTCAGACAGTCCCCAGACCTGGACGAGTACTCGTCCTCGGCAGTGGCCATTGTAAGCTAAATCACGCTTCTTCCCCTTCACTCAGGTAGGAGTTCTCGCCTCCTTCTGCAGTTCTCAGCCTTTCCGTAGACGAAAACACCAGTTCAAATCTGTTCTGGAAGACTTGCGCACTCCACTGATTCTGCCGCTTCCCTAGTGGCTCTGGGAAGTACGGATCCACTGCAATGCGCAAGGCATTATCAAGCATAGCGGGAATAAGCCCGGCTAAGTAGGCGGAACTCAGCTCTAAGCAGGGGTTCGTGTTCACTTCGATGAGCCAGACTCGGAAGTCCTCGTCCACCATGAAGTCGTAGCCCAGGACTTCGAAGCTGTGCTGCCGCTGCCTAGGGTCCAGTTGCTTGTGCGTGGCTCTGAACGAATCCGTCACCAACTGCCTGATCTGCGGCCACAGGTCAGTCCAGAAACTGCCCTTCCCAGGCAAATTCGTCTCCAAATACCTCTGAAACTCTGCATACGACATCTTATTCCCGCTTTCAAACTTCCCATAGTCCTCCGACTTCTTCTGCACTGCGTCGTTCGTCAAGTGAATGAAGCGGTTGCCGACGTTTCGCAGGGAAAACTCCTTGGAAGAGGTCCGTAAGTAGCCATCGTGATAGAAATAGCCTTGGATGTGACCGTTGAAACTGGTGCATAGGCCGTAACAGCGGATATCGAACTTCCGTTTGTGCACTAGTAGCGGCTTTTCCAGGTATTTTTGCACTATTACGCTTCTTTTGGGAGCGGAAGAGGAAATTAGGGACTCGATTTCGCTGAAACTGGAGGAGACGTGAATTCCGTGGCCACAATTTGTGTTTTCGCCGGGCTTTATTATCCACAAATTGTGACTTTTGGGCTTGTTTTCTCCAGTTTCAGCCTCATTTTCAGAGAAACACTGTCGAAAGCGAGCGAATTCCGGGTCGTTTTTCCCCTCAGTTATCAGAAAAGTAAGCGGCAAGTAGGAGAAAACGTCCACTCCAGCGGCCGCATAGTAACTCCTCATATTGAGGAAGAGTCTGCGCTTGGTGGTGAGGTGGTAATTGCGCTCAATTCGGTTGTACACTCTTAGAGAAGCACTGGCGGGCATAGGAATGAGTGTGACGGATACAGCGGAAACGAGTGTGACTCCGCTCTTTTCTCGCTCAGTGTCCACTATGGCTTTGCTGCTTTTCTTGCCGTCTAGCAGGGCGGGCAGACGGACTTCGCTGAGAGTAGAGACTGTGGGAGTTGCAGCGGAGCAGGGCAGGGACTGGGTCACGGCTCTGGAGCGGTGCTGGGTCCAGACCAGGTCTGCGGGCTGCCAGCTGTCCACGCGGGTCCAGAACCACCTCCTTTTCACCAGGTGCGCGACTAAGTGACTGTTGTTGCCTGGGCCTATAAAGACCTTGTACGTAGTGTCGCAGGGCAGGGCGGGCAGCACTCCATTGCTCCTGCAGAGCCCGAGACAGAACTCATGAGCCAGGATGGTGTATATAGAAGCAAGTTGGCTGGGGTCCAGCTTGAGGACAAGGACAGGCTTGGGCCTGCGCTTGCCTGGCTTGCAGCCTTCAACCGCAGACTGCACTTCCTTTTTCCCTTTGAACCGAATAGGCGCTTCTAGTTCCTGTACTCTGCTGAGACGCAGGTCGACTCTGGGACTGACCTCAATACTGCGAGTTTCAGTTCCATGTCTTTCCTTGCCTCTCCTCCGCTCTACATAGGCTCCTAACAAAGGACCGCTTTCGCTGTTTTCCCAGTCTTTGAGGCAGGCGCCAGTGGGGGAAAGGCGGAAAGGCAGTTGTGGGAGTCTGAGCAAGGGAGTAGGACTGGACTCGCTGTTTTTCCCAGCGGAGGCTCGACTTGGCAGACTTTCGCTGGCTTTGCTCCTCTTGGCTGCAGGCACTACTGCTTCCCAAGGCGGCCTTTCGACCTGTTTCCTGTCCATTTCACTATCTAGCAGTCTCATCTGGCTTCTTACTGCATTAGACTAATTAAGCGAGCTACAGCGAGAAATCACGCCTAGGAAACCTCTAGGGACTAGGAAAGGCCAAATGAGGTCCATATTAGGGCTTATGCATTGGGAAAGGAGTGGCCAGAGATGAGGAAAGGCAGTTTGGAGCGATATTCGAGTAGAGTGCATCCAATTCGCACTTGCAAATGGCACTAAAGCAGGGTTTGTTGGAATAGCTGCATTTTGATTGGCTTTCTGGGTACATCTCGTATAAAAGTCTGCGACTGCAGTGTTAAATTGCTCAATTTCTGCAAATATCTGCCGAAGTGCCAAATTTCCAGGCATATTTCCGACCTTTACGACCACGAATAAGAAACCAGCGAGTCAATTTTGTGCTCAGTGCACAGTAGCGATAGCAGGGCAAACAGAGTTCTTTGGCTGAGCCAGAGGCCTACTCAAAGCGATAAGAAGTCGACCTGGCCTGCCATTCTTATCCCCCTCCTGCAGTTACTACCTACTCAGTCTACCTGACAATGTCCGCAGTGTCTTCCCTCCGAGTCCTGCGCAGGTACAGCTTGCTCGTGGAAATCGTGAGTTGCGGCGCAGAGTCCACTCGCTTCAACTCCATGAGTCTGAGTCTGAGACTGTGCAGGACAACAGGACTGCTGTGGGAGCGGAGTGAGGGGGTCGTGGGAGTGGAGCGAGACTTCTTGCGTGAGGAGCAGTTACCCATGGCTGTGGTTTGTAATAGGGAAAGGGGGCGATTGGGATGAAAATGAGAAAGGCCTCATGCAGGTCTGTTTCTACTATGCACTGCTCAGACTGGCTTCTGCCATACAGCCTTGTTTCCTAGTTTCTCTGGTAATGTTCCTTTCCTGAGACATTTAGCAGCTTCTCTTGATTGCTGCATTGGCCATCGCTCAGGTGCTCAAAAAGCATCTGTGTCTCCATCGATTTGGAGACTATTGTTTTATCTGCAGTGGGAAATATGTTGTTTCTGGCCGTTCTCATGGCTGCTTTTGCAGGCTTGGCTGCTGGAAGCGCAGATACTGTTCTACGTCTTCACAGTGGAGTGGAAGCCGACCATGTGTCTAACCGCTGATTGCATATCTTACTACCCTCACTACCTTGACCCAGCACTTCCCTCCTTGAAGCCTGCTGCTGTCGGACTCTGGCACTGTCCAGTCCTTCTGGTAGTATGAGTGGGAGAAGCATGCACCTGTGTCGAGCAGCCACTCCCCCTGCTGCCTTTTTCACTGAGGCCGCAGGGTTGTTCAGCCGCGTAGGCGTCCAATCTTTGCTGTCTTAGGCTTGAATTACGCCTAAGGACGGGGAAACCTACACCCTCAACAAGCTCTAAGTAGCCTTCTCAAACAAGGAAAACGCCGCTGCCCAAGTACTACAGGGACTGCTACCTCGAAAACAGCGAACACTGCTCTGACCTGAGCCTCGACCAAACAGACTGCCAGTGGAGACTTCACTCTCCCTACTAGTGACTACTGAGGCTCGCGCCTACTCAGGTGTTAGGGTCGGACACATTCATAGGGAAGCAATGTGAGGATCGGGATTTGCATGCACATCCAAGTAGAGAGAGGATAAGGTGGTTTCTATGGCTGTATTCGACCTCGGCTGGTTAGTGTAGCCCAGGGTGCGAACCTGTGCCAGTCTTCCTGCCTAGGCAGCTTCCATTTCTAATATAGCCTGGAATGAGTGGCAAAGGTCGTGCTGGAGCCGTAGGCACAAAATTGCACGTAACACTGGGTCTGCCCGTGGCTGCGACCATCAACTGCGCAGATAACACTGGTGCCAAGAACCTCTACATCATCGCTGTCACTCGCTGCGGAGGCCGACTCAACCGGCTGCCCTCAGGCTGCATTGGCGACATGGTCCTTGCCTCCGTCAAGAAAGGCAAGCCAGAGTTGCGCAAGAAGGTGCACCCGGCAGTGATCATCCGCCAGCGCAAGGCCTGGAGAAGGCCCGACGGAGTCTTCATCAGCTGCGAAGACAACGCAGGCGTGATAGTGAACCCCAAGGGCGAAATGAAGGGTTCCGGCATATCAGGTCCTGTGACAAAGGAGTGTGCAGATTTGTGGCCCAAGATTTCGTCGCATGCGCCGGCCATCATCTAGGCTAAGGGTTAGAATATGTGGTTCACAGGCCATTTTGGGGAGGCAGCACTAGTTGGGCTAATGGCCTGGGAGTAAGGGAATTGTGGGGTTTGAGGGGGAGATAGAGAGATGTTGGGATCTACACTGAAATCCGCCTTAGAAAGCGCATATTTTCCCCTCATTATTGCCCTTCTTTCCGTTTTTTAGGGTGCATAGGGGCAAAGTGCTGGTTTGAATTGCGGTTTAGCGTTTCTGCCTTGAAAGGACTCCGCGAAATAGGCGTTTCCCTGCAGAGGGAGAGAAATCGCCCTGTCTAGAAACTCATTTGCCCCGTAATTCCTGTCCACTTGCGCGAATTCGGTCGAAAGCATCCAAATTTACAGGATATAATCAAGCAAAAAGCGAATTCTCAGCTTTCAAAAGTGACACAAGCCCAAACCAAGGCCAAATGCCACTTAACAGTCTCAGAGTCAGCAGCAATCCGCAGTCGACTATATCTGTGGAACCTAACTAGGCCTATTTCGCTTGCGTTGTTTCATTCCGCCTTCGTCATCTTCACTGTTTTCCAGGCTGGTTTCGCGGAGCATGTCCAAGATTTGCTGGGCAAACTCACTTTTGGTCAAGTTGACAGCTGTCAGGTTGATTCTCGTCAGCTGAGCGGGGGAGCAGCGCGGCAGCTGCATTGCTGCGTGTTTGGGCAGAGTGATGTAGAAGCGTTGGCATGACGCTGCGCGCAGTGCAGGCCGCAGGAAGCAGCTTAGTCCCATATTTACCCTGAACTACGCAGTCCAAGGTACTTGCACAGGGAGTAGACTGGAGTGGTGGTTGCAGGAAATGCAGGTTTTCAAAGCTTCTACCACTAAGCCCCTAGCTCTGCAGTTTACCCTCTCCCTCCATTCCGCAGTTGCAACTTCTAATTTGACTGCACCGTCCCTGCATCCTCTATCGATAAGCTGGAAAAGCAGCAGTACCGGACTGAAAACAGTCCCAAAAGTGCAAATTCGCCTAGTGATTTCTCCTTAGAAGTGCTTTACTCCTATTTCCGCGTGACTTCCTCTGTCTTCCCCTTCGGCTGACACAGTCGCTCAGCCGTTATTTTCTGTCTCTTCCCCCGCAGTCTCAATAAAGACTGCGTCCTCATAGGCATCCAATCTCTCTGCATCCGCAAATAGTCCCGAGTGTCGTAACTCCTCAGTAGCTCGGTTTCCCGCAGAGACTTGTAGAACACGGCGCCTGGGCAGAAGCGCAGGGTGCGGGACTCGAAGCCGCCTGCGTTGGAGGAGATGTACAGGTCGCGGCCGGTGCCGTTGGTGCGGTAGCGGATGGTGCGCTGAGGGGAGGAGTTGGCGGAGTGGCGGACTGTGCGGCGGGCAGGGAAGGAGGTCACCGGGTACTCCGGCATGGGCTGCGTAGCAGCGAACATCCCGCCATTGTTAAAGCTGATATACGAGTCGCGCCCATTCCCCAGCGCCCTGTAGAACTGCGTCTTGCTCTCCATATGCTATTATTACTTCTAAACGCGCAAACCGCTACTTCCCCGTCTGCTTCAAGTGACTGGGCGCAGCCCCAAACAACTGGTAGTTGACATATGCCTGCGAAATCAGCTCGTCCACGTCCTGATTAGTCCACATTTGTGTGGGTAAGTTCTGCAAAAACAGCATCATATCCGCGAAATTCGACTTTTTCAGCTCATTTGCCCACTTCAGCACCATCGACGCACAGATGTAGACCGTGAACTCACTGAGTCCGTTTTCCTGGCTGAGCAGGCAGTCCCAAAGGCGGGTGAGTTGGCGCAGGGAGAACTCGCGCACAAGTAGGCAGTTGAACCAGCGGAAGGAGAAGTTGATGATGGGCAGGTCTTCACTTCGCATGTGTCTGGCGAGCTGGATATCCAGTCTTTGGATGATTTCCTCTATTCGCAGGACTGCGCGCTGGATGCCGGGGGACGAGGGGTAGAAGTAGTCCGCCACCTGACCGAGTATGACCCTCAGACAGCCGTAGCAGTCCGCCTCCAAGTCCGTCAAATCCGGCAAGTCGCCCACTTCCCGCTCCACATCGAACTGCACCACTCCCTGCAGAAACACCAATATCAGCACCGAACACATATCATTGATCCCCTGCACATACCCCGAAGCCGGGTGTCTCACCGCCCAAATGAACAGAATCCTCCTCAGTGTCTCCTGTACCTGCGCAGTGCGGAACAAGGGCACGTCTGGCTGAGTCCTGGGGATGTCTTCGTCGATTTGCTTCATGTCTTTGCGGGTCTTTTCGGTGGAGTGGGAGTCGATGCCGTTGTAGATTTGCTGCACGTAGGAGGCGTATTCGCTGCGTTTGTTGCGGAGGACGGAGTCGCGGCGGCCGAACTCGAGAGGCAGGTAGCCGAGGAGGAGCTGCCAGACGGAGGGGCGCAGGAGGGCGGAAGCGCCGTGCCAGGCCAGGTTTCTTAGGGCCTTGATCTCAGCATTGCCTTCCACCAAAGCCGCCAGCTGCACATGCCTGCGCTGGTCCATTAGCACTATGTCAGTTGGCATGGTACTGCCTACATAGAACTTTCGCATTCGCTCGGAACTGGAGAAGTTCACAGGCGTTGAGCGAATTTTGGACAAACTTCAGTCCTCAGGCCTACTGGAGCAGCTGGAAAAGTACCTTTCCTCCGCCTACGAAAGCCTCACAAATCAGCCCAAATCCAAGGAAAACCTCAAGCTGATTCTCTCGATCTTAGGTGCTTTTCAGCCAGTTGACGAAGTCTGGACGAAGAAAGACAAGGAGCAAATCCTGCGCTCCAAAGAAACCCCGCCCCGGTCTCCGCCCAAAATCAAGCGAATCACTAGTCCGCAGGACTGGGCTGGAAGAGTGCTGAAGACTCACAGGACTTCCGAGTCAATTGGGGAAATAAAGTCGATAAGTCCACTGCATCAGCCGAAAAGCAGTCTATCTGTACTGTCCTGTGGACTAGGGGAGGGACTGACACCTGGAGATTTCAACTCAGGAGTGGGGTATTCATTTGCGAAGAAGCCGAGACTGCCTGATCGGTCCTCTGACTCCCCTGGACCCGCTGACTACTCTCCCTCAATCGCTCACGTCAAATCTCGCTCTCCGAACCGATCTTTCAGTAAAAAGCAACGGACGACTGAAATCAGAAACCCAGAGTTCTCCCCCGGCCCTGTCTATAACCCTCAGCTACGCTTTGTTTCTAAGTAATATTTACTTTGGAAACTGCGGAAACAGCTACAAATTCGCACATAATTAGCTGCAGTTCTCGATAAATGGACACAAAGTCGCTCCCAATTGCAGCACTTTCCTCCAATCGTATACTACTAACCGAGTTGCGCTTCTAAGAGAATATGCTGATTTTCCCACTGAAACATCAATAGTACGTCTTGCAGCGACCATAGAAGTTCCCTCATTTTCCAAAATTTACCAAATTTCCTCTCAAATCCGTCTTTTTCCCATTCACAAAATGAACATTTCCCCAACTTCCGCCTTTTCTAGGTTTCGGCAGTCTGCAAAAGTCCCACACTGGCAGTTTGCAGGGTAACAAGGGGCTCCTGGAGAGTGCTTTAGACAGCAGTACGTCCATTTCTCTCCCATGTCTCTCCCCCATTGAGAGCCTAAGTGCCACCATCCCTAGTCTAGGCTCGTTAGTAATATATTCATGGACCTGGATGTGAAGAGTGAGGAAAACGAACTGGTGCAGCAGCTGGCCGCCCGCCTGCGCAGACTCAAGGAGAGCTTGAGGGAGTTCGACAACTGCCAGCATGTCACAGGGCACCAGATCCACCCCACCATCAGGGAGGAAATTGCGAAGATCTACGACGAGCACGGCGGCCTGCCCATCCTCATGAAAATCACCAAAGTGGGCTTCTACACCATCAAGAAATGGCACCGGAAGTACAAGGCCAACCCCACTGTTTTCCGCGAAATGCCGCTGCACGGCCGCTGCTACCGCACCCGCGGCGCCCCTGAGTCGCTCAAGAACATCACTCACTCCTTGAAGGAAGTGCACCAGTGCTTGACCCAGAATGCTTTGTATCAGGATGCTAAGACTCCGGAGGAGATGAGGGCGCTGCTGCCGGCGGATATACTGGAGACGGTGGATAGGATCAAGTCGGAGATTGGGGAGGGACAGGCGCCCAGTCCAGACCAGAAGCTTGAGATCTCCCGACTTGTCATCAGAGCTGGAAGTGCTCGTCCGATTTCACTACTTCTGGGGCTCAACCAAAAGGTGATCCTGAGCTGGAAAGGCTACCTGACCCAAATCGTCAACAAAATGCGCAGCACCGTAGGTTAAATCTCTCTGTACTCAGTGCTCTCCTAGCTGCCTAGGCCCTGTAATAGGCGCTAATTAACAGGTGGGAAAATGGGGGAAAGTTGGAAATTTCGCTTACATTTCTGGTATTTGGGAATGGTTCTTGTAGTGGCCTAAGGAATGGACGTACTATTGTGGGCTTTCAGGGGCTGTTACTGTGGAAATCGGGCTATTTCTATCAGTGACAGTGCAGACTGAACGCATCCTACAGATTCAATGAAGTCATGCAACTCCCCACAGAATTATGCAAAAAACAGCCTTTCGACTACTAAGAAAGCGTCCTAAGAGCTTATTTCGAGTTTAATAGGACTATTTGGCTGTCCTTAGACAGTATAGTGTGCAGATGACCACTACTGAAAGTAGGAACAGCAGAGCTGTCCAGTTCATGTGGTCGAAGAATAGGTTTATCGTGTCTCCCAGCATCTCTGTAATGATACTCAGCGAATCGATGTTAGTCTGCATCATACACAGTTCCCAGTCTCTGCAGTCCTGCTCCACAAACGGCACACGAGTGGAGATATCGCACTTATTCCGGTCATAGTCTAAAGCGCAATTAGCGCCTTTCAGTTGCATTTCCTGCACCCTTTGCTCCCTTCGTAGCTTGAAGTCTGGGTAGAGTATCAGGCCGAGTACTAGTGCAAGCACTGCCCCTTTCTGTATAACTCCTACCAAAGCCCAGCTGAACAGACCTCCACGAGGCCGTCTAGTCCTTTGCAGCGGCCTTGTCTCGACCAGGGAAGTCTGGGAGTGCTGGTTCGCCCTCAGCATGATCTGGTCTTGTGTGGCTTGGGGGTAGAGGGAGGGGTTGAGGTCGTGCAAAGACTTGGCTTGGAGTTCGAGGGTGGCTGCTTTGGCTTTGGAGGAGGGCGCGGAAGCAGAGAGGGAGCCGGACAGAACCAGCACATTCCAGACGTACTCAGGCAGAGTCATAGCGAATCCGCCCCAGCTGACATGCTCCTGCTCTTCCATTCTTTACTCATAGACATTGCCCATATGTGTCTACTCCTAGGCGGGAACAGGACTGATATCAGTCGATTTCCTGCCTGTTGAAGTCTTCCTCAGGAGGTGGTTTGGGATTTCCCTTGTATCGAACTCACTTGTATTCAAAAGGTATGGAAGATCGCTGTCTAAGCAAAGCTGCTCTCTACTCCCGCCACGTGCTGATTCTCTCCCAGCAGCCTACTACAGTGCTTCCTGCCTGGTAGTAAAATGCGAGTCGAAATCAGGTCTAACGGAACGCTATCCGAAGAATTAAACCCTCTAGAAGTGAATGACCTTGGGGATGTATACATCTGTCCAGGCCTGGAGGAGCACACTAGCCTTCTCAGAAGTGGCGTCTGAGACCAGCGACTGTGGAGGACACAGTTTCTAGAGCGGCGCTTGAAGTGGATTCATGAAGGGCATGGGAGTGACGGTGGACTGAGGCTTGCGCTTTATTGTCCCTCGAGAAGGACTGGCCCGCAGTCCGTTCCAAACACCCAGTGGACTCGAGTCTCCTGGATAGTGGGGTACAGTTCCGTTATTCCATTCAGGAAATAGACATATATATCTCTGGGCTTTAGGCAGAAAGACGCAGTTACTCCCCCTCTTAGCTGATCTGTAGAAATGTTTTTCGTATTGCGCCGTCTTAATTCCCAAAATCTTACTCTGGCCTGCTCCTCGAGACTCCTTCCTAGCGGCTCGACTGAAACGACCCGATGTAAGCGGCCCTGGTCTGGGGACTGCTCTACACCTGCAGAGGTAAAACGAATGCTGAAGGACTTGAGTGCAGGCCTGGCCATTGCCCATAGTAATAGGATCCATGCAAGTGACCTGAATCTGGGCCTGCAGCTAGTCTCATATTAGAAATGCTGGCTAATTATACTAGCAAGAGGAATGTTGTAACTACCTCCTAGCCCTCTGGATGCTTCTACTTGACTTTAACGCAGCGAATTGCCG
>Ga0247837_1005595_pt1 | contig 18650 bp, 22 predicted proteins | sample LaCtaG_2_FD_187115 | JGI IMG/M metagenome (GOLD analysis project Ga0247837, IMG submission 187115) | Freshwater microbial communities from meromictic Lake La Cruz, Castile-La Mancha, Spain - LaCruzMarch2015_14.5m | ecosystem: Environmental > Aquatic > Freshwater > Lake | place: Spain: Castile-La...
GGGTCTCGATCACTCTACAGAGACTCGATTCCCGGCCGCGACTCTCGCCAAAACAGCCCCTCTCCGGGGGCCAATCAGAGACAAATACTCTCGGAGTCTCTGGGTTATGAAAACCGCCGGGTTAACGACTCTGGGTTATGAACCGTCTGACTCACTCGGGATTCTTTTTTTCTGCTGTTCTGGCTCACTAAGACGCCCATAGTTGCGAACTTTCGCATAGGGTGATGGGACGCGCGTCGGCCATTTTGCATAGATAGATCCGGGAGGGACGCCATTTCGGTTCCCTCGCAGATCTTTCCATGGAGGCCGAATCATCGACGCTTACTCTCTCGACTCTCTTCCCGCTGATGACCAACTTCCAAACGATCCGACGTCGGTTCGCTTTCGATCCATCGCCGAAATTTTGCTTCGTGGTATCCGACGATGTGTCGCTGAAGATCGCGACTTGAATGCCGATTCGGAGCGAAGTCCCAACACCGACCAACCTGTTTTGGGCAATCTCGGAGACTCTTTACCCGAGCCGCTTGATTTCGTTTTTGAGAAACCCCTCTCTGTGTCCCACGTCTCCAAAACGCTGGGTTTTGGCGACGCCCAAGACATGCAAAACGGAGGTAAATCGTGAGCAACGAAGCGAGACACAGAGACATCGCAGCGCTGTTGGCAAGAGGCGTGATTCGAGTCAAAAAGCAACCACTGGTCGCCAAGGCAATCGAATCGAGAATGCCAATGGAACCATCGCCGGATGCCGACAGCGTACGAACGAATGATGATCACCAAAGTACAGCTTTATCGGTTGAGCGAGCACAACACGGAGGTGATCAATGAGCCCAAAGGTCACCCTCGAGATCGCCGAGTTGCATGACAAGACGGTCAATCAATTGGTCGAACGCTACGAACAGGTCTTCAACGAAGAATGCCGTAGCCGCAACAAGCAATACCTGATCCGTCGCATCGCTTGGCGATTACAAGCAAACGATGAAGGCGGGCTTTCTCGAGCAGCTTTGAAGAAGGCTGAGGAGTTGGCGGTCGACGCAGATACGCGAGTGACCGCCCCACGCAAGCACAGCAACGACGGCGTAAAGCTCGTCGTGCCTGAACCATCAGCGTTTGTGGATTGGGACCCGCGATTGCCACCACCGGGCAACATCGTCGAGCGGCAATACAAGGGCAAAATGATCCGCGTGATCGTCCTGCAAGATGGCTTTGAATACGAAGGCCAGCGTTACAAATCACTGACCGCGATCGCGAAAGAAGTCAGCGGCTCTCACTGCAATGGATTTCTGTTTTTTCGACTAGGGAGGAAAGCATGAGCAAACAACCATCAACACGTCCCAGGACGATTCGCTGCGCGATCTACACTCGCAAGTCGACCGAAGAAGGACTCGATCAACAGTACAACTCGCTAGATGCACAGCGGGATGCTGGCGAAGCCTACGTTCGCAGCCAGACGAACGAGGGCTGGGAACTAGTGCATGATCGTTATGACGACGGTGGCTTTTCTGGTGGCAACATCGAACGACCGGCGCTCAAACGGCTGATGGAAGACATTCAGGCCGGCAAGATTGACTGCGTCGTGGTCTACAAGGTCGATCGACTCAGCCGATCCCTTCTCGACTTCGCCCGCGTGATGGAAACGTTCGATAAGTACAGCGTGTCATTCGTGTCGGTGACCCAGCATTTCAACACGACGCACTCGATGGGTCGATTGACGCTGAACATCCTGCTTTCGTTTGCCCAATTCGAACGCGAGATCATCGGCGAACGCATCCGCGACAAGCTCGCAGCACAATGTAGGCGTGGACAATGGACTGGCGGCTATCCGGTTCTTGGCTATGACGTCGATCGTAGCGAGCGAACACCGAAGCTAGTCATCAATCCTGAAGAAGCCACCAAGGTACGCCGCATCTTCTCGCTCTATCTTGAGCTGAAGAATCTGCTGCCGGTTGTTGAAGAGCTAGACAAGCGTGGCTGGAACAACAAGCTGTGGCAGTCCAAAAAAGGACTTCCTAAAGGCGGGCGACAGTTTGACAAATGCAGTGTGCATGCGTTGCTGACCAACCCTATCTACAGTGGGAAAATCAAGCACAAGACGGACTTATATCAAGGCCAACATCAGGCGATCGTCGACGAGGAAATCTTTGAGCGAGTCCAAGCACAACTCCGAGAGAACGGATTCAATCGTGGGAACAGGATTCCAAGCAAGCACGGTGGATTACTGAAGGGGCTTATTCGTTGCCCCAACTGCAACGTGGCGATGGTGCACAACATGACCAAACGCAACTCGATCGTCTATCGCTACTACACCTGCGTTCGAGCCATCAAACGCGGTCGTCTGGCTTGCAAGCATCCGTCGCTGCCAGCAGGTGAAATCGAAGCTGCTGTTGTTGATCAAGTTCGAGACATTTCCCGAGACGCTGGGCTCCGAGACGAAATTATTCGCCAAGCGATGGTGGCTACCCAGCAAGGCAGAAAAGAGATTGAAGCACATCAGATTCAACTTGGCCGACAACTCACTCGGGATCATGGTGAGATCAGACAACTCGCGCTCGACGAACGACCTGATAGCCAAGTATCGCATCGTATTGCCGACATTCAGGAGCGAATCGAAAAGGCTGAGGTTGAACTTGCCAAAGTGAACCGACGACTCGTCGACTTGGAAAAACATGAGATGTCGACCCAGGAAATCGAAGATGCCCTAGTCGACTTCGATCGTATCTGGGACGCACTTACTACCCGCGAGCAATCGCAACTGTTGGCACTATTGGTTTCGAAGGTCGAGTTCGATCAGAGCGATTGCACGATCGCGATTACATTTCATGCCAGCGGTATCGAAACGCTGGATCAACAATCACAGGAGGTTTAATGGTCACCGTAAAGCGCAAACTAAACGTCAGCATCGCCTCGCGAGGTCGCATCGCGATTCGTCCTCATGATCCCAACGCGGAACCACCACGACCAAGGCCGACTAATCGTGTACCTCGTATCTCCAAGTTGATGGCGCTTGCCATTCGCTTCGATGAGATGCTCCGTACTGGCGAAGCATCAGACACAATTGAACTGGCACGTCGCGGTCACGTTACCCAGCCACGGATGAGCCAGATTATGGCCCTCAACCAACTCGCGCCCGACATCCAGGAAGCTCTTCTAAATCTCCCGGCAACAAAGGGCAAACCCGAGATCCACGAGAAGCGGCTGCGCCCGATCGCAGCGATGCTCACCTGGAAAGAACAGCGAGCTGTGTGGAAGCAAATCTGCGATGAGGTTGGGTTACAGAACCCCGTCATGGAAGAGTCTGTCGATCGAATCTGAGAAAATATTTCTGTCGGTTTTTCACACTGAATTTGAACAATTCAGGAAAATTCTATTTTCGTATGACCAGAGGTGTCAAATAGGTCGCGTTCAATACTCCCACTACATTAGTCAAAAGCTAGCAATTCGGAGACGCTGGTCTTTAACGAGTCTCAAGGATGCGTTTCAACATGAGTGGAAGAGTGATCGCCTATGCCTACTTACAACCCCAAGCAACTCGGTGAACCAGAGGTCATCCGAGAAATCAATCCGACCATACTTTGTGCTTTCCTGCAGCCGTTCGAAGGTTACCTTCGATCGCGTGGACTCGAAATCAAAGTGCCAAGTCGTATCGATAACGCCACCAGCGAGAAGTTGGTGGAAATACTGACGAACCCTTCGATGAAGACGCCGCAACAGCTATTGAATGCGGTTTTCTACGTGGAGGAGATGTTGACGCCCATGGCCGCTGACTCGCTGCTGAACGCTGCGCAGCAGGCCGGAATGCCGTTCGACGAAGATGGCAAGCACTCGCTCGCCGACATCGTCATGCAAGTCTGGATGTTCGATTCCAAGATCGTCGAAACTCAACATGCATGGCAAACATGGAAAACCCCGCGGCGTATGGAATGTTTTCAAGCCGTCCAACCGCTCGGGATTGCACCGATCGCGATCACGGACGAGCGATTAAGCCAAGCGATCCGGGACGCTGGTGATTGGTTTGCGAAGAACAATCGCGGTCGCAAGTTATTCATGACACCTCGGTTCTCGGGGCGTCAAATCCAGATGAGCATTCGACGTGGCGATCCATTCAGTCGAAAGCCAACGATTGATGACGACGGCATTGACACGATCACCTTTCGCGAAGCGCGTAAGGACTCAATGGTCTACGACACCAACGAAGAGGTCTTGATGCTCAACTCGAGTTTGAAGAAGACTTACCCAGTCTACTGTCGTATCTTTGGAAAAATGCTTTACGACAATCCCAATCACTTCGGAATCTTCACCCGATACACGCTGGCACCGTTGTCGGAGCTTGGCGAAGACGCTTTGTCACCAGGTGAGATTGATGCGATCGAAGAGATCGTACTACTGAATTTTCGCGTTCGCATGGGTGGACCATTCAATCGATACATCATTCATGGAGCAGATGATTTTTTCGCTGATCTCAAGTGGCGTGGCGGCGTGTTTCAATCGGAGGGGCCGCTGGATCGCGCGACCTTTCGAATCAAGTACCGCCATGTGAAAGCACCTCGGACTTTAACGCTGTACGCCGGAAGTTCATCCTCGTACACCCGAGATGAAAATGCTCACTACGCCGAGCAATGGTTGCTTTTGCGTAGTTTTATTATGAAGACCGGTGCAAGAGCTGCGAGAGGATCGAACAAGGATGACCAAGCTGTGGCGAGCTATTGAGGAATCGCCATTGCTCATGGATGTCAAGGATGTGTGGCGTGAGCGGCTCGGGATGGAGTTCGAGCCGCTAAGCCGCTTTCTCGAGGCGATGAACATTGTCGCCACGAGATTGCCAGGTCGCACTCCATGGTCCTCATTGAAGGTCGTTGAGAACGACGACGGCTTCGTGGCGTTCTGTGAAAGTACCTGTGAATCGAAAGAGGTTCTGCGCGCCGATGTGATTTGCCATCAGCTCAACAGTAGGCAACTCGCAGCGGAGTTGAACGCTGCGCTCAACCTTGGGCGCAAGCCGGAGTGGCTCGACAAGAGTCGCCGAGTCTGGTTCCTCGGTAACTTGTCGCTGGAACTTCAGTCGAGGCCGGTCTACATGTCGTTGCACATCGCGAGCGACTTGATCATCGAAGCACTACACGCCGCAGCTGCCCACGCGAGATCCACGTTTCTATTGTTGGATCTCAACAGCAAACGACGCGACCAAAAGTTTGACGCGAGTGCCAAGATCGTCGATTGCAAGCCAGTTGAGTTCGAACAACTCATCAGCGTTACCTCAGACGGTTGCTTGCTGGCCAGGTCAAAGTCGCGAGAGCTCATAGCATCGACACTTGGCGTTACGCTCGAAAGCCGGCTGTCGGGTTACGTCTTCCAACGCAAAGGTAAACATCGCATGCTCGCGTTCAACAGCGAGATCGAGATTACATCTGAGACAAATGGCAACTGGTACATCGAGCAACTGCTCGCCAAGCCCAACGTTGCGTTTCGCTGCACGCACCTTGAATCGTTGCTGGCGGGCTTGGCCGAGGAGACGTCCATTGGGTCAATCGGCGAGCTGGTCGATATCGAGGCTCTCAAAGCCTACCGCGATCGTCTGTTGGAGATCGACGAAGAACTTGAGGAAGCAGTCAGCTACAACGATCCAGCTCGTCAGGAGAAACTTGGCAGTGAACGTGAAGCCATTCTAGATCAGATCAAATCTGCCCAAGGCCTCGGCGGACGCGTTCGACAAAAGTTCGATGCCGAGCGTTCGCGGAAGACGGTTTGTAAAGCGATCTCGCGATCGATTGAAGCGATCGAGAAGGTGCATCCCGAGTTGGGACTGCATCTGCACAAATCCATCAATCTCGGTCTCGAGGTCAGCTACAGCTCCGACGTCGTCATCGACTGGTTGTTTTAACGTCGAGATGAAAACGAGTATTGATCGCCGGAACTAATGGCCTATTTTCGCGTTTTTGGTAGTTTTCCCAAATGGGAAAACTTGCTTTTTCGCGAAAACAGGCTATCTTTTCGTGTCTAAGGCACTTTTCCCGAGCGAGAAAATGGACGAAAACACGAAAATCGACTCACAGTTGATGCTTGATCGGCTGCACTCCGGTGAGCCATTGCTGCCGCCGCTGGTCATTCGTCATGCGAGTTTCGAGTCGGATCGAGCGGTCGACGCACTACTTGAGGTGGCGTTCAACGGTGCCGCTGATACCGAACGATTCACCGTTGAGTGCAAGACTCGATCCACGAAGGATGATTTTCGACAAGCCACTCAGCAAGCCGCAGACAACGCCAAGCGACTGGGATGTCATCCGTTGATCTTTCTTCCGTACTTGTCACCGGATCGATTAGCAGAACTTGAGAGTATGGCTGTCAGCGGAATCGATTTGTGTGGCAATGGTATTGTCTACGTTCCCAATCGTATCTGCGTCGTGCGCACAGGTCAGCCAAATCTCTATCCCGATTCACGACCAGTCGCGAATCCCTTTCGTGGGCGCTCAGGGCTTGTTGCGCGGATGCTAATCGAAAAGCCTCATTGGGAAACACTGAGCGAATTGACTGAAGCAATCGAGAAGCATGCGCAGCTAAAGGGCCCTTCGCTTTCTCAAGTTTCCAAAACGATCTCCGCATACGCTGAAGAGTTGCTCGTGCTCAAAGATGGGAACACAATCCGCCTCGCCGATCCCATTCGGATGCTGGATCAACTGGGCAAGAATTGGCGATTGAATCCATCTGGTCGAAATCGCTTCTATCGCAGTTCAAAAGGCACACTGAAGTTAAGCGGACTATCCAACTCAACAAAACTTGCTTGGGCGCTAACCGGCGAGTCCTCGGCGACACGCTACTGCACCATCGCTCAAGGCGGACCAATGAAGGTGGCCGTTAGCGACTTGATGTTGGCTGAATCGCTGCTTTCGTTGACGCCTGAGAGCGTTCCCAGCTTCGCGGATATCGTACTGATCGAAACGCAAGACGATGCAGCTTTCTTTGCCAACGAGCAAGACGAAGATGGGGTTCGCTATGCCAGTCGAATTCAGACTTGGCTTGAGCTTAATGCAGGCGACCCTCGTCAACGCGAAACGGCCAAGGATCTGCATCAGTCCATCATCAAAGCATCGAAGGCGTAGTGGCAATCATGGTTGATTTATTGTGGCCGCACTTTCAGCCGCTTTGGCGAGATCTCATTGCTGCTTCTTCAACCAACATCCTCGTCGCTGGCGGATACGGTCTATTTCTCAAGCAGCGTTGGCTATCAAGCTCCGCAGCCTTCCCCACCGTGGTACCGATTCCAAACTGGCTGGATGCGACACCACGCGTTACGAAAGACGTTGACCTGGTTCTCGGACTCGATCTGATCAAGGATGCGAGCCATCAGAAGTCTGTCGTCTCTGCCCTGACGCAAAATGGCTTCGAGGCCAGCGATCGCGAGTCTGAACAACGTTGGAAGTTTCTCAAACGACTTTCAGGAGATCAGTTGATCGTTGTCGAAATGCACGCTCAACGACCAGATCCTGGCGTGGATGGAATTACGGCGACTGACAAACGCGTAAAGCACAAACCATCTCTGGGGGAACAAGGCGTTCACGGTCGCACCAATCCAGAAGCAGTTGGATCAGAACTGCATCCATTTCAATTTTCTTTAGATGATGTCAACTTGGTCGTCCCGAACCCTGTCACTTGGAGTGTGATGAAGCTGACTGCGACCCGCGATCGTTGGGCTTTATCGCAGGATATAGAGCTTGACGATCGGGAGTTCAGTCGCTTGCAAGCCGCAAAACATGCTCACGATGTGTATCGTGTCATTGCCATGATGACGATGGAAGAACGTGATCGAGCAAGTGAAGTAGTTAATTCGCTTAGCGGAACCGACGCGTTCAATACAGCGAAGCAATGCTGGCAGAACGACTTTGCAGACAACCCGATACCTGTTGTTCGAGAGGTCGTTGGGAAGTGGCGCGAGGGCGATGCAGCAACCATTCGTGGAGTGCTGTCAGGCTGGTTCGGTTGAAAATCGCCTGTAATATCACTCAGCACTTGCTTCGCGAGTGTTTAGTACCCCAAGTTTAGCTCTTGAGCTTCATCAGCCAGTTCCTGAAGCGCGTCATCGCTACGACACTTCTGCTGCTTCTTGTATTCCAGCAAATCAATTAATTTGATAAGCCGATGCTGGCCAACTTTGCGATTGCAGATTTCACCCGAGTCCAGCACTTCATTCAAAAAGGATTTCGAAACACTCAGAATATCTGCTGCTTGTTGAGTCGTTAGCTCCTCGTCCATCGGTATCAACTTGAACGGTTTCCCTTCTGACATTACCGAGAGAACTTTGGTCAGTACAGTGACCACGGCGTGCGGAATCTCGATAGCTGCCTCACCGTCGCCCTCATGTTGCAGCGTGACTCGCGAATCTGGCATGGTTTGACGAACGAGCGCTCGGCTGACCGCCCTGGCCTTTTCAGATGGAACGAAAGTCTCGTCGACAAATTCCACTTCAATCTCCTAGATGTCCAATTGGTCTGTTCCGTAACGCGAGGGTCGGAAGTTCAGTCTTGTTCATGATCGAACGCAGCGCATGCCCTGGAAGCTGTCAGCTTGGTTCACTTTTCGAAAAGTTTCTAATACCTCGCAATCAAGTTCCTACTTGACCATCCTACCTCGTCCAGGCCGCTCTGAGAAGAAACGCGAAGTGAACCGTATCTACCCGTCCGGGTGACACTCGGATTTGCAGAAAACTCGGGCAAATTCAGGTTTCCCAAGTTGCGACACGTTCTGTCGCGATGCGACACGACTTGTCGCGGCTCGTCCTCGGTTGAGAGGACGTGAATCGCCCGACTGACCGTTACCTGCGTTTCCGCGAGTCGGTCTCCGGCGCAATTCTGGTAACGGGCAGAGCGGCTGTGGTCATGTCATTCCTCCAACCGGAGGAAGAAAATTGACTGCGTCTGAATACCAAAGCCAGATGGTCCCCTTCGCGATGGAACTGGCAAATCGCATCTCGCTACGTCTCGAACATCACAACTCGCTGACGTCGTTCGAGACCGAGGACATCGAACAAGAGCTCCTCACATATGTTCTCGAACGAGCCTCGCAATTCGATCCGACCAAAGGAAGCATCGAAGCGTTTGTGACGCGAATCATGCGGTCGGCCGCCGCAGGTCTCATCCGTGGATCGAATCGGCAACGCAGCAATCCACCATCTGGTTATGTGGTCGACTCGCTCTCGAAGATGGTCGAAGGGCCCGATCGCAAGTCCGAGGAACTCAACCGTGGACTCACCTCCTCCGATGGCACTCGTCGTCGCCAGACGGAACCTCGCGACCCATTTCGTGACGTCGAATTGGCGGATGCCGTTGGGCATCAGATCAACACTCTGCCCCGCCGATACCGTCGCATTGCGAGGCTTCTACGAACGCACAACCAAAACGAAATCGCAAACAAACTCGGTTTATCGAAACGAAAAGTTTCGCAGGTTTTAGCAGGGATTCGTGAGCATTTTGCGAGTGTCGACTGGAGTGAATCCGGATTTTCTTGGGACATCGTTTCTCCAAATTGCATAGCTAGTTCTGGAGAGGACAACGATTTTCAAACCACCCAAGAATCTGAAATGGAGAAATCAGCATGAGCGCACCCGCCATGAATATCGAACAGCGCGTCACTGTCTCGCTCGCTTTGCAGCGATACCTGCGAGCCGTCGAACGCTTCGAAGCCGCCTCGAACGAATTCAACGAATCCTGCCAAACGATCCGGCAGGCACTTCCTCGTGAAAGCCGCTTCGTCGCCAACATCATGCATCAGCACTATCTGGTGACAAGCGACAACGAAGGCAACTTCGAGGTCGAGTCTGTCGACACGGTTTGATTTGCAACCCTTCATCCCCCTCTTCACCACCTCGCTGAAAGATCCGCAGGCGATGTCAACACGACTTTTACCTCATGAACCCGGTGATCGGAAGTGCCTAAAGTGCAACGAAACGTTTCGTTCTAAGAGTGCAGCCAATCGCATTTGCAAGAAGTGCTCGCAAGTCAACGCTTCACTGAAATTGAGTGAAGCACAAATCGCTCGCGAACGCGGCGCGAAACGCCTCAATGGCATTCCGATCGAGGAGCAAGACACCTACGAGATGAAATTCTTCTAGGCATCGATTTTCAGAGCAAAGCACCCCAAGACTGTAACCCCAAGCACCCATGTCCCAAGTAATTACACAAACCGAAGCGAACGATAAGACGCTGCTGACCTACTCGGCCCTGAATACATTTCGCAATTGTCCGCGAAAGTACAAGAACCGCTATCTCGATAACCTGCGTCCGCGTGAGCGTGCAGAGGCGTTGTCGTTCGGCAGCGTGATCCATACAGCGATCGAACTATGGTATCGATCGTCAAATACAGAATCGCGGCTTCGCGATGTACTCGCCTACATTGACGATGCCTTTGAGAATCGCGTGGTCGATTCAAATCTAATGGTCCAGTGGCATTTGGCAACGGCGATGATTCGTGGTTACGCCGAACGATACGCAACTGAAGAATTCGAAGTCGTCGAAGTTGAAAAGGAGTTCGTCGGCGAGATCCGCAATCCAGATACTGGTCGGCAGAGTCAAACGTTCCGCATCGCCGGCAAAGTCGATGGCATCGTTCGTTGCCACGATGGCTTGTATCTGCTCGAGCATAAAACGGCATTAACCGTTGATGCGAGTTATCTAGACAAGCTGTGGACCGACACACAGATCGCCTTGTACTGCTACTACCTGCGGGAACTGGGCTATCCGATCGTTGGCGTCATCTACAACGTGCTGCTCAAGAGTCGGCTTAAGCAAGGCAAAGGCGAAACGCAAGAAGAGTACGAAGTTCGCCACGCGGAACTCGCAGCCAAGAACAAGAGCGGTAAGTCGACCGCGAAACGTCAGATGCCAGAGACGGATGATGAGTTTCAAGCTCGGCTGACTAAATGGTATTCACGACCCGAAGCATTCCATCGTGAGTTCATTTATCTATCCGAAGACCGACTTGCCATGTTGCAAGACGAAGTCTGGGAAATTACCCAGCAGTACCTCGATGCCCGTCGCCGTGGCAAATGGCTGCTGAATACCTCGAACTGTTTCTCGTACCAACGACCGTGCGAGTACTTAGCGTATTGCCAATCGGGATTCAATCCAAACGTCGCTGACAACCTGTACGAGATCGCTCTCCCTAACGAAGAGCTATCTCGTGTTGATTCTGAAGCACCCCCGTTCTGATTTGAAAGGAAACCTTATTTATGACAGTGACTCTACCAACCACTAAGACCAAGCCGACCACCGACTTGGCCAAGCAATCGATCTTGCTCTATGGCGTTCCCAAGCTCGGCAAGAGCTCGTTCGCTTCCCAGTTCCCCGAAGCTATGTTCTTCGAATGTGAGCCAGGGCTCAATCACCTGGAAGTATTCAAGGTGCCAACCTACTCGTGGGAAGCATTCTTGGAAGCTTGCAAGTTGCTCGCTAAGGGCGATCACAACTTCAAGACGCTGGTGATCGACACGGTCGACAACGCGTTCAAGATGTGTTCGGACTATGTCTGTGCCAAGCATGGCATCGAGTACGAAGGGGACATGGGCCACGGCAAAGGCTGGGCTCTGGTCAAGAACGAATGGCATCGCGTGCTGACTCGTTTGGCCAGCTTGCCCTATGGCTTAATCCTCATCTCGCACGCGGTCGACAAGACGATCGAAACGCGAACGGGCGAATACACCAAGACCACTCCGAGCTTGCCTGATCGTGCTCGCAACGTCGTGTTAGGCCTAGTCGACATCATCCTCTATGGAGATTCGGTCTCTCGCAAAGATGCGGCTGGCAATCTCGTTGTAGATCGCGTGCTCCGCACCAAGCCTCATCCAACTTACGAGGCCGGAGATCGCACTGGTCGCTTGCCCGAGATGCTCCCACTGGATTACTCCGCCTTCAATTCGGCATTCAGCGGCACCGCTTCGAATTCAACCGCACAGAGCCCTGCGCCCGGCAAAGGCACTGTTGCGTCTACTTCCACTCCGGGCAGCACCCCAGCAGGAAAGGCTGTTAAGCAATGAGCGATTACGAAGAATACGAAACCTCCAACCAATCTGTTGATCTCACCTCGTTCGATGATGAGTTCGCAACAGCGGAAGCACCGGAGTATGACGAGGTCCCCGACGGCAAGTATCAAGCTCGCATCGAGTCAGTGAAACTTGAGAGTAGTCAAAAAGGCGACCCGATGATCAAGTTCGATTTGGAAGTGCTGTCTGGCTCGCATGCCGGTCGTCACATCTTCAAGAACTCGGTTATCACGCAAGCATCGATCCCTTATGTGAAAGGCGATCTGAAGACGCTGGGCCTGGAACTCTCCAAGTTTAGCGAACTGTCTGGGCGACTTGAAGAACTGCTCGATGTGACCTTGGAAGTCACGAAGCGGACTCGTGGTGACTACACCAACGTCTACTTCAATCGACGCATTCGAATCGCGGCCACTTCGAACGGTGAAGTCCCATCATCACCGGACATGCCGTTCTGATCGTCGCGGCTTGATCTCGCACGGGTGCGGCTGGGACGGAACAAGCGAATGAGTCGATGTTGATCGGCCATTCGCTCCGTCCCGGCTTCTTTTTTTTCGAATTCCCACTGAGGCGATTTGGATGTCGTTGATTATTCTTGTCATCTGCGTATGGATGCTTCGATTGCTATTGATCGCAGTCTCCCTGCTACTCGTTGTACAGATCATCGGCATGCTCTTGTCCCGAGGTCACTGATAGGAAAGAGACTGCCATGATCGAGTTGGCGTTGCCATATCCGCCGAGTGTCAATCATTACTTCAGCTATTACCAGGGGCGTCCCGTACTCTCCAAGGATGCACGCACGTATCGGCACCAAGTTCGCCGCATTGCGATCGCCAAAAGTATCAAGCCGCTGATGGGACACATTGCGATCCGAATTGATATTGCACCGCCCGATGATCGTCGTCGCGATTGTGACAACGTTCAGAAAGCTGTTCTCGATGCATTGCAGCATGCCGGCGTTTTCTGGGACGACTCGCAGGTTGTCTGGCTCCTTTCCATCAAGCATCAATCCAAACCAAAGGGCCAGATCAAAGTGCAGATTGATGATGCCGAATCACAGACGCTTTCGCCCGCAATGGAGATCGCTTAGCCATGTCGCAGCTAACCCATTTCAGTCGCCCTATCATTCGACATCTGCCAAGTCTGAATCTCGTTGTCCGTTTTGATGATTCAGGCATCTCCGTCCGCGCATATCGCTGCCGCAAATGGAAAAGCGTCACATGGGCTCAACTCGCGTCTTTAGCAGACGAAACCGAGCCGGTGGTCAAATTGTGTGAGACTGACCACGGGGCAAGAGTTTTGAAAGCGATGGGAGTGCGTCTACCTTTGGGTGAGGAACCAAATAAAGGTGGCCCAGCTTGAGTCACCCAGCGATCACTTTATTGACGACACTGTTCGATCCGTCAGACCTCATTCTCTTTCGTCCTGTGGAAGCATGGAATGAAGGTGGGCGGAAACGCAGTCGTGTTGACTATAGCAACGTATGCTATCGGCCCGCCAAGGCGACGACACTCGAACAAACGCTGTCTCGGCTGGAAACAAGTTCCGAGGCGGAGCGTACGAACCTGTTTTTCGGCGTCTGTCCACGAGTTGGTAACAAAGGCCGGTTCGACCTTGCTTGGCAGATTCGTGTAGTCCGATGCCTCTGGGCTGATCTCGATGGATGCAATGTTGCTCAAGCTATTGAACGTTGCAATTCACAGGCGATCCCTGCGCCAACTGCAATCGTCAATAGCGGTAACGGCGTGCATCTGTATTGGCGTTTGGATCGCCCACTACTGATCGACGATGTTGGCGATCCACCTCCCGTCGAAACGGAATGGTCAATTGGAAGCGACGGACGCAAAAAGCCCAAACGCTACGTTCTTGATGGTAAAGATCGTGTCTTCTTGGATCGACGCCATCATTTGACCAAGACAAGCCCAAAAGCACTGCAGGCCCAAGACCTACTAACTGGCATCGCGGCCGCTATAAACGCCGACCATACAACCGACCTCACTCGGCTGCTCCGACTGCCAGGCACATTGAATAGAAAAGATCAACGCAATGGTCGCGAACCAGTCAAGGCAGATTTGATTGAATGCGATAGCAACCGGCGTTATTCCCTTGATGCCTTTCAGAAGTTCGCGAAGTCCTGTGAAGCCACCAAACGCCAGAGGCAGATTGAGGCGATGCCTTTGCCGGCCGTGCGAAAGCTATCGGCTGGGAAGTCCGACAAGCTCTCGGAGCTTATCGCCGCTTGTACGATCGCTTCGGAAGGCACGCGCTCTGAGGCTGACTTTGCTGTTTGCTGCTATGCGATTCGAAGTGGGATTGCGAAGGATGAAGTTTGGACACGGCTGCAATCTGTCGGCAAGTTCGCAGAGCAAGGTCGCCGCTATTTCGACTTAACATGGGAAAGTGGCGAGTACGATGTGCGGGCTACTTTGTGCGATCGCTTGCAGAAGCGTTTGCCAAACGAGACCACAGCGGTAGCTGCCCCTTCCGGCGACCAGCAGGCAGAGGAGTCGGAAGAACGACGAACCATTACGATCGATTCGCGATCAACGCCTGTGGCCTCAACCATGGGCCAGATCACCGATCGATTGCTTGCCACCGGCTCATGTTTCAATCGGGTGGAGCAATTGGTTGTGGTGCGGGAGCAATCGATCTCACCGGTTCTCTCGTCTGCGGAATTGACGGGGTTGCTCAATCAGCACGTCGAATTCTACTTCGTCAACGAAGATGGAGGCGAGTACAAGCCTCTGCCAACGTCTTATGCGAACACCTGGCTTAACAACGTTGGCCAACGTGAACGTTTGCCCGCCATTCGGCTGTTCAGCCACAATCCGATCTACACGGAAGACTGGAGGATGGTCAGTCCGGGTTTCGATCCCAAGTCCGGTTTCTACTACGCTGGTCCGCATATTGAGCCAGTCGAAGGTACCAAGCATCTCGACGCACTGTTACGTGACTTCTGTTGGCGAAAGCCAGCCGATCGCACCAATTACATAGGCATCTTGCTAACGGGACTGCTGGTCTCACGTTTCATCGGCTCCAAGCCGGCTGCACTGTTCAACGGAAATCAGCCTGAGCTTGGTAAATCGGTTCTTGCACAAATCTTGGCAATCCTTCGGGATGGCCATCATGTGGAAACCGCATCGTACAACGCGAACGACGAGGAATTCGAGAAGCGACTGGGAACAATCGTCCGGCGTGGCGTTACGACAATCATCATCGACAACGCCAAGGCTCGCGGCCGCAATCCCAAGATCGACTCAGCGTGCCTCGAGCGATCAATTACCGATCCGATCCTGTCCTTTCGATTGCTGGGCTTCTCACAAGAGATTCGAGCCGAGAACTCGCATTTGTTTTGCATCACCGCTAACTCGCCTGATGTTAGTCGCGACCTTATCACTCGCTGCGTGGTCATAAATTTGTATCACGAGGGCGATCCAACAAAGCGATCGTTTTCGATGGACGATCCAGAGGCATACGTTCAGACGCATCGGCTGCAGTTGCTCGGTGAGCTTGTAAACATGGTCGAACGCTGGAAAGCCAGCGGCATGCCTCTAGCGAAGATTCAAACTCGGTTCAACAAGAAGGGCTGGGGCAACATCATCGGTGGAATTCTTGCAGCCAACGGTGAACCAGACTTCATGGCCAACGCCGAGGATGCTGCCAGTGAGATGGATGACACTCGCCGAGAATTCGAAGAGCTAGTCACGACGCTCGCAAAGCATCCGCAGGGGATCTGGTCATCGTCTGAGTTAACAGATCTCGCGAACAAAAACTTCGTGCTTCAATCCGAGCTTGGCGACGGAACCCCTCGCTCTCAGACCACGCGTATGGGCAAGCTAGCGGGTCGATTCGTCGGCGAGCGATTCAAGCTCGATGATGGCACCCACGCAGTATTCAAACGCTCCTTCAACGGCCAATACAACCAGTACCAGGTCTTCGTAGAGTCGTCCCAAAGTGACCGCTTAGGACTTCCGGACGTTGAAAACCAGACGTCCGGGAACGTCCGGGAATTGGAGCTGTTTTCATGATCAATATCACAAATGCCAATAGTGTCGTGCCTTTCCATCAATTTCGCTGCTTCCACATGCGAGGCTCGGAGTCGACTTCCGGACGTTTAGGACATTTCCCGGACGTAAAGATTTCCAAACGTCCTAACTTTTTACCCAGCATTTTCATTGGTGGCTTAGGACGTTCCGGACGTTCCGGACGTTTGTCAGGAGTTAGTTGTTGGGAGGGTAAACGAACGTGTTTTTCCCCGTATGTAGATCGTATAGGGAAACACGTCCTAAACGTCCGGACGTCCGGGAATGCCCCAAACCACATTTCACAGTCACCCCAAAATCGAAAGGCATCCTCGGTATGAATCACTCATTTGCGTCTCACCCCACCCTCTACAACGGCGTCCAGTTCCGTTCTCGCTTAGAAGCACAATGGGCTTGCTTCCTTGATCTAGCGAATTGGAAGTGGGAGTATGAGCCTATGGACCTCGTCGGTTGGACGCCAACCTTCCGTGTGGAGTTTCCATGCGGTCACTCCGAGTGCCCTGACACGCATGTGCTTTTGATCGATGTGCAACCGTTCGATGACATCGAGTCGTTTGCTGGCCGTCGTTGCATGGACTTCGCATTCGGCGAGTGCTGGAAGCCAACCGGTGAGATTGAATCCATCCCCGCTGATGCATCAGCCGCATTCGGAATCAATCCAGATGTGACCTATTGGGAAATGGGTCATGGTGCCGGTGGTGGTGTCGAGAACGTCCGAAACTGGGTGTTCACCAATTCCCACGAACTCTGGAAGACGGCCGGGAACATCATCCGAGGCTGCGCATGAGTAACCAATCGAGATCGCAAGTCATCGCACACGTTAGCGCACGTCGCAACCGTTGCACTGCGTTCGAGTGCAACGCCCAGCACACTACAGAACGCGTCAGTGGGCCAACAGTGGCCCTCACGTTGCGTCTGCCACTATGGCACTCGCAAGCCCCAAACGATGGGTCCTCCCCCAAAAACCACTGCGTTCTTGGGCCGCGGGAACAGCCGCGCTAGTCATCACAGTTTATTTGTTTTGTCCGGTCCGAGAAAGGGAGAAATCATGCATGGAAGAAACGGAACTTTGGGATTGTTCGATTTCGAATGCGAGAAAACGTGCAATAGCGAGATGGAATCAACGGATCAAGCATCAGGATCCTTGGTACAGAGCACTGGTGTGTTGTGTTCAAGCTCAGCGTGTCAGAGCAAGACGATCCCAAACTCAGCAAAAGCATACAAATGCGAAGACACCTCACGAGGATTGGGACACTGCTCTTCAAGCGGCGTTGGAAAGAGCAATTCGTCGGTATCGCCAGCAGTCCAACAAAGGTACCTGGGACTATGCGCTTCAAATCAAACTGACAGCTTGGAAGATGCGTTACCAGGAGTCGTAGTCTCAACGCGGTTCCGCCCAGCAGAATTCGTACGACTTCTAAATGGCACTCCGATCGGCCAAGTAATCTCTGATCGACAACTGTATCGTCACCGACAAACGGCACCCGAGCTAAGGGAAGATGGCAAGTTCATTTGTCTTTTTAAGTATTGCGCATGGCTTTTCCTGGAACGACAACGGAAACGGATTCCACGCAAACGTCGATCTGTCGATGGGCGTGAGGTCCCAAACCTTAGTGAACTAAGACTGATACTCGAGAGACAGAACCATCGTTGCGCTCTGACAGGGGAAGTTCTAACCCATAACAACTTCGACCTGGATCATATCGTGCCAATTGCGGAAGGAGGGGACTTCACCGCCGCCAACTGTCAGCTTGTAACTGCTGAAGTAAATCGAGCCAAGAACACAATGCCAGAAGAAGCGTTTATCGCAATGTGTAAACGCGTAACTGCTTATCGATCAAACGTAATCGAATAAGAAACCTGAAGCCTAAACCAAACTATTGACTTTCCCGACCCTAAGTTTCCAGCCAAAAGGAATGCATTATGACCACCACTGCCCTGCAGATTGAAATGTGGACGCTTGATCGCGTTCGTCCCTACGAGAATAACCCTCGCAACAACGACAAAGCCGTCGACGCCGTCGCGGCCTCGATCAAGGAATTTGGATTTTCCCAACCAATTGTTGTCGATAGCGACAGCGTCATCATCGTCGGCCACACGCGTTTGAAGGCGGCGCAGAAGCTTGGGCTTGATCGCGTACCAGTCGTGGTCGCTTCGCATCTCACACCCGAGCAGGTTCGAGCGTATCGGATCGCCGACAACAAGACCGCAGAGATCGCTGATTGGAATTATGACCTTTTGCCGATCGAATTGTCGGCTTTGCAGGAAGCGAACTACGATCTCGGACTCCTGGGATTCAACGCTGAGGAACTTGCGAAGCTGATGGATACCGGCGTCAACGAAGGTTTGACCGATCCGGACGAGATCCCCGAGCCGCCAGACGAGGCGGTCACTCAACCTGGTGATCTTTGGATCCTCGGTAACCATCGGTTGCTCTGTGGAAACTCCTCATCGCCGGCAGACTTGGATCGTTTGCTGGCCGGCGCTGCGATCCACCTAGTCAACACAGATCCGCCTTACAACGTGAAGGTTGAACCACGATCGAACAACGCGATCGCTGCCGGCCTCTCGTCATTCACCAATGATGG
>Ga0247837_1005601_pt1 | contig 18629 bp, 13 predicted proteins | sample LaCtaG_2_FD_187115 | JGI IMG/M metagenome (GOLD analysis project Ga0247837, IMG submission 187115) | Freshwater microbial communities from meromictic Lake La Cruz, Castile-La Mancha, Spain - LaCruzMarch2015_14.5m | ecosystem: Environmental > Aquatic > Freshwater > Lake | place: Spain: Castile-La...
CGACGGCTACTACAACACCCACCGTCGCCACTCCTCCCTCAACTACCTTTCACCAACAGCCTTCGAGGCTCAATTAGCACTCGAAGCTTAACTAAATTTTGGTCCAGAAATAGCTAGCACCTCACTGAGCTTGCTGCTGCCGGCCAGGAACCAAAGCAAGGCATGAGCATCCAGCAGGCCTTTCATGGACGATACTCCGCAAAGGCTTCCAGAGGAGCATCGAAATCATCGGCCAATTCAATGCCAGGCACCGAGCCGTAGCCTGGGCGCATACCCGTAGCCGCTGCCGGTTTGTCGTTCGCCTTGGACTTGAGGAAGCTCAAGTAGTGCCATACTTCGCGCAGCAATGGCTCCGGTTGTTGGGACACTTCACTGATGATCAGTTGTTGGATTGACATGCATCACTCCTACCGCATCGCCGGCTCACTGCCAAGTCCCGTTCTGACCCGCTCGACGTCGATTGCCAATCAAAGCTACTCTCCGCGCAGCACCGCCAGCCACTCCTTCGTCGCCACTTCCTCCAGGCGTTTGAACAAGGCAAAGTAGTCATGAGCTTTAGCTCGTGACAGCGTGGCAGGCCAAAGCGGCGTCTTCTCGCGGAAACCAAGCGGTGCGAGCTAAAGCTCAGCACTACTCTCCGCGCAGCACCGTCAGCCATTCCTTGGTCGCCACTTCCTCCAGGCGTTTCAGCAAGGCGGCGCGGGGAGCGCTCATGTCGGGGCTGTCGTCTTTCGCGAGGGTCTGCATCAGGCTCATCATCGCCAGGGAGATCGTGGGCGTGGCCATCATCTCCTTCGTCAGCACGGGTGCTATCTGTAAGGCGGTCTGGCAGATGGTGGGATGTCCGTGAATCTGCGGATGCTTCGTCGCATCGATCAAGGCGAGGAGGTAGAGGCGGCGGATGGGACTGTCGGCGGGGATCGTCGCGGGCGCTTGTTCTTTCGGCACGGTGGCTCCTTCAAAGCCGGGCCACTCGCCCTGCAACAATCGCTGCCACAGCGCGGTGGCGGCGCGGAACTGGCTGGACTTGGTGCAGAGTTCCATGCGTAGCTCGGCTCGACGCTCAGGGGTGAGTTTGGGATCAGCGAGCTTTGCCAGCGTGTCCTGGCGGACGTGCAGCATGGGGGTGTTTTGATTATTCTCAGGAAACTCCAGCCTGCGGTCATTGAACGAGACAAGTCCGACGCGCAGCGGGGCGGTGAAATCCGGTTCTGGGTTTGCTGGAACAATGTAGAGGCCGTTATGGAAGCCTTGATCTCGTTCGACAATGCGGTGTGGATCGGGGCAGAGGGACAGCCCTTGCACGGTGAGCCATCGCTTAGCGGTAGAAAGTTCGTTATTATCCATTGGGAGTTCCTTGCCCGTGACCGTGTCCCAAAGCTTGATCTCGTGGTCATTGAAGCTACTGGCGAGGAGGCCACTGCCCGGGCCGAAGGCCACCTTGTCCACAGAACCCGTGTGACCGTTTAGAGTGGCAAGCTCCTTGCCCGAGAAGGTGTCCCAGAGCTTGATCGTTCTGTCATAAGAGCCACTGGCGAGGCGGCTGCCGTCGGGGCTGAAGGCCAAGCCCCCCACCCAACTCCCGTGCCCTTTGAGAGTTGTGAGTTCCTTGCCCGATGCGGCGTCCCAGAGCTTGATCATTGTGTCACGTGAGCCACTTGCAATGCGGCTACCGTCCGGGCTGACGGCTAAGCCAGGCACCAAATCTGTATGGCCGAAGATTGAGACGAGTTCCTTACCCGAGGCCGCGTCCCAGACATTGATCGTCCGGTCGATCGAGCCGGTTGCGAGGCGGGTTCCGTCTGAGTTAAAGGCTACACTAGTTACTGTGTTCTTGTGACCAGAGATGGAGGCAAGTTGCTTGCCCGAGGCCGTGTCCCAGAGTTTGACCGTATTGTCCCGCGATGCGCTGGCGATGCGCTGGCCATCCGGGCTGAAGACCACGCAATGGACCCAGCTCGTGTGCCCAGCTATCGAGACGAGTTTCTCGCTTGAGGCGGTGCACCAGATCTTGATTGTGTCGTCCCTTGAGGCGCTGGCGATGCGGGTGCCATCGGGGCTGAAAGCGATGCTCATGACATCCCATGTGTGTCCACTAAGGGATGTGATTTCCTTGCCTGTAGCTGCGTCCCAGAGCTTGATCGAGTTGTCATCGGAGCTGCTGGCGATGCGGTTGCCATCAGGGCTAAAGGCTACACTCCTCACCGCACCAGTGTGCCCGTTGAGGGTGGCAAGTAGCTTGCCCGAGCCTGTGTCCCATAGCTTAACTGTTTCGTCAGTGGAGCAACTTGTGAGCTGGCTGCCGTTGGGACTGAAGGCTACACAGTGAACCCACCTTGCGTGCCCGGCGATTGAGATGAGTTCCTTGCTTGAGGCGGCGTCCCAGAGCTTGATCGTGCTGTCATCGGAGCTGCTGGCGATCCGATTGCCATCTGGGCTGAAGGCCACACTCGTCACGCCCCTCGTGTGCCCGGTGAGTGTGGCGAGTTCTTTGCCAGTGGTGGTGTCCCAGAGTTTAATCGTGCTGTCCTCAGAGCCGCAGGCGAGGTGTCTGGCGTCAGGGCTGAAGGCAACGCAGTTGACTGAGTTTTCCATAGCACCAGTCCATAGAGGCAGGCATGTAGGCCTTACCTTATCGATGAACCGTGCGAGGTCTTGAATCTCCCACTGGCGTTCCTTTTCAGCCTTTGGATCAACCATGGTCTTGGCTAGGAGTAGTGGAAACCCTCCGACGGTGGCATCTGTTTCATTGAGCTGGCGTCCATAGCCTTGGAAACCAACTGCACGACCTGCGAGCATGAGGGCGAGAAAGTGATCTCCTTGGTTCTCAGCAAGCTTAGCTCGTTCCATCCAAGCTCGGCCTTCCTCAAACAGGCTGCGGTCAAGCATTCGCTCAGACGTTGCTAGGAGCTGCTCGAGTTCTTTTCTTCTGGCAATCTCGCGGGACAACTCAGCTTGCTCCTTCTGCTGAGCGTGCCCAGACGAAAGCTGGATGAACTCTTTTTCGGCCGGGCTTAGCGATGCTCCCGACTTCTCACACAGTTCAATTCCTTCTGCCAAGCGAAGACCCGAAGGCAGGAGGTAGTCAGAGTTGAAGTTTTGTTCGCGCCATTGGCGCTCACTCTCGATGATGCGGCGACGCATGGACATGAGGTCGCGGACGGGGGCGGTTTGCAGCCATTGGCTGAGGCGGGGCCAGCGGGTGAGGAGGGCTTCGTGGGAGAGGCGGACGATGGGGCGGGATTGGGCGTCGGTGTCGGCGATGAGGAGGCGCTCGTGGATGAAGGTGTCCACGAGGGCTTGGGCGGCGGGGTCGCTCTGGATGAGGTCCTGGTAGGTGAAGGCGCGACGGTTGGGCACGTCGGTGTCGCCTTCGCCTTTGCCGAAGGTGACGAGGCAGCGGAAGACGGCGCGGAAGGTGTCTTCGGTCCAGGGCGGTGGTGGGTCGGTTGGCTTGCGGTTTTGGCCGGTGAAGATGTCTTCGGCGTGCTTGCCGAGGGCTCCGCCGACGCCCCGGCTGGATTTGACGTGGGTCTTGGGGTCCACATCGACGCCGCAGATGTCCTCGTAGTCGGCGAAGGTGATGCGGCCATCGGCGCGGGGGAGCTGGGCTTGGTAGAGGCGGTTGAGGACGTGCTCGAGGAGCGGCAGGGCCTCGGTATCGGTGAGGGCTTCGTCGCGCAGGGTGTCGGCGAGGGTGTGCTCGGCGGTGGTGGGGTGCGGCTCGAACTGGAGGGCGGCGAGGCTGGCGGGGCGGCGGATGATTTGGCTGATCTCGTCTGGCGTGGGCGGGAGGAGGTCGAAGCGGGCTCCGTCGCGGGCGAGGGCGACGAGGGTGGGCTGCTCCTGGTAGCGGGGATAGAAGTCGCTGCGCAGGGTGCCGATGACGAAGACGCGTCCGCTGCGGGCGAGGACGGCTATCGTTTCGAGGAAAGCGCGGAGCTGCTCGGGGGCGTAGTTGAGGGTGAAGAGTTCCTCCATCTGATCGAGCAGGAGGACGAGGCGGGACGTTGGGGTTTGGAGGCTCAGGAGGGCTTGCTGCTTGAGGGCGGCGTCGGCCTGGCGGCCTTCCTGGGTGAGGCTGGCGATCTGGGCTTCAAGGGAGTGGCGCTGCTGGGTCTGGTGGGCTTTGGCGACGGAGTGGAGCTGGTCTTTGACGCGGATGGCGACGGTCTGGGGATGGGCGCGGAGTTCGGCGGCGAGGGACTGCTGGGGATTGGGGGATTCGGGGTCGGCTAGCTCGGGGAGGGCTGGGGGACGGGGAGTAGAAGCAAAAAGATTGGGGGCGGAAATTTGGTTCGCGTCGTTGTGATTTGTGATTTCCAGCAGATTCAGGGAGGCCAACAGATTTTCTGATTTCTTCCCCAATCTGCTGGCCTCCTTGAATCTGCTGGAGACCAATTCGGGTTCAGAAGATGCGGTGTTTTTGCCTTCACTCAGGAGAGCGGCGGCGAGGGCTTGGAAGAGGTCGGCGCTGTCGTCGCTGGGGCGGACGATGGCGCAGCGCCAGAGGCCGATGCCTTCGATGACGCCGGGACGGGTGAGCAGGGGCAGCACGCCTGCGCGGGCGAGGGAACTTTTGCCGCTGCCGCTGGCTCCGAGGATGAGGGCGAAGTGGCAGGGCTGGGGTTTGCTGAGGGTGTTCTGCAACAGGCGCACGACTTCGCCGACGGCGCGGCTGCGGCCGAAGAAGATGGGCGCGTGCTCGAACTCGAAGACATCGAGATCGCGGAAGGGACTGCCTGGCCACTGGGGCTTGGGTTTGACGGTGCGCTGGCCGATGTGCTTCTGGATGAGCTTGCGCAGCTTTTTGTCCATCATGTCCTCGAACTCGTCGAGGTATTGGTAGGAGCCGAGGTCTTCGCCGGGGACTTCGTAGCGATTCACGGCGGCGGTGAAGATGCCAGTGCTGGTGTCGCGCGTGATGGTGGCGAGGAAATCCTGGAGGGCGCGGCGCTGGCGGATGAGTTCGTCTTCCTGATCTCGCGAGAGTGGTGGCGATGCAGCAGGAGGTGATGGGGCTTTGTTCACCCAGACGAGGAGGTCGGGCAGCTTCTCGGGATGCTGCTGCTTGCCGTGAAGGGCCTGCATCAGCTCGTATTGGGTGCCGGAGCTGGCGGTTTCTTTGCCATCGGGCGGGAGCTTGTATTGATCGCCGAGTCGCGAGCCGAGCTTTGACCAGAGGAGGCAGATGACGATGTCGAAGTCGGCGGTGGACGGGATCTGAGACTGATAGTCCTGGCCGAAGTCCACGGGCTCCCATTCCCAGAAGTAGGGATCGAGCGTGACGTGCTCGGCGAACTCGCTCTGGAGGCGATCGATGACCCGGCGCGTGGCCTCGCGCTCGCGACCGACATCGCCGGGGCTGCTGATGAAGAGGCGGAGGGTTTTCATGGGGTGGGATGGCGGCTTCGAGGGCGATCTCTGCGGTGCCGATGCCGAGGAGGTCTTCGGCCTTGGCTTTGGAGTTCGGGCTTAACCTGTCAGAAATGGCGCGAAGTGTGAAGGAGGATTTAGGCCTGTGACGCGAAAAACGTAAGGGAATGGATGAATTTTTGGGCTTTGGAGGTGAAAACGGGGCTTTGTGAGCCGGGGATGAGGGCTTGTTTGCAAAAGTGATAGGCTTGTGAGCGAAAGATGGGGCCTTGTTTGCAAAAGTGATAGGCTTGTGAGCGAAAGATGAAGCCTTGTGAGCTGGGGATTTGGCCTTGTCAGCGGGAGTTCCGGCTTTGGGAGGTAAAAATGGTGGCTTGTTGGCCGGGGACGTGAGCTTGTCGGCGGGGAACCGAGTCTTGGGATCTGCGAACGGGTGCTTGTCAGCCACTGGCCGTGCCTTGACTGCGGGGGGAGGAATGTCTGGGAGCGGCGGAGATGAGCCTGACTGCGGCTGGGCTTCTGGGTCATACTTCTTGTCCAGGGCTACGCACAAAATGCTAAGTGGCTGGTGCCTACAGGATTCACAAGATTGGCAGGATTAACAGGTCTGAAAAGTCCTGTTCATCCTGAGAATCGTGTATCTGAAGCCATGATTTACAATCTGGTGCCTATTTGATGCAAAGAAAGTCCCTGGCAAGAATGGCAAATAGGGACACTCCTGTCCTCCTTCCGCGCTCGACATCGCGCGGGGACTGGCAATGATGGCGTGCATGTCCCTTCGTTTTATCTTCACGGCCTTTATTTTCATCACCACCCTCGCGCTTGCGGAACCTCCGGCAAAGGATGCCGCTGCGGCGAAGCCTGCGGATGCGAAGGAGGACAAGAACGACAAGGAGAACGACAAGGAGAAGGACAAGGAGAAGAAGGACGAGAAGCCGGAGGACAAGACCGCCCGCACCGAGCACACGCTGACGCTGGGCGGGCAAAAGCTGGACTACACGGCCACGGCGGGCACGTTGGCGCTGAAGGACGCGGAGGGGAAGGTCACGGCGGACATCTTTTACATCGCCTACACGAAGAAGGGCGTCACGGACCCGGCGGCGCGCCCGCTGACCTTCTCCTTCAACGGCGGCCCCGGCTCATCCTCGGTGTGGCTGCACATGGGCCTGCTGGGACCGAAGCGCGTGAAGCTGCGCGACGACGGCTTCGCGGTGCCGCCGCCTTATCATCTGGTGGACAATGAGCACTCTCTGCTGGACGAGACGGACCTCGTCTTCATTGACCCTGTGGGCACCGGCTACAGCCGCGCGGCGAAGACGGAGGATGCCAAGAACTTCTGGGGGCTGAACGAGGATGCGCGCAGCGTGGGCGAGTTCATCCGGCTCTACATCACGAAGAACTCGCGCTGGCCTTCGGCGAAGTTCCTCATCGGCGAAAGCTACGGCACCACCCGCGCGGCAGCGCTGAGCGGCGAGCTGCTGGAGGCACACCGGATGAACCTCAACGGCATCATGCTGGTGTCCACGGTGCTAAACTTTCAGACCATCTGGGGTGGGGAGGGCAATGACCTGCCGCATGTGCTTTTCCTGCCCAGCTTTGCGGCCACGGCGTGGTATCACAAAAAGCTCCCGGCAGACCTACAAAAGAAGCCGCTGGCGGATGTCTTGAAGGAGGCGGAAACCTTTGCTGTGGGAGATTTTAACCGCGCGCTGCTGCTCGGCGCGGCCCTGCCTGCGGCGCAGCGTGCGGCAGTGGTGAAGCAGATGGCGCGGCTTACCGGGCTGCCGGAAAAATTCGTGGACGCGGCGAACCTGCGTGTCTCCCTGGGCCGCTTCAATGCGGAGCTGCTGCGTGAGGAGAAGCTCGTTGTGGGCCGCTTTGACAGCCGCTACACCAGCCGCGTGCGTGATCCGCTGGGCGAGCACGCGGAACGTGATCCGAGCGCAGACGCGGTGTTCAGCGCCTTCGCCTCCACTTTCCACCACTACGTGCGCAACGACCTCAAGTTCGAGGATGACCGCCCCTACAACATCCTAGCCGGCGTGGGCAAATGGAACTGGAGCGCGGAAAACAAGTTCGCCAACGTGGCCGACACACTGGCGGAGAGCATGAGCACGAACCCCTTCCTCAAGGTGCATGTCTCCAACGGCTACTACGACATGGCCACGCCCTACTTCGCCAGCCGCCACACCTTCAATAACCTCACCGTGCATCCCGAGCTGATGAGAAACATCACCCAGGACGACTACACCGCAGGGCACATGATGTACCTGAACCTGCCGGACCTGAAAAAGCAGAAGGACGACCTGGCACGGTTCATCCGCGCAGCTTCGGCGCAGTGACGGGTCTGAGGGGAGATTTTCTGCAAATGGCGACACCCTTGACAGCTTGCTACCACGGTCTAGCCACCAGCCGTGTTTAGCAAAGCTCACTCCGTTTATTGCAATCGCTGGAAATCTGCGCGATGCCCCGTATATCATCCCGTAGCCATGACTCCCGCCCGCACCCCCTTCGCCCGCGCCACCCTCGCGGGCATTCTTTGCGTCCTTGCCGCCATGGGGAGTCTGGCACAGACGCCAACCCCGCAGCCTGCAGCCCCACCCCCGGTACCGTCGCCGCCCAGGCAGCCTGGGGATAAAAGCGCCATTCCAGATGACCTCATCGGCGATGAGCATGTGCGCGAGGAGTTCGGCGTGAACCAGTTCACCACGCCGAGCATTCGCAAGCTCTTCGAGATGCTGGACGGTCTCGGCAAGCTCAGCTATGACCAACTGAAGCGTCCCATCACCCGCAACACACCTGCGGACCGCGTGCTCGTCTCCCTCGGCCTGGGCACGCTAATCGCCGATGGATTCCTCATCGTGCAGTGTGAGAAGATTGAGGCCATGGAGGATGTGGGCCGCGCGCTCATCAAGTATGCCAAAGTCATCGGCGCGGGTAGCCGCATGAACCGCCACACGCAGAGCCTGTTTGAGCACAGCATTGATGGCGACTGGGACAAGCTGCGCAGCGAACTGGCCCTGACGCAGGCGGATGTGGAAGCAGAGATGGTGCAGCTCCGTGATGTGGACATCGCTCACCTTGTCAGTTTGGGCGGCTGGCTGCGGGCCTTTGAGATCGCGACGCGCAGTGTCGCCGACAATTATACGGAGGAAAGAAGCCGCCGCCTGATTCGCGGGGACATCGCCGAATACTACGCCGCCAGCCTGGCGAACCTGAACCCCGCCGTGCAGGCAAATGCCGCACTCAAGGCTCTGCAGCAAGGACTGACGGAACTGGCCCCGCTGATGGCGGCCCCAGAGGGCAAAGGTCTCACGCTTGACCAGGTGAAGGTGCTGGCGGAAAGGGCGGCTGCGCTAGCCCGCGTCGTCACTGATCCGATGAAGGGCTAACGCTTACCTTATTCATCTTCATGGCCCAGCTTTCCCCTGAACAACTCGCCGTCGTCGAACAATGGGCAGCCGATGGCGCGAACCTCAACGAGGTGCAGGATCGTCTGCGCACCGTGTTCGGCATCAACCTCACCTATCTGGATGCCCGCCTGCTGATGCTGGAGATGGGCGTGCGCATCCAGGATAAGCCCAAACCTGTGGAGCAGCCTGCGCCTCCTGCTGTGGCGTCCGTGCCTGACCCGGCAGCACTTCCTGCGGCAGATGAAACCTGGAACGAAGACTTTGACGACGCCAGCACCCTGCCCGCTGAGGGCTGCGGCGTCACCCTCAGCGCCGACGAGATCACTATCCCAGGTGCGCTCATTAGCGGTAAGGTGTCTTTTAGCGATGGCAAGTCTGCCACCTGGTTCCTGGATCAAATGGGCCGTCTTGGCCTCAGCGGCGCGCCGCAGGGCTATCAGCCCCCAGCAGCGGATGTTCCGGTCTTTCAGCAGCAACTGGACCTCTTGCTACAGCGGGCTGGTTTTTGACTGGGCTGGACTTATTCAAGGACGGTTTTCCCCCAGATTTCCTGGAGTAGAGCGTGGGTATCGGGTTCGTCGCGCTTGAGTTGACCGTGGACGAAAGGGGTGAAGTCGTTCGTGCCGAAGTAGGCCTCGGTCATTTCGGCGAAGAACTCTTTGGGGTTCGTCAGTGCGTAATGGCGGACGGTGCGGCCGTCCACGTGCAGTGCTTTTTCGCCACGGCGTGAGTCCACAAAGCGCTGCCAACAGGTGTGGATGCGCGGCTCATCAAAGCCGAGCACCTGGTCGTGATAGGCATGGGCCAGCTCATGCAGGACGCACCAGGGCTGCACCTGCTGATGCCGCGCGTCAACAAAGCGTGCTGCCACGGGGATGTGGACGGCTTTGGCAAGTTCACGCGGGAAGCTATGCTCTGCCAGCCAGTCTGCCGAGGGATGATATTGCATGGAAGTGAGGCTGCCATGATTGAGGTCCAACCAGATAGTTACCTGCCGCAGTGGTGCGAGTTTGTCGGCAGGGAGGACGGTGACGATGTCGGTAAGGCGTGCGCGTAACAGGGCGAGGGCTTTTTCCCCCAGCGGTGCTTCTGCTCCTGCGAGCAAACGTGAATCCACAAGCACGCGCCAGCCCTCGATCTGCCGGATTTCTTGCGCGGTCGGCCTGTCCTCTGCTGCTAGCAGGGGGGTGGCAAGGGCGAGCAGGAGGAAGGGAAGGGGAGCGAGGTTTTTCATGGAGTTAGACTGGCATGTCCTTCGCTTCACTCGATGATGCGAATTTGCCACTCGGCCACGCTTTTGCGGGGGCTGCGGGCGAACCAGGCGATGTCGCGCACAAAGTGATTCCAGCTTAACCAGGCGTGCCGGGTCTTGGTGCCGCGCATGGGCGCGAATTCGACATGCTCGAAGTAATGCTCCAGCAGCGTCTTCAGCTCGGTGTAGGAAAAGCTGCGCAGGTGGGTGGGGTCGAAAGTCAGGCGTTTCCCGCGCGCCACGGCTAGGCGGCGGTGCAGGTGGTAATCCAGAGGCACGCTGCCCATGAAGACGCTGTCGGGTTTCTTTTCCAGGATGCGCCAGACCTCATAAACGGTGACGGAGGGGTAGGGGAGATGCTCCAGAACCTCGGTGAGACAGACTGCATCCACCGTCTCGTCTTTGAGGTCTATGGCGGTGGAGATGTCCATCTCGATGCAGGGGATGCCTCTAGCGTTGGCTAGCTCGATGGCGTTGCGATCAATGTCCACGCCGACCCATTCGCCAAATTCTTTGAGCGAGCTGGTCAGGACGCCGCCACGGCAGCCGAGGTCAACTCCGAGCCTGATTTTGAGGCCGTGTTTTCTGAGCAAGCCGCAGAAGAAGTCGAGCTTCTTTTTGTCATCTTTGGCCTGCCCTAGGTCACGGTTTTTGTGATGCACCTCATAGAAAATCTGGATCAACTGTTGGCGGCGCTCTGGCTGATGCAGCCGGATGTTTTCAGGAAAGGCGGCTGGCGGCGGGCTGCTAGTGGGTGTCATTGTTGGCGGCATATTAGGGGTGCGGGACTTGGTGCCAAGAGATTTATGGAAATGACGCTTGCAGCTTCCTGCGGCTGCCCTGGATCTACCCGATAATCCAGGGGGCGAACTCAGGCGGCACCGTGGCCTCGAAGCTCAGGGGTTGGTCGTGGACGGGGTGATGAAAGGCGAGCTTCCAGGCGTGGAGCATGAGGCGGGTGGTGGGCACTTTTTGCCGACTGACGTGGCCGTAGATGGGGTCGCCAAGGATGGGGTGGCCGAGGGTCTCCTTCATGTGGACGCGGATTTGATGCGTGCGCCCGGTGAGGAGTCGGCAGCGGATGAGGGCACAGCCTTGATGGACTGACTCTTGCTCCCACTCGGTCACGGCTTCTTTTCCTGAGCCGTCGTGGAGGCTGGCCATGCGCTTGCGGTCCACGGGGTGGCGTCCGAGCAGGTTTTGAATACGTCCGCTGGCCTCCTTGGGCACGCCGTTGATGGCGGCGAGGTAGATTTTGCTGAGGCGGCGCTCACTGAATGCCTCACTGAGGCGGCGGTGGGCGATGTCGTTCTTGGCTACGACCATGCAGCCGCTGGTGTCTTTGTCGAGCCGGTGGACGATGCCGGGCCGCATTTCGCCACCGATGCCGCTGAGGTCATCGCAGTGGTGCAGGAGGGCGTTGACGAGGGTGCCATCGGGGTTGCCAGCAGCGGGGTGGACGACGAGGCCGGGCTGTTTATCGAGCACGAGGATGTCTTTGTCCTCAAACAACACGCGCAGGGGGATGTCTTGGGCGATGACCTCGACGGGGGCTGCTTCGGGAATGATGAGGCTGATTTGGTCTCCTAGTCTAAGGGTGGCACTGGCCTTAGAGGGGCGGCTGTTGATGGTGACATGACCGTCGCGGATGAGGTCTTGCAAACGCGAGCGCGATAGTTCAGGAAGCCGCTGGGCGAGGTGCTTGTCCAGGCGCTGCCCGCCATCTTCTAGTGCAGTAATGATCCAGTCCACCCGCCATAGTCATGACTCGAATAAATTAGGCAATCTGTAATTTCTGGCATCTTCTGTGCGATGCAGTAAAGCGGCTCTTGCGCCCCCCTTTCTTGTGATTCCCGTCCCCGAACAGTCTTACCTCAGCACCTGTCCCGTCTGCCAATCGCAGATTGACGTGACATCGCTGGAGCCGTTTACCAAACTCAAGTGCCCGTTCTGCGGGCAAATGGTGCGGGTGCGGCGGAAGTTCGACCACTTTCTAATCGTGCGCCAGATCGGGGAAGGGGGCATGAGCCGGGTGTTCGAGGCGGAGGATGAGACGCTGGGGCGGCGGGTGGCACTGAAGATTTTGAATCGCCACTTTGGGCGGAATGCGGTGCGGGTGGAGCAATTCCGACAGGAGGCGCTGATTACGGCCAATGTGAACCACCCGAACGTGATCAAGCTGTATTCGGTGGGCTACGACCAGGGCTACTTTTACATCGCTATGGAGCTTGTGGGCGGCGGCAGCCTGGAGCAGCGCATCCGCAAAGAAGGGACGATCAAGGAAGCCGATGCACTGCGGATCGGGCGGGAGGTGGCAGAGGGGCTGCGCGCTGCACAGCAACTCGGTCTGATCCACCGGGATGTGAAGCCAGCGAATATTCTTTTTACCGAAACAGGTACGGCGAAGGTGGTGGACTTTGGCTTGGCGCTATTCGTGGACCGTGGCGCGGATGCCTCCAACGAAATCTGGGCCACCCCCTATTATGTGGCCCCGGAGAAGGTGCTGGATAACCGCGAGGACTACCGGAGCGACATCTTCAGCCTGGGGGCATCGCTTTTCCATGCGCTGACAGGCCGCCCGCCGCACAAGGCAGAGTCGAACAACATCCAGGAACTGCGCATGATCAAATGCCGCCGCGTGGCACTGGAGGACAGTGGCCAAAGGTTCGCCCCGCGCACGGTACATGTGGTGAACCGGATGGTGGCCTTCCGCCCACAGGAGCGCTGCGCAAACTATGATGAAACGGTGGAGGAACTGCGCCTGGCGGAGGGGCTGATCGGCCAGAGCTACACCCTCCGGCTGGGTAGCCGCCGTGTGCGCTGGGGCATTGCAGCGGCGGCGGCGCTACTGCTGGCTTTTGGCATCGGCTGGCTGACGCGGAACACGGGGGAGCGCGCGGCGGCAGCGATCACGGAAACGGCAGACACCTCGCGCAGCGACCTGACTGGTGACGGCGTGCGGCTGCTGGCGGGTAAGAAGACGGTGACGGAGCGCTTCCAGACGGCACGTGACCTGATGCTGAAGGCGCGGCAGTTTGAGGAGGCGCGGCATGAATTCGAGAGATTGATCGAATCTGGCGACGCGCGGCAACCGACACTGAACTGGGCGCGTTTTAACGCAGCGCTGTGTGCCATCGTGATAGGAAAGAAAAACGATGCCCTGAAACACCTACGCCTGATGGCGGAGGACACTGGGGAGGGCGGCAGCCTGGTCTCGGCGGAGTTGGCGGCGTTTTTCAAGAACTTGGGCACGCGCATGGGGGCGGGCCTGGGGATCGGCGCAGACACCAGCACTCTTGGTTATGCCATGGATGACGAGTCGCTGCTCGGCTGGCTAATCCAGGGACTGGCAGAGTGGCACTATGGAGATGCGCTGCGGGGCATGGAGGAGATGGAATTTTTCACCAAGCACCTGGCGGGGCTGAAGGGTAAGGCGGAGACGGGCACGACCTCGCTGGACTGGGTGACGCAGTATCAGAGCGTCGTGGAAATAAACGCACCAGACATGGCGGTGGCGCGGACGATGCAAAAGCCAGAGAAGCCGCAGAACATCACGGAATGCCAGGCGGCGCTAGCCCTGATCCAAAAGGCACGCAGCAAAGTGAAATCCAGTAACGGCCTGCGTGCCACCCTGGACAAGTGGGAGGATTATGTGAGGCACGAGCTGTCACGCCTGCGCATGGAGGAACAGCGCGGGGAGATGACGGAGGCCAGAGATCTGCGTCAGCGTGAGCTGGCCCAGCTAACCGAGATCACCGCCACGCTTCCGACCCTGGTGCAGGGGCACGACTACAGCCGTGTGGTGGAGATGCTGCGGGACATGCGCTTTGAGTCGCCGGAGGTGCAGTCAGCACTGGAGGGACGGCGCTACCTGTATGAGCAGGCACAGGCATTTCTCACACAGCTCTTTGCCGACATCGCGGCCAAAGGCTGGCAGGGCCGACTGCAACGTCGCGAGGGCAGCGCGCTAGAGGGCCGGGTGACGGCGGCGGAGATGGAGAAAGTGACCATCTCGCAGGACCGCGGCGTGGTGACGGTGCCGATGGACAGCGTGTCCCCAGAGACGTTGCTGGCTGCGGCGCAGTTCTTTGCCGGACAGGTCACGGACAGCACGGATTATTACCAGCGGCAGGAGCGCATCGCCGCCTTTGCCCGCGTGACCGGACTACACAGCCTCTCTGCCACGGTGGCAGCGCAACTCATGGAGGAAAACCGGAGCTTTCGCATGAGGTGGATGAAGGTAGTGCAGTGAGCACAAAAAAGCGCGAGACCGGTCGCTGCCAGCCTCGCGCTTGATTAACCTTTGTTGCTGTTGCCTTACGCGATCTCGGTGGCCCAGAAGGTCTGCCAGTCGTCGAGGTTGTTCAGGTCCACTGCACCCGGATTGGCGCTGCCGTCGTCTTCCAATCCAGCGGCGGAGAGGATGCCCTGGCGCACGTCATCGCCGTGGCAGTAGCCGAGGATGGACTGGTTGTGGCGGTAGATGTCAGCCTTGGTCAGCTTGACCCCGGGATAGGCCTTCACCCAGGTTTCGAGCTGGATGTAGGTGGGCTTTGTCTCGATAAAGGCCAGGAAGTCGGCCTCGGCGATGCCCAGCGCGCCGAGCGTCATGCCATCGTAGCCTTTGCCACAGGCGGGATAGTCAGCGTGCAGTTTGCCAGCAGCAGCGAGGGAGGCCTTCTGCCACAGGCGCGGCAAGTGCAGGACACCGAGGGGACCGGCGACGCCGGAGGAAATGAGAGGAACGATCTGGCTCATGGTGGTGGAATGGAGGATGAGTTATGGGTTGTGATGTCGGGGCATGTGGCCCGCGTGCTTGAACGTGGAAAGTTCTGCCTATTGGTCAAGCTGCGCGCGGAAACATAACCGCAACTCCACCCTCCGTACTTCTCCTCAGTGCTCACCTCCGACTTCGATTACCATCTCCCTCCCGAACTCATCGCCAGCCAGCCGCTGCCTGAACGCGCGGCCTCTCGCATGATGGTGGTGCATTGTGCCAGCGGCATGGTGGAGCACCGCCGGTTCAGCGACCTGCCCGCGCTGCTGCGGCCGGATGATCTGCTGGTGCTGAACAACACCCGCGTGGTCCCGGCACGCTTCTTTTCCAGCGATGGCACACGCGAGGTGCTGCGCGTGGAGCCGCTCACACCCACCCTCTGGCGCTGCATGGTGAAGCCGGGGAAAAAGTTCCGCCTAGGCCACTTGGTGCAGATTGGGGACTCGACCGGCACCGTGCGGGAGATATTTGAAAACGGAGACCGCCTGATCGAATTCGACACGCCCGTGGATGAGATGCGGCACGGTCACCTGGCGCTGCCCCACTACATGGGCCGCGATGACCAGCCTGCGGATCGCGAGCGCTACCAGACTGTCTTTGCCCAGGCCGACGGGGCCATCGCCGCGCCCACCGCCGGGCTGCATTTCACGCCGGAGATGCTCGCGCGCCTGCCGCACACCTTTGTCACGCTGCATGTCGGCGTGGGCACCTTTCAGCCAGTGAAGGTCGAACGGCTGGAGGAGCATCAGATGCACTCGGAGCGCTACGAGATCACACGGACAACAGCGGAGGCAATCAACCGCGCAGGCCGTGTGATCGCGGTCGGCACAACCGCTCTGCGCACGCTGGAGACCGTGGCTCGGGATCATGGCTGCGTGGCGGCCGCCTCCGGCAGCACTGACATCTTCATTTATCCCGGCCATGTCTTCCGTGCCGTCGGCGCGTTGCTGACAAATTTCCATCTGCCAAAGTCCACGCTCATCATGCTGGTCAGCGCCTTCGCCGGAAAGGATCTGGTCATGCGCGCCTATGCCGAGGCCATCCGCGAGCGCTATCGCTTTTACAGCTACGGTGACTGCATGCTCCTGCTGACGTAGCGCCTCACGCCCGCCGCCGTCTCAGCCCTAGCAAACCAGCGCCCAGCACCACCAGCAGAGCGCCCGCAGGCTCAGGCACCGGGGCGAAGTGGTTGTTCAGCACGTCATCGGCCACATTCGACCCGGCGGTCATCGAGTCCATATTTGACGTGCCATAGCTCACACCGGCCCAGATTTGCGCATTAGCATTTTCCGTCGCCGCTTGGAGAAAGCCGGTGAAATTGCGCGTCTGATCGTCTGACCCGTTGCCATCAATATCACTACCCAGGCTGAAGACAAAGCTGTCCCCCAGTGCGGTGCCCAGCACCTGCGCGGCGGCGGCGGCCAGCGCTGCGTGGTCAGAAAAGTAGGCCGGATAGCCTGGCGAATCCAGCAACGGCTCCCAGGCCGCGTCCTCAATGGTCGCCGCATTGCCATCGGCGCTGCCGTTCACAATCGCCGTGATCGGGCTCCAGAAGTCCACCTCAAACTTTGTCTCCCAGGTGACAATGGCTGTGTCCGCCATCGCCACATTCAGCGCCGCAAAGAGGCGTGCCTTTTCCTGCAGTGTCAACAGGGCGCTACTAGCCGCAATTTCCGCGATTTCATTCCACATCCCTGCGGTGGAGATCGTCCCCGGTACGGCAGCCCAGAAGTAGGCCGCATTGAGCTCGTCCGCCGTGCGCGTGCCGCTGGTGCTGGAGCCCAGGTCTTTGACCGTATTATAATCCGTAGCGTACTGCGCGGTCTGCACATAGTCCGCATTCGCCATGCCAAGGCTACCGGTGAAACCCGCTGTGCCCGTGATCCCAAAGGTCGTCACATCTCCCCAGCCCGGCAGCGCGGCGGCACTGTAGCTGGCGGGCGTGGGTGCCCAGTGCCCCACCGTGCCCACCGGCGTGTACAGCCCCGGATCACCTGCGTCTGCCGCACCATCCGCCGAGCGCCAGTTTAAAATGTCATTCGCTACCAGAGTGCCAAAGTTGATGCCGTCCAGCCGCGCCTGATCATCTGGCAGGGCGCTGATCTGGGTGGAGTAGAGGCTGGAAAAGGCGGCGCTCAATGCCGGGGCCGTGTACAGGCTCTGCAGGATAGTATGCGCCGCAGCCGCTGCGGCGGCCTCCATCGAGGCTCCACCAGGAGCCGTACCCGACGGGCCAGAGTAGCTGCCGCTAGTGAAAAGGTAATAGTCCCCGGCGATGCCCTCGACTGCGTTGTAGATCGCTGTGTGCAGCATCGCCAGATCACGCGAAGCCTGCGGGGAGATTAACGTCTCTGTGCGGATAGCGGTAAGCGCCTGGTTGTTCCAGTCCCCAATGATATCCGCGCGCAACAGCACACACGAAGCTGCCAGGAGCAGCCAGGTGAGGAAGCGTGTGCGCAGCGAGGTAACGTTATTTTTCATCTCTCTGAACTATTTTGTCTGCGAAAGCATCTATTTGCAAGTATTAACCATAATTTCCATAGTATCATCCCTTTTTCTTCACCGCTGCGCGTCCGCCAGTGATGATTGGAAATTGCCTTTGACCTTCGCCGTTGCAGCCGGACACTCCGCCGTCACGACAGGGGCGTCCCACCGCAGGGACTGAGACGGATTTGTTCCGAACCCTCCGAACCTGATGCGGGTCATGCCGCCGAAGGGAGTTCGCTCGGAGGGGCCATCTCAGTTTCAGCGGCGCATTGCGCCCCAACCAAGAACTAAGAACCACGAACCAAGAACTTCTCCATGATCGCCGACCCCAAAACCTCCTTCGAACCCCATTCCTCCGAGCAACTCCCCGCCTCCAGCCGCGTCTGGGTCGAAGGCCAGATCCACAAGGACGTCCGCGTCCCCATGCGCGAGATCACTCTCTCGCCGACGAAAGCCTTTAACGGTCGCATCGAGGCCAACGAACCCGTCCGCGTCTATGACTGCTCCGGACCCTGGGGCGATCCGAATTACCAAGGCACCGTCGAGACCGGCTTACCCGCCCTCCGCAAAGCCTGGATCGAAGCCCGCAACGACGTCGAAGCCTACGAAGGCCGCGCCATCGAGCCCCGCGACAACGGCTACCTCACCGCCAACCACGCCGAATATGCCGCCGCCAAGCGCCAAGGACTGCTCAGCCCCCTGAAGGCCCCCATCAATGCCCAGCGCCAGCCTTTGAAGGCCCTGCCCGGCAAAGTCGTCACCCAGCTCGCCTACGCCCGCGCCGGCATCATCACCCCTGAGATGGAGTTCATCGCCATCCGCGAAAACATGAAGCGTGCTCAAATCGCCGACTTCACCCACGACATCGTCCGCAACGACCTCGACAAGCAGCATGTCGGCTCCTCCCAGGTTCAGACCGACTACACCCCCGGCATCTTCAAGCGCTTCCCCCAGCGCATCCCGAACGAAATCACCCCCGAGTTTGTCCGCTCCGAAGTCGCCGCAGGCCGCGCCATCATCCCCGCCAACATCAATCACCCCGAGCTCGAGCCGATGATCATCGGCCGCAATTTCCTCGTCAAAATCAACGCCAACATCGGCAACAGCGCCGTCGCCTCCAGCATCGAGGAAGAAGTCGAAAAGATGCGCTGGGCCACCAAGTGGGGCGCGGACACCGTCATGGACCTCTCCACCGGCAAGAACATCCACGCCACCCGTGAATGGATCCTGCGGAACTCGCCCGTGCCCATCGGCACCGTGCCCATCTATCAGGCGCTCGAAAAAGTGAACGGCAAGGCCGAGGACCTCACCTGGGAACTCTTCC
>Ga0247837_1005610_pt1 | contig 18604 bp, 17 predicted proteins | sample LaCtaG_2_FD_187115 | JGI IMG/M metagenome (GOLD analysis project Ga0247837, IMG submission 187115) | Freshwater microbial communities from meromictic Lake La Cruz, Castile-La Mancha, Spain - LaCruzMarch2015_14.5m | ecosystem: Environmental > Aquatic > Freshwater > Lake | place: Spain: Castile-La...
TTTCTCAAACGGAGAATGCCATTCAGAATATTTTGTTGGAAGAATTAGAAAATTTTAAAGGTATCTTTATTGCTACCACCAATCTTGCTGAGAACCTAGATAAAGCATTTGATAGAAGGTTTTTATTTAAGATTAAATTTAATAATCCCGGGATTGCCTCTCGAGCTGCCATTTGGAAAATAAAAATGCCAACGCTTACTGATAGCGAGGCAACTGCGCTTGCTGAGGCGCAAACACTTTCAGGTGGACAAATCGACAACATCATTCGCAAGGTGGAAATCCAATCGCTGTTGAACGACGAAATACCAAACATCGAGCAGCTTTTGAAATTTTGTAATCAAGAAATTATCTTGCAAAGTGGAATAAAAAGTATTGGCTTCGGTAAGTCGTAGCGTGCTTTTTTATTAACTTTTGGTTCAGTTTTGTGAAGAAATCAGAATATTTTTTATTTATTGCCATTTCTCGGAAAATACTTAACGTATACAATCACCTCTGCTACCATTTATTGTTAAATTTAATTAAAACTAAGTTTATTGATTCTAATGCCTCACCTCGATTCCACATATCTACGATACATCTACGATGGCCTTGTTAAAGGAAGCATCGATCTAGATATTTCCGCGGAATTGCCAAATAATTACATTTCTTTATGAAACTATGTGCTTGAATTACCAATTTATTCGTTCCAGTTATATAAAATAGTACTAAATTTGAAATCATTAAATTAAAATTAGCAATATGGCAAATGTAGTAGATTGGTCTTATAATTTAATACATATTAAAGTCGACAAAGAGTTGTTTAACGAAATTGTTGTTGATTCGGTTAAATTGGATGAGGAGGTGCAATGTTTTCACTGCGGTAAAAATATTAAAGCTGGAAAATTAGTGTTTTGTGCCACAAAGTTGTTTGGGGGAATACCGTCGGAACGTGGTAATAGTGGATGGGGTGAGGGCTCTAAAGAAACATTTTGTTCTTCCAATCACGCGAAGTTGTTCGCCAAAAATGGTGGTCTTTGATATGCTTCTCAAACTTCTTTATGTTATGAGATGACTATTGATGATAAATAACCTAGCTATTTTGCTTTTTAATGAGGCAGATGCGATCCTTTCATCTAGAAAAACAAATAGCCAGAGTAGTGTTTCTCAAACGGAGAATGCCATTCAGAATATTTTGTTGGAAGAATTAGAAAATTTTAAAGGCATCTTCATTGCTACCACAAATCTTGCTGAAAACCTAGATAAAGCATTTGACCGGAGATTTTTATTTAAGATTAAATATAATAATCCAGGTATTGCCTCTCGTGCTGCTATTTGGAAAATAAAAATGCCTTCGTTGACCGATAAGGAGACAAAAGTACTTGCCGAGACGCATTCACTTTCGGGTGGTCAAATCGACAACATTATTCGTAAGGCTGAAATACAATCGCTGTTGAACGACGAAATACCAAACATCGAGCAACTTTTGAAATTTTGTTCCCAAGAAATTATCTTGCAAAGTGGAATAAAAAGTATTGGCTTCGGTAAGTCGTAGCGAATCGTTTTAGATAATTTTTTTGTCATTAAGACATTGTGTGGCGGAACCTGATTAAAATATTAGGTGTTACAATTCGAACATTCAAAATAGTTGACAATTCAAACAGTAGTTAATCAAATTCCACTAACTTTATTACAAACAAGATTTAAATATTCACCTAAGAGCAGTCATGTTAATCCGAAAATTCCCTACCACAGAAAAGATCCGTCAGATCTATCTTTTACAACTTCTTGCATATGAAGATTTTCGGGATGTAGTGGTTGATTTAGATTCGATCAACGCTGCTTTTCCTGGCTTTTTACAGACACATGATTTTACAGGAATTGCGGTGGATAATCTTTTTCAATATATCGTTTTTGAGACTAGAGCCGGAACGAACAGTATTTACTACATGAATCAAAATTTTGACTATTTCCCGGATGTGCTCTATGGATTTTGTGAAGATGATTTTAATCAAGAAACGACTAGTGCAGAGGATTTCCCTTTATTATTTGACAGTATTGATGTTTCAGTCCTTAACAATTTAGTAGCGATGTACCAATTGGGTTCTTTGCACATGTTCAATAAAGATGGCGATTTTCTTGGTTACAAAGAACATCCTAATTTGTATGATAGGGGACATGTTTCTGCAGAGTTTATTGACGCCCAATTGCTTGTTGTGGTAAATTATGATGAGAACAACGGCTTTTCCAATACTTTATTTACGAACACTCAAGACGGGCTTACATCTTGTTTGGTAAGCTCTATAAAACAATTGAAACTGATGATGGATAGGGGAGTGTGGTGGGAAGTTGATCACCTAACTATAGAATTAAGGAACAACAGAAAGGCAGTATTGCTGACGCTACAAAATTTAAGTATAAATAGTTGTCTAATTAAATTGAAGCACATTTCAAATCGATTGAAAAAAAGCGAGAGCTTTGCCCTTGAAGTAATAAAAATTTGCCCCAATAACTTTTCCAATCTAGATCCTTTGATAGTTGAGCGTAAAGAATTTGTTTTAAAAGCCATTAGCATCAATCCGAAAGTCATAGATTATGTCCCTCACCAATTCCGTCAAGATTTGGAAATCGTTTCTTTAGCAGCTGAAAATTACCCCCTTGCTTATGTCTATCTCCCTGAAGCGGCACCACCCGATCTATTTTTAAGTAAAAAGAACATTCTTCACTTGGCCTCCTGGAATCCTCAGGCAATTTATATCTTGTCAGAAGAATTTAAAAATGATCCACAGATTGTTCGCATAGCGCTTAAACAAGATCCAAGCTGCGCCATTCACCTTTCAGTCTTACATCACGATCGTGCTTTTGCCCTTAGTATGGTATCCGCTACAAGTAATTTGATACCCTATTTAACAGCATTCAAAAATGATGTAAGTTTTGCATTGGAGTGTGTGGCGATTTCCGGTTATAATCTTCAGTACTTTCCCGAACACATCTGCAATAATAAAGAGGTGTTTCTGCGGGCCATTGAGGAAAATAAATACGCTGTTGTTTATGCCGGGGATGAACTTAAACAAGATCCTGAAATTGCAAAGTTGGTAGAAGAAGAGCTAAGTAATATGGAAGATTTACCCTTCTAGCAATTCAAAAAATACTAAACCAATTACTTATGTTTCCTAATTTGGGAATTCATCCCTCAATATCCAATAGATTATAGCTATTAAACGCCTATTGCAATTTATGTAACTATTTAAACTTATCCTTTTTGCTTGCTTATTCTTTGGAGTTGAAAATATCCTTTAATTCATCTTGTAATGACGATGGAATCGTGCTATGATCTTTAAAGGTCATTTCAATTAAAGCCATGGTAAGTTTGGTAACATGAAGTTTGTGTTTGAGCTTTTTAAATACGATTACTAATCCTACACCAGTCATAAGAAAGAGGACTATGCACCAGGAAATACCTATCCAAACGTACGAAGCGATAACTAGACAAATCGACCCAAGGACAAGGCTAATCATCCAAATACGTATGCGCAGAATGTCCATTACGTACTGATGGTATTCCTGATATTCTTCCGGTCTTTCTACTTTGAATTGTTTGAGCGCTTGATTCATTTACCAAAGGTTATTATTTTAATATGAAATCGCATCATTACCGAGAAATAATTAATATATTTATTGATGCCCCAACTCGAACCCACCTATCTCCGCTACATATACGATGGCCTTGTAAAAGGAAGCATCCATCCAGAGAATGCAGCTGAGTTACCTGAAGGATTAATTGGGCTTTATGAAGAAGCTTTCGATGAGCGAACTTCTGTTATTGAACGCCAAAAACTGCTGCAGCGCTTTGCTATTTGGGCACTTTTGAAAAAAGAAGTAAGCGCAGCATTTGTTGCTGAAGTATTGGGGGACACCGAAGATGAAATACAAAATTTTATTTCTACCTACAGCGCTTGGTTCAATAGCCCCGAAAGCGGTAAATACCAACTGTATCACGAACGCTTAAAGGTGTATTTGTTGCAGAAGTTGAGTGAGGGGGAGGTGGCGAAATTAAATGCTTTAATCTTAGATGTCCTTGAACGAAAAGTAAATGAAGAAAAAGTAAGTGAATCCGTGAAGTACTGTTTTGAATTACTATCATTTCACCTATTCTTGAATAGTTATTTATCAGGAAATAGTAATCTTCTGGCTAATTATTGTTTAAATGATAAGTTCAAAAATAAACAATTTGAGATATCAGGTTATTATGATTGGGAAGAAAAAATGATGGCGTTTGGAGTTGAATATTTCTCTCTAAAACAAGATCAAATTTGCCATCAGATAGTATTTGAGAAAACGAAAATACAACACAAAAAGAAGGATATTGATCTTATAATTTCTTTACTTAAGCGAGATAAATTTGAATTATTATTTTCATTATTTAAATCATTATATGAAAAAGAACTTGAGCAGAGGGTAGCAACCGCTTATTTGTATCATTTAACTTTTTTTGAAATTTTTGAATTGGAAAACAAAAGTTTTATATTGAAAAAAGAAATTGCAAATCAACTTTTAGAAACTTTCGAAGAATATTTCACTTGGGATAGAGGTTATTATTTGGCACAATTTATTGATGTAAATATATCATTTCGTTTACACTGTTTTTTTGAGCAATTCGGTTTAGATTACAAAAAAATCGCCATTCTTTCATCAGATCAAAATACTGAATATTATGGTTTGGACATTAGGTACGCAGATTTAAAGTTTATTGATCCAAAGCATAAGGAAGAAGCAATTAGCATACTACAACTTTTTAAAATATTTGATTATGGTATTAGTTATGTTGAGAAGTCGAAAATTGTAGATTTAGTTGATGAGTTAACTAAATACCCTATTAACAATAAACAAAACGCTTTTAGAAGTCATCTGCAGAAAAAGCTTGAAAGTATTGGTAAAACAAAATTGCTAAAACAGAATGATTTTATCGAAATTGTTGAAAATGAAGTTCATTCGTTCAATGATTTGATTTTAAGTATAAAATTTATTTTAGGAATTAATGAATTAACACACAATTTGAAAAGAGAGGCAAGTTGGCTCTTCCAAAAGACTTTGTTAGAACAAGCTAATGGTAAATTGGAGTTTTCTGGTTACTGGCATAGAAATGATTTAAAAATAATTAAATCAGATAATAAAATAAACTCAGATCAAATTCAAATATTGGATTTATTGACTGCTGAGTCATTCGGTTCAATGGACCCAAAATCTAGATTCGACGCGTTGAATAAGGTTGTTTTTAGCGAAGAATTAGAGGTTGAAATACTCCTTGCTTTTGTAGATTTATCACTCTTTTTTGATGGTTTTGAGAACAATGATATTTTAGATTTTTTTTCATCGTTATTTGTTGAATTTATTTTGGATACAGATGAAGAAAAGATAATGCTTTATGCGTCAAAATTGTTTGACACATTAGCAAATATGGAACACCATTCTGAGGAGTTTGAAGATAAAATATTTGATATAACCATTAATTTTTTTAAGAGTAATGATTTCAATGGATATTCCAAAAGTACATTGCTGAATTATCAAGAGAATATACTTACCCTTTATTTCGACTTCAATTTCTATAAATATTCTTTCAAACAAGGTATTGCTTTAATTAATTTGTTCAATCAGTATCAAATTGATTTTCACGAAGAAGAAATCGTTGAAAGAATTTTAGAAGATTTGAATTATTTAATCGAAGAGAATGATTACAATGAAATGTGGGTTATTGAAAACTCAAAAATTGACCAAATTTATTCAAAATCCTATTTCTCGGATTTTTACGATTGTGTAAAAAGAATCCAAATAGAACAAGTGAGAATAAGTATGAGTGAATTCATTTTTACTGACATAATCAGCACAAAGGGCTTGAATCAAGCCACTCTTGAATTTTTCAAATCAAACAGGGACGATTTCCCAGGCATGTATTTATGGGCAAAAAAGGCTTTGAGTAATATGCTCAGTATTACTGTTCAAGAGAAGTCTTATCTTCCGATTATTGAGAGCAACGAATTCTTATTGGAGAGGTTGTTGTTAAATATTGTTGCCACAAGAGAAAATTTAAAAAATGATCTAAATATTCAAATTTTGAAATACTATGGATTGGAATGGATGATTGAATTGGATAATGAATATGAGAATTTAATAAGCGAAAAATAGTATGGACAACATATCTCAAATATTGGAAGATAGGATTATCAACGGTGTTAAACACTTTGATTTTTACAAAGGTAAATACAAGATAAACAAAGAGGATTTTAACTCTAAAATAAAGAATCTTAAAGAGCTCAAATCACATTATTCCAATGAAATTCTAATTAAAGCATTTAAACTATTTGATTCAAAGATTATTGCCGACAAGAAAATTTTTGAATGGAATAAAAAGAACCCGCAAGAAATTACTAAAACATATAGTTTTAGTGCATATTCTAGACTAGATGAAAATGGAAAAAGCATTAAATCAAAGGAGAATTTCAATAGGTTTTATTTAGATATAAAAGAACAATATCAATCACAAACAAAGTTACTTTTGCAAAAGGATTTACCTTGGATTGTAGAAAATAGCCATATCAAACAAACCGATTGTGTTTGCTTCTATTGTGGTATTAATGAACAAATTTTAAGTGAATTATACAATGATCAAAAATATACTTGCAAAACCAAGCGAAATAGGGGTGCATGGTTTGAATTAGACAGAAAAGATTCACGAACTGAAAAAAATGTATACGCGAAAGACAATATGGTTTTATGTTGTTATTTCTGCAATAACCATAAAAGCGATGTTATATCACTAGAGGATATGAGACACTTTTTTGGCGAATCAATGTTTTTATTTCTAATAGATAGATATAAATATTTATATAAATTTAAACCAAATAAATAACTTAATATGAGAGCAAAAACCTACCGAAGTACCAACAACTGGAGGGCACCACAATCTTTAAGCACCTTTGGAATTCCGATAATTGGAAATAGAATTACAAAATATTTAGGATTGGAGGAATTTAATTTTAGCCAAAAAGTCATGGGTATTGAATTTGAAAATAAAAAACTTGCCTACATTCCTAGTTTTAGTGAAAAAGTTAGACCTTATCAGGCAGAGTTGGAGTTGTTTTATAGTGCGGGAAACAATGTCACGATGCATTATGCAACGCTATTTGGAGTTCAACAAATCGAAAATAATGAAGAAAGGATTGAAGCGATACGAAATAGATTAAATGATGAGAATTTTATTTCCTGGGTAGAGAATAATCAAGAATTTAATGATAATTATGGTGGGTTGTTCGATTCTGCTAAAAGTGAATATAGAAATTTCTTCAAATCTACACGAGTTATTGCGCATGGGCATGAAGATCGATTTGTTTTCAATGTTCTTTATGAGAAAGTAATTTTTCACAATCCTGAAATTCAAGTTCCTTGGGCTAATTTAAAAAGAGCAAGACACCTGTATAGATAATTGTAATCGACTATGACCCTCACAACCCCACCCAACCTCCCACCACGCCTAATTAAAAAAATCGAGGCGCTCGAAGAAGAAAAAGACGACGCATACGCTGCTGACGAACTTGTTGAATTAGGTGAAGAAATCCTGGCACTATTGGCTGCGATGGGAATTGCTTTTTATTTGCAGCAAGCGAAGCAGAAAGAAGTGTTTAACGACTTTTTGATTTCGTTGTTTTTGTCCAATGGGCATGCTTATAATGCAGGGCCGTTGTATCGTTGGGCTGCGAATATGATCAAAGATGCGGAGGGCGAAGAGGCTAAACTGTTAAAACCCTTTTTCTGGGAAATTAAAGAGGGGCAGGAAGTCTTGAATGAGGAAATCCATCACCTTGCCGGGCTTCGAAATGCCGTGATGCACGGCTTTTTTGTATTGCCGCCGGAACGTAATAGGGAAGAAGCGAAAAAAATGGAAGCAATACTTCAGTCTATGGAAGGTGCAAATTTATTTCAAACCTCCTTCGGAAGTTTCCATTTTATAGACCAACAAGGATTTAATGGGCTTTGGAATATTTCTACGGTTGAATCTTGGGATCTGTTTGACCAACATTTTCCATTTGGGAAATTGGCGGAACGCGTTGCTCATGAGTATGCGCCAAGTTTTCGAGAAGAAGAAGATCAATTTGCTAGTAATTCTAATACTCCTTTGGATACACTTCAGCCGGAAATGCAACAACTACTTGAAAAAGGAAAAGGAGCGCTCATCTCTTGGTATCGTCCTGGAAGTGAAATGGGTCAGCAGGCCTATCGAACTTTCGTGCAAACCCTTGACAACAATACCTACTTTCCCATTTACTACGCATTGCATCCCAAAGGGGCAACGTTTACGTCTTCCTTTTTGGAACAAGAGTTGGGTAAAGGACTTCACCGCTTAACTTCGGATGAGAAAGCATTGAATGATCCAAAGAAGTTTTTGAAAGCGCAAAAGGCCAAATTGACTAAAAAACCAGTAATCATTTTACATGATGTTCATTTAGCTTTGTTTAGTCCGAATCACTTAACCAATTTATTTAATGCGTTGTATGACTTGGAGGTTCCTGTTTTGGCAACGGCTTGGCATTATCCCTATTTAAAACGATTTTTCAATGCTTCAGTGAATTTGAATGAAGCAGGAACGAAAACCGAGGAACAAGTCCTTTTTTCCTTGGAAAATTACCTGCGATTTAAAGGTCCAAACGTTGAACAAGCCAACGAAAAAGAGGGTTTTGAATTGCTTAAACGCATTACCTTGGATGTCTTCGAACGACTGGAAATGAACCAGGAAATCGTGGCAAGGCGCTATGCAGATCAGCACGAATTTCCGATCGAATTTGTTCATGAAGCATTCAACATTTTGAGTCCATTTTATACCTTGGGTAAGGAGCAATTTAAAGAAGATGAGTTGGATGAATTGTATGGGTTTCCTAAAACCATTGAAGAAAGTTCGCGAATATTCTTAACTTTAGGAAGGCGTGATGTAAAACTAGAGTACCAGCATAAAGTATTAACTAACGCTAAGTAAAAAACGATGAATCCAATTCAATCCTACCACGAGCGTTTTTTAGCGCTGAAGTCAGAAAAAGGAATCCAAGCTGATTCGGAAGTCATATTGCGACTAATTGAATCAGATCCAGCAGGTTTGAACAATTACTTCATGGCTGCATTGGGCATGAGTACTTTAATTTTACGCTTTGGAGCAGTCATACAGTTATGTCAAAAATTTGAGAACTTAGATGAACATGGAGATGCACTTTTTCTAAAGCAAATTCTCGATAATTTACGAGAAAGTTTACCTTCGGATACCAGTTGGAAAAATTTATGGGCTTTATCAGCGGAGGAAGACACATGGCTAAAGCCAGTCCTGAAACCCAAAAATGGTGAGGCTTTCTTAAATCGTTTTATCACATTTCGTAATCGGTATGTTCATCAATTAATTAGAATTGAAGAAGCTTTTTTACAACAGTTGATTGCCAGTATTACCTTGTTTGATGAAATGGCCGAATTAACTTCGCTGTTTAAAGATGGTGACTTAGTTTGTTTAGATGAAAAATATGTTTGGAAACAACATGACAAAATTATTTCCTTACATCCATATGTTCAAGCCGGTAAACAAGGTGATGATCCCTATATTTTTCAAGGATTGTACGACAATAAATCACAGGCTCATTTATTAAATTTACGACTTGGTGATGAAGACAAGCAACCTGCAAATGATCACCTAGAACCGAATTTCACTCCAATTAGAGAGGCGATTAGGGGAGGAGCGGGGCAAGTCTTCGACCATAGTGAGCGAATTGCGTACTACCAATCTTGTTTTGTGGGAAGAGATCGTGAAAAAGCTTCAATACTTGATTTTTGTGATTCTTCAGCGGAACAGAATCTGCTTTGCGTGAAATCTCCTGCTGGAATGGGTAAGGGAGCACTTATCGCCGACGTGATCGAACAGCTAAAAGAAGATAAAACACAGGTTTTGTATCATTTTTGTGGTGCTGGAATCCAAAATAGTTTGCATGCAACCTTGTACCATTTTATAATTCAGGGGAAAGAGTATTGGAATCGTTCCGATGAATCCTTAGACCGTAAACTGAATCGTTTGCCATCAAAATTCATAGATGTGATTCATTTGTTTCAGTCTTTGTTGAGTAAAGAAAACCTGAAATTAAATGCTAAAAACAAATCTGGTAATCTGGTCATCATCATTGACGGCCTAGACGAGGCGCAAGTCGCTTATTCGCAACTCAAAATATCGGATTGGTTCTATTCCTATAACGAGAAAGAAGAACCTGAAGAGGATTGGAGAAGTCCGTCAAACATCAGATGGATTTTCACCTACCGGTGCGATGACGATGGAAGCGAGTCGTTTTTTCAATTTCCAAAAATGAAGGAATTAGCTGAAATTCCAATGTTGCAACCATTACTTGGACTATCCGAAGACGCGGTCGATGAAGTCTTTGTTGATTTTAAGGTCTCTGAAGAATTTAAACAGGGTGTTATTAAAAACTCGGAAATAAATCCTGTCAGGGCTTAAAAAGAATCAATAATTCGTGGGAAATTACTCTTTCACTACTCTATAAATCCCTGAAATTTGGTCCACTGTAATGCGCAAAGTATAAACCCCAGCGCTGAAAGACGCCATATTTAGAATGGCGAGTCCCTGTGATTTTCCTTTTATTACTTCCCTGCCACGCGTATCTAAAAGAACGTAGTGGTAGGACTTAGCTAAATCGACATACAAGTTATCATTTGTGGGATTTGGATAAACCGAGGCATTGATGCTGTTTTCTACCATACCAACTCCGCACATATTCACCACAATATTAGTCGAAACCACGGCCTCACAAATGCCATCAGAAACGACACATGAAAACTGTGCTGAAGCGCTCGGTGCAACTGTTAATGTAGCATTGTTTCCAACCATATTCGGACCATCATACCAAGCGTAGGTATTACCCCCCGAAGCAGTTAAGGTCACCGAATCGCCCTGGCAGATAGTACTACCCGGCGTAATGGTAGTTGTCAACTCATTGGAAGATGAAATGGTTCTCGAATAACTTTGGATGCAAGCGCTTCCTGGAGTTCGAATACTCGCCACATAGGTTCCTGGGGCTAGATTTAAGAAATTAGGTGAGATTTGATAATTCACACCATCAATACTGTATTCGTAGTTCGGAGGAATACCACCCGCTGTACTTGAAAACACAATGGTCCCATTATTTTCACCACACGTTGTATTCGTTTTAACACATGATGCAGAAGGTTTTGCATTTATCGTAACCGGCAAGTAAATACCACTCGTTCTACAAGATCCGTCGGCAAAAAGGTAGATCCTTCGGTTGGCAACTTGGTTGAAAGTAAAGGTGTTTCCAGAAGTTGAGTGTGTAGCCAAAATGGTTGTAAATGGATCGTCTGTAATGTACCAAAGGTGGCTGTTGGTATTGGTAGAACTGGAACCATTCACAGTTATCTGTCCTCCGGTGCATATCACCGATTCCGAAAATGTAAGGTTAGCAACCGGATTGGGACCATTCGAAGTTAGTACATCTAACCATAAACTGGTCATGATTATAGGATTAATATTGGTCACAGGATTCCACGTTCCCGTGGTATTGGACAAGCCGCCATAATACGTTTTAAGGGTGCTTAAACCAGAGGCATTTGTTCCGTTTCGATCGTTGATATCCACGCACATCAATACTACAGTATCTTGGGGAGTTCCGTAATTTACCTCAAAAGTGACCCAAAAATTACCCGTTACCGTTGGTGGATTGGTGAAATCAAATTCATTATAAAACCCAGCATCCATATCTGCAATTAGCAATGTATCCGTTACTAAAACATTTCCAGGATTCCCAGCATTGTCTTGATGAATTCGTATTTTAACTAAGCCAGAACCTGTTGAATTAACCGCTTTAACAATTGGGAAGCGTAAGCGACGAACCTGTGTAGAAGCGGGCGCTGTATATTTGTCTGCAACCTGATAAATAAGTGTTGTGTTGGTTGAATTAAAGCGCCCTGTTCCCGGTAAAAATCCCCAACCAGTCGTCCAACTATAGTAGGCGTAGCTTTCTGTAACGGGGTTATAATTGCGAAGGGTATCGCACTGAATGCCAGGCGCTGTGCCCACTACTTGAACAAATGCTGTTTTAACCTCACTGTCACTTCCATAGCTATTCGTCGCCGTTAGCGAAACGGTGTAGGTTCCCACGGTATTGAAAACTACACTAGGATTCTGAGTAGTTACATTGGCAGCACCTCCTCCAAAATTCCAAGTCCATGCGCTAGGTACGTTGGTTGATGAGTCAAAGAAGTTAACTGTTCCACCAATAGGAATGATGATTGGATTAGAAATATCAGCTGTAAAATCAGCAACTGGCGGCACGTTAGTTGGGTCACAACCCGCTGAAAGCAATAAAGCATTTCTAGCTCCTGTCAAGGTATTCAACATGTAGTTCGCTTGATTTTGAGAGAACATCACGGTACAATTGCTATAGTCCATGTAATTTTCGTATTGGGTTTGGATACTAGCACACGTCATTTGATTGCCAGAACAAGTACTCGAATAGTTGAACGAAGGACCGGCTGTATTTGGCGTATCCATGAAACCATCGTCCATCATACAACTACCCGAGCCACCCCAAGTATGGTCTAATCCAAGGTAATGGCCAATTTCATGCGTCAGTACATTGTCATTATTGACTCCCAAATTGTAATCGAGTACAATACCATCTATCGATGCACCTGGCAGCATGTTATTGGTTGGGCGGTAAGCATAGCCAGCCGTTCCTGAATTAGCGCCGTTTGAGATGTCACAAATCCAAACATTCAGGTATTTATTTCTGTCCCATATTTGCGATCCACCGTTAGCAGCAGCTTTCATTTTATTTTCCTCACCAGCATTTTGATTGTAATAATCTTCTCCGGTTGAAACCCTAACAACACCTAATTCAGTTAGCGGAACACCTAAAGCATTCTTTGTAGCCAAACAAAAATTGATATTGACGTCAGCAGGAATAAATCCAAATTGTGTTCTGGCATTGGCCGCATCTTGATTCATCAATTGGAAATCTTGTTGTATATCATTAAATACTTGCATGATTAAGGCATTGGAAACATTTTCAGCTGGATTATTCGGATTATGTACCACATGAAAAATAACGGCTATGGTATTGATGCCAGGTGTTTTAGTGTTAGCAAAAGGTTTTGTTTTTTTTGCTTCATCCAAATACATTTGGTTAAATTCTTCCCATTTTCCTATGCTCTCGTAATATTTTTTGGTGAGTTCATAGCTAGAACAGGTGTTTTCTCCAAGTCCCTTTTTCTTTTCTGGAAGCAGTTGAATGGTTGAGGCATCAAACGGAATCGCAGGAGTGGCTTTCACTGATTTGATAGCAGAGGAAGGTTTTTGGACTGATTCGGGGTAAATACCTTGAGAATATGAAATAAAAAAACAAGAAAAGAATTTGATGGCGAGAATAGTACATTTCTTCATGGGTAAGGTTTTATTAAAATTAGTATAATTATTTAAATAGCCTATTACTTTAACCCGAAAAAACTTGGCTTGTTTTTTAATAGTATAACTTTTTTACATCAAAATTTCTTTACCTTCTTTTTGAAATGAATCTTTGAATTTCAGTTGATTTTCAGGACTTTTAAACCATTCAATATGCAAAGATGCCTCATGTTTTACAGCTGGCAGCCAGGTTATTAGCAGTTTCTCATCGCCTTTATCTAAGATAGTTTCGATAAAGTTCCAGGTCATAAATGCGTATATTTCATACTGAATTAACTCTTCTTCCAAAAAAACTGTCTTATAATTCAATGTTTTGGATATATTCCTAAATTTAGGATTTTCCATTCCAGTTTTTAATAAATCGGAGTATAAATTATCGAAAACATCGTAATCATTTGATGTCTTATCTTTATACCAAAAAATAATGTAAAGGAAAATAGCTGCTGCAGCAAGAACAGTAGAAAGAGAATCCATTACTAAGCTCCAAAATTCTATCGAAGTCATCAGGAAATAGTTTTAATTATAGCTTGTAAATGTAAATTATTTTTTTGTTTTTGGTAGACAGTGAGGTATAAAAAATTTACCAATTCGATTAAGTAACTTATCACTATTTGGTTATTCTGATTAGTGTATTTCAGTAAAAACATTGAAATAGATTCTTCTTCATTGTCCATAGATGGCATTTTGTATTCGATATTAGGAATATGAGTAAAACCATTTTTTTCATAGAATTTAACCCGCTTAATTTTATTTAAATCTAAATTATTAATTGACGGATTTTCTATTTCTACTAGAAGAATAGAATTACCTGCATAATCTTTTAATGCGTTTAATAAAAACCCACCTATTGCTTTGTTCCTGTATTCTTTTGAAACAGCAATGTATTCAATGTAATTGGTCGCTAAATGAGCAACTTCCCAAACTAAAGCAAAGCCAACTACTTTCAAATCTAGTTTTACAACCAATAATTTTATTTGGTTGCTTTCAATTCTATTTAAAATCGTTTCGCATGTTTGTCGCTCATCAATGGGAAAAGCTTCGATATAAATAGACTTTACAGTATCCCAATCTGCTACAGTTCCGTAATTAGTTGTTAACAATCCCTTTTCCATCACAAGTTAGCCTGCTATTCGTTTACTTACAAAATTATACAGTTTTGCCTTTCTATCATCCATCACGTGTTTAAACACCATGCAATCCATGGCACCTCGGTTATCTCCGATTACAGTTCCGTGTTTTGTTTTTCTTTCCAAAGACTTAAAGTGAAATAAATGCATCAAGTTGTAAAACCCTGAAACGCCAATGTTCATTAGTGGCTCGCTCTCCGAAAAACCTTTGCCTTCAATGATCTGCTCGCAACCACTCTTTATAATAGCTAAGTCTTGTGCTGTTAACGTAGCAGGGGGCATCTTAAAGTAATCTGCCTCTCGGTAGTTTGCTGGGTCAGTTTCAAGATATTTGTACGCTTTCACGAAAATATACGCAAATTGATTGTCCAATAAATACAATTGTTGCTCTTGTGTAAGTGGAGCTAATAGCGCATCCATTTTTAGTTCTAAATTATCCATGGCATTAGTTTTAAGTGACGGTAAATGGTATTGGACTGCTCCAAAATGATAGGTAAGCGAAGATGCTTTGTTAAATGTATTAAAAAGTTGAGTATCCACAAGTGTTTTTGGCAAATTTGCCAAACTTTAACGAATAAATAGTTAATGGTAGCGAGCACTATTAAGTTAAGTCGCTTCAACAAGTATGGCGACATGTCCTTATCTTGTCTTTTAGCTTCTACTTAGCGAGACAATGTAGTGGAAATAAAAACAACTACCATATCCCTCATGTCTATCGTTTTTTTTGATGGTAGGAAAGTGTCCACTAGAATAAATAGTATTAGTTTTAGGCATGGAAAATACAGAAGTTTTTTTTAGCCCCGGAGATGATTGTGTTAATCACATCATAGACCTCATTAATAATGCAAGTAGCCACCTCGATATTTGTGTTTTTACCATTAGCGATGATCGCATTGCAAGAGCCATTGTTGAAGCGATGAAAAACGATGTGCAAATACGTATTATTTCTGATAACGATAAACTTGCCGATACGGGTTCGGATATTTCTGATTTGAGCCGTGTAGGTTTAATGGTTAAAATTGACAATACCACCAACCACATGCACCACAAGTTTTGTATTATCGATAAAAAAATTGTACTTACAGGTTCGTATAATTGGACCAGAAGCGCGGCGCTTTACAATCAAGAGAATTTACTTTCAACGGAAGATGTTTCGCTTGTTGAAAAATTTACTGCGGAATTCGAAAAACTTTGGAATACCTACGATTTTTATGAAAGTTAATTTATTACATTTAACATGAAAGAATTATTAGATTGGCTTAAAACGAATCAATTAGAGAAATACCAAGAGGTATTGGTTGAAAACGATATTAATACACTAGAATTATTAGCTGAATTATCTGAAGAAGAATTAAAAGAATTGGGTTTTTCACTTGGTGATAGAAAGCGATTTGTTTTAGGAATTTCTAGAAAATTATCACTAGAAGATATCAATTTAATCGCCTCGCTTCCCTATGTGATTGCCTATCCACTCAAGCGAACTTTATTAGAAAAACATGAGTGGACAAAAATAAATTTGCTCAAGGATACTTTTCTTAATTACTTAAAGTATTTGGGTTTATTGAGCGCCTCCTTGTTTTTTTCTTTTGGACTAAGTCCGCCACTGCAAGAAGAAAGTGTTACAGATAAGCCAAAAAGTAAAAATAAAATTTTGTAAATACGGAAATTCATATGCACAAACGTATGAATAAAATCAATGTCTTTTTTGCGAAGTTGATATTTTCATATATTTAGACTCGACAAAAAAGTTAATAAAAATCGTCTTTTTTTTTACATTTGTTCATAGATGAATAGAAAATTGAAATAATCAATATCAAAACACATGAATTATATTTTGGCTTTATTTAGAAATAATTATGTGCTATTTCTTTTTTTTCTATTTGTTTCATTTAACCATGTAGATGCTCAAAAAATTGTTCACTGTAAAACCGGAATTTATCTTAAAACAATAAAAATAAATCAGATTGATGAAACATTTGATGTTAATTTTTACTACTGGCTGAGGGTTGACTCAATAAATCTTAATGAAAATTATGAATTTATTAAAGATATCGAATTTATTAATAGTTCTAATCTAGAAAATGAAATTTTAGAGGAAAAGATTGATTCAATCGAAAAATATTATTATGTAAACGGTTTTTGCAAATCTACTTTTCCATATAAATCCAATTTTAAAAATTTTCCGTTTGACAAACAAAATCTTAATATTGAAATAGAAAATACTGTTGCTAACAACACTAAATTATTATACATCCCTGATAATCGTTTCTCATTAATAAACAAAATAAGTGATAATAATATTGACATTTTAAACGGAGGTCTTTTTAAGGTTTCAGAGTTAAATTTTAACACCGCAAACTATGAGTATAAAACAAATTTCGGTGATCCTAGTATTAAAGAATATGACGTGTATTCTCGGTTAAACTTTAACATTAAAATTAGCCATAATGCCTTTGAAGTCTTTCAAAAAATTTCTGTACCTCTTTTAGTAGTATTAATCCTAGCGTATCTAGTTTTTTACATTCCCGACCATGAAATTGGAACAGCATCAGCACTTACAGTCACATCATTATTAGCAGCAATTGCATTTCAATGGACTATTTATGATTCGCTGCCGAAAGTATCATACATAACACTCATGGATAAAATATTTTATCTAGTATTTTTCTTTATTTTCTACGCTATGGCTCAAACAGTGTTTACTTTTAATCTTTCCGAAGGAACTGATAAGCAAAAAAAAATATCCATAAAACTAGAATTATATTCAAGATACCTATTCCCCATATTATTTTTAATAAGTTTATTTTTATTGATATATTTTATATAAACTAATGATGAAAACCATAGAGAGTAATAGGCTATCAAGTATTGATTTTTTAAGATCACTTGCTATCATAATAATGATTTTTGCTAATTCTAGCCCCTATATTTTTCAAGAACCTCATCCCATTTGGTTCAGATTATTTTGTTCAATTGCTGCGCCACTATTTATTTTCTTGTCGGGTTATTCATTTCATTTATCGTTTAGAAAAGATAAAAACAAAAAGCATAAATATACCCAAGCTTTTTATTTACTGCTATCAGCTATTTTTATCGATACTGTGGTATGGCAAATATTACCCTTTCAAACTTTTGATGTTTTGTATCTAATTGCATTTGGAATCCTAATTAACACATTGATTTTCGACCTGAGTATACCAATTAAATTATCTATTGCATCAATTTTTATTTTCGGATCATTTTTCCTTAAATTCCTTGTAGCTTATAGATTCAATATTTACGATCAACCTATTAATTTAATTTCTCTTAAACAGATTAACTTCAGCAGTATTTTCGATGCTAAAAGATGGCTAATTGATGGTTGGTTTCCATTATTTCCATGGACAGGTGTAGCAATTCTTGGCCAAATTTTTTCTCAAAAAATCGATATTATAAATAAATACATGACTATTTTAAAGTGGCCGACTCTATTTGCGCTTTCATTTTTTTTATATTTGGTATTACAGACCATCTCACCAATTCCTGAAAGAGATGGCTACCTAGAAATTTTCTACCCGCCATCACCTTACTTTATTTGTTTTTTTCTAACTCTAATATTTTTACTGTTTTCATTTTTTAATAATTCAAAACTTAATGGACATCGATTCTTTATATTTTTAGGTATTCTGGGCCGAAAAAGCATGTTTATATATATTTATCATGCCTTCATCATCGCCTATATTTTAGCAAGTTTTGCTAAACCAATGAGGCCATTATTATTTTTATTAGTAAACTTTATTTTTATACTTTCAGCATTTGCAATGGCATATCTTCTACAAAAAATAGAAGAAAACAAATTAGTTGAATTTGTTCCAAAATCCATCAAAAAAGTACTTGGGATTAGGTAAAAAGAATTTCTATAATACTCCCCTAATTTCAAACCATGGTGTTAGTTAAATAATTAATTTTAATTTACATCTATGAAACAGAAAACACCACGCAGAAAATT